>ERZ773005.1083-NODE-1083-length-15673-cov-9.612178_pt1 | contig 15673 bp, 13 predicted proteins | sample MGYA00580666_ERZ773005 | MGnify/ENA primary metagenome ERZ773005 (study PRJEB29015, sample SAMEA2737999) | human oral metagenome | biome: human oral; feature: human-associated habitat; material: dental | place: China | collected 2061 ...
CGAGGCCGGGGCAGCCCAGGCTTCTGTCGGCTCCCCGCCCGCTCAGCGCAGGGCGCGGTTGACCGCAGAGATGACGGCCTTGTACGAGGCGCGGGTGATCGACGGGTCGATGCCCACTCCCCACACGATCTGCCCCTCCACGGCGGCCTCCACGTAGGCGGCGGCGCGAGCGTCGCGCCCCTGGCTCATCGCGTGCTCGGCGTAGTCCAGGATGCGCACGTCCAAATCGAATTCGTGCAGGGCAGACACGAAGGCATCGATCGGTCCCGTCCCCGTGGCCTGCACCTTGATGGGCTGACCGGAATCGATGAGGGTCGCCTCGAGAGCGACGTTCTCCTCGTCCTTCGAGGTCACCTGGGAGGCGCGCATTTCGAAGCGCCCCCACGCCTCCAGGCCGGGGGCGGCGCTGGTCGGCAGGTACTCGTCGGCAAAGATCTGCCACAGGGTGGCCGCGTTGATCTCGCCACCGTAGGTATCCGTGTGACGCTGCACGATGCGAGAGAACTCCACCTGCAGTCGGCGTGGCAGCTCCAGCGCGTGCGCCGTCGACATCAGGTAGGCGACGCCCCCCTTGCCGGACTGCGAGTTCACGCGCACCACGGCCTCGTAGGAGCGGCCCACGTCGTGCGGATCAATCGGCAGGTAGGGAAGCTCCCAGATCACCGCATTCTCGTCACCCCCGGCGGCGTCGACGGCGCTCTTGCGGGCGGCGAAGCCCTTCTTGATCGCGTCCTGGTGCGAACCCGAGAAGCTCGTGTAGACGAGGTCTCCGACGTAGGGGGCTCGCGGCGAGGTCTCCATCTGCGTGCAATACTCCACCGTGCGGCGGATCGCGTCCACGTCCGAGAAGTCGATGCCCGGATCGATGCCCTGGCTAAAGAGGTTCAGGCCCAGCGTCACCAGGTCCACGTTGCCGGTGCGCTCGCCCTGCCCCAGCAGGCAGCCCTCGATCCGATCCGCGCCGGCCAGGAGCGCCAGCTCGGCCGTGGCCACGCCCGTTCCCCGATCGTTGTGCGGGTGGACGCTGAGTGCCACGTACTCGCGGCGGCTCAGGTTCCGGCTCATCCACTCAATCTGATCGGCAAACACGTTCGGGGTCGAGCGCTCCACCGTGGAGGGCAGATTCAGGACGATCTCCCGGCCCTCGCCCGGCTCCCACACGTCCATGACCGACTCGCACACCTCGAGGGCGAAGTCCAGCTCGGTATCGACGAAGATCTCCGGAGAGTACTCAAAGCCGAAGATCGTCTCGTCCCCGAGGCGCTTCTCCGCCTGAGCGATCACCTCGCGCGCGCCCGCCTGGGCAAGCTCAACCGTCTGGGCCTTGTCCGCGTGGAACACCACCTGCCGGAACACCGGAGCGGTCGCGTTGTAGAGGTGAACCGTGGCGCGCGGGAAGCCGACCATGGCCTCGAGCGTGCGCTCGATGAGCTCCGGACGCGACTGGGTGAGGACGGAGATCGTCACGTCGTCGGGGACGGCGTCGTCCTCAATGAGCGAGCGCACGAAGTCGTAGTCCGTCTGCGATGCCGCGGGGAAGCCGATCTCGATCTCCTTGTAGCCCAGGCCCACGAGCAGGTCGAACATGCGGCGCTTGCGGGCCGGATCCATCGGCTCAATGAGCGCCTGGTTCCCGTCGCGCAGGTCGGTGGACATCCAGCGCGGCGCCTTCGTGATGCGCTTGGAGGGCCACTGACGATCCGGCAGGTCAATGGGATTCGTCTCCAGGAACGCCCGGTACTTGCCGACGGGCATGGGTGAGCCGGAAGGAACGGGAACGCGGGATGTAGTCTTCACGCTGTGTAGTCTATCGGCGCTCTATCGCCGGAGGGGCGGAGCTGCGCATGCTGGACGTGAGATGCGGCGCGGTTGCGCCGGACGCGGCGGGGCCGGGCAGCTCATATCGTGTGCACACACCCGTTCATATGTCATGATATTTGGGTCCATTGTCCCACCCACTGACGTGCGGAGCAGTAATGACCCCCATATTAGTCACCCAGTTCTTTACCCCATCGACGACGTCCGTCGCGGGAAACGTCTTCCTCACCGCCGTCGTGGGGCTTCTTCCCCTCGTCGTCTTTTTCGTCCTCATGGGCGTCTTCAAGGTGGCGACCCACTGGTGCTCGATCATCGCTCTCGTGCTCTCGCTCATCATCGCGGTCTTCGCCTTTCACATGCCGGTCGGGATGGCGCTGCTGGCGGGCACACAGGGCGCCGCGATGGGATTCATGCCGATCATCTACATCATCATTGCCGCGGTGTGGCTGTACAACCTGACCGAAAAGTCCGGACGCAGCGCCGACTTGAAGGCCGTCTTTAACACGATCGGGCGGGGCGACCAGCGCGCTCAGGCGCTCATCGTTGCCTTCTGCTTCTGCGGCCTGCTCGAGGGGCTGGCGGGCTTCGGAGCCCCCGTCGCCATCACCTGCGCGATGCTGGTCACCCTGGGCGTGCCGAAGATCAAGGCGGCCGTCGTCACGGTCGTCGGCAACGCTATCAACGTCGGCTTCGGCGCGATGGCGATCCCCACGACCACCGCCGGCAAGCTCGGCGGCGCCGAGGCAACGGAGGTCGCCGCCAACATGGGGCACCTCACCTGGGTCTTCTGCCTCTTCATTCCCTTCCTCATGCTCTTCATCCTGGATGGTGGCCGAGGCGTCCGTCAGCTGTGGCCCCTCGGTCTCGTCGCGGGCGCGGCCGCCGGCGTAGGACACTTCTTTACCCCCGCGATCTCCTACGAGCTGACCGCCGTCGTCGCCTCCCTGCTCGGATTCGCCGCCTGCTACGTGTTCCTGCTGCTGTGGGGCCCCACGACACCCGAGGAATGCGCAACCACGACCGATGAGTCCGACAAGCCCACGGGTGCGCGCATCGGCCTGGCACTGCTGCCCTACGTGCTCGTCGTCATCATCATCGCGATCACCAAGCTCGCAAAGCCGATCACCGCGTTCCTGTCCTCCACGGACGTGAAGATCCCCTGGCCGGGCATCTACGGCAATCTGCTAGGCACCGACGGTCAGCCATCGGGGGCGGCGATCTACTCGCTGCAGGTCCTGTCCAACCCCGGTACGTGGATCTTCGTCACCGGCATCATCGTGGCGATCGTGTATGGGATGAACTCTTCGGCTGGGCGCTTCCAGACCTCGGTGGGCGAGATGTTCGCCGTGCTGCCGCGCACCATCTACTCTCTGCGCATGGCGATCCTGACCATCGCCTCCGTGATGGCCCTGGCCTTCGTCATGAACCTCTCCGGGCAGACCACCTCCATCGGTGCCGCGCTGGCCACGACGGGCGCCGCGTTCGCCTTCCTCTCCCCCATCCTGGGGTGGATCGGCACCGCCGTCGCAGGCTCCGCGACCTCCGCGGGCGCCCTCTTCGCGAACCTCCAGTCCACGGCGGCGGCCGGAGCCGGCCTGGATCCGCGCATCCTCCTGGCGGCCAACACGATCGGTGGCGGCATCGGAAAGATCGTCTCCCCGCAGAACCTGGCGATTGCGGCGACCTCGGTCGATGCGGAAGGATCGGACGCGGAGATCCTCAAGAAAGCCGCTCCCTATTCGATCGGCCTGCTCCTGGTCCTGTGTGTCCTGGTGTTCGTCGCATCCCAGGGCTGGCTCGGCGCCTACATGCCGAACTGAGCAGCACCACGCTCGCTCCGCAGGTCTCGGGAGGCGATTTGCCTCCCGAGACCTGCGCCTTGTAGGCTCATAACCACGATCACAACGGAGGAAAACGTCATGGAGGATCTACGTTACTCCAGAGTCACCGCTCGACCGACGTGGCGGTCTGCGGGAACTACGTGTACATCTTGTTCCCTGTCGGAGCCTGACCAATGAAGTCACTCTTTCGTTTGTTTCTTCCCATGCTCGTCGTCGCGGCGCTCACCGCTGCCTGCAACCCGTTCACCCCCAAGAACACACCGAGGGCCACCCCGACTCAGTACCCGCAGGACCCACGCTTCACCGAATTCACGTACGAGACCGATGACGAGCTGAAGGTACAGGAGCGTGTCGACTCATTCAACGAGCGTATACCCGGACTGGGAGCGACCGACGGCCACGTCCTCGTAGCCCATTTCCGGGATGGCGCCGACCGGGAGCCGACGCCGGACCGCCAATTCTGGCTGACTGGTGTCGCCGAGGTCCCCGACACGACGATCGCCATGTTCGTAGATGACGACATCGGCGGATCTTCATTGCTGCCCGGCATTCACCCCAGCCTGTACGAGTACGTACCTGAGGAATGCTCTTTCACGACCGTCGATCCGACCGTTGCAAACAAGGTCCTCGGCACCGATCCGGAAGCCATCTATTCGGACTGGGGATCATTCGAGATCCGCGAGTTTGCTGTCTCCGCGCAGTGCAATCTCATTATCGTCACCGGCGATGGCCTCAACGCCTAGCACACCAACGTTCAGGACACTCATGAAACCCACTCTCAAGCTTCTCGCCCCAGCTCTCGCGGTTATCGCTCTGGTATCCGCTTGTTTTCCGTCGGCCTCCTCTGGGCGTTCGTCCAGCCACAAAAATACACTCAGCCCATCGAAGCTGGACCCTCGATTCGCTGAGTTCCGGTACACCTTCACGGAAAAACCGGAAATTCAAGAGCGCGTCGATATTCTCAACGAGCAATGGCTCAACCTGGATGCGACGGAAGCTCACCTCACCCTCGCGTTCTCCCGCACTGGCTTCTTTGAACTCAACAACGAACCCGAATTTTGGATGAGTGGCGTCGCGACCATCTCTGATGAAGCAACCACGATGCTCCTCAACAAGACGAACGACAACAGAACCCTGCTGCCAGGCATCTACCCGGGCCTTTACGAGTACGTTCCCAAAGACTGCACCTTCAGCAACACTGATCTCGAACACGCGAACAAAACTCTCCAGCGCCCCCAGTTTTCACACGCAACCGTGCCCACAATTGATCCGATGATCATCCAGGATCTCGCCGTGTCACAGGACTGCCATTTGATGGTCATTACCGCCCTCCGCCACCGCGGCAGCTGATTGCCACTCCTCCGCAGGCTCCGTCAATGACAGCCGAACGATCAGCCGTAGGAAAACATGAAACTCACTGTTAAGACCATCGTACCGCTGCTCGTGGTCGCGGCGCTCACCGCTGCCTGCAACCCGTTCACCCCCAAGGACACACCGAGGGCCACGCCGACTCAATACCCGCAGGATCCCCGCTTCTCTGAGTTTGTCTTCGAGAGCGACGAAGAGCCGACCGTCAAGGCCCGGACGGACTCCGTGAACGTGCGTTGGCCGAACATGGAGGCGAGCGAAGCGCACGTCGTCCTCGAGTATTCCCCGGCACTTGCCTTTATCCCCGCACAGGACCCCGAATTCTGGCTCACCGCTGTTGCCACCGTTCCCGACGAGACGGTGCAGCTCCTAACGGAGGGGACAACCACCGACACACTCCTACCCGGCATCTATCCCGATCTCTACGAGTACGTCCCCCAGGACTGCCAGTTCACCACCATCGACCCGAAGTTTGCGGACAATGCCCTCGCACCGGATAAGGAGAAGATCCCACGCGACTTCGGTCCCATGAACCTCGAGGCGCTGGCTATGTCCGAAGATTGCCACCTTCTCGTGTTGACCGCCATCGGCCACTCCTAAGCGCCACGGTGCTTCGCCTCATCCTCTAGGCCCACCCCAGCCTCGTTGATGAACGTATCGAAGACTTCACACCTAAGGAAACACACGAAGCCCACTCTTCAACTCCTCGCACCCGCGCCCGCCGTCGCGGCGCTTGCGTCGGCATGCACCCCGTTTGCCCCAAGCCTCCGTGCCTCCGCGCCTCAATAGCCGCCCAACGCACGACATCGCAATCTGACCGGGTGGTGGGAGTCGCTTGCTCCAGCCTCCCGGCGCGAGTAGCCTGGCACATATAACCTCACTGAAGGAGAGCAACCGTGCCATACTTACGCTTCTCAAGCGACGAGGTTGAGCGGGCGGCAGCCAGCCTCGACCAGGGAGCACATTCCAGCGTCACGATCTCGCAGCCGGGTGGGGACCCCTGCTGCCGCGAGTACGTCAGCAGGCTGACCGCCTCGATCACGACGCTGAACAACGACGACCAGAAGCTGGACCAGGACATCGACAAAACGCAGAAGGACCTGCGGGAAACGATCAGGGTTTACGAGACGACGCAGGGCGACATTGCGCGGGCAATCGCCGAACTCCAACGTTCCCAGGGGGATTCATGATCACCAAGAGCCAGCTTCTGTCCATGGACCTGTCGTCGCTTCGCACCGTGCAAAGCGAATTGCGCCAGTCCCAGAGCAACAACCAGGCCAGGCGCAGCGGGGTCAACGAGGCCAGGGGCCACGTCCAGGCGGGATGGCAGGGCGACACCTCGCAGCAGCCGATCGCCCGGTTGCAGCGGCTCGACCAGCGAATCACTGACCACATCAACGACATCATCTCGGTCGACCAGGCCATCGACACCTACTGCTCGAACAAGGAGAACCTCCAGCGCACGGTCATCAGCTACCTGGAACTCATTGCGTCCGAGAGGTTCTTCATGGTCACAGAGGACTGGCACGTCATAGTCAGTCCGGTTGTCGGACTCATGGGCGGTCCGAACCTGGGCCCGAACGCGGCCAGGCACCAGAACAACCTGCAGGTGTACGTGGAGGCATTCATGGACTACGACCACCAGGCCCCCATCGGCGACCTGTAGCCAACCGGCCGGGGCCTCCCCCCTCGCCTCGTCCATCTGCGAGGCAGCGGAGGGTCCGGGCATACCAGGCACCACCGAAAAACGAAAAACGAAAACACACTCTGAGCTAAGTCGCTCCCCGAAAGTCCCACAACGCCCGGCGAGGGGCGATTTTTCGCCGATCAACTCCACGGACTTTCCCGCGGAAAATAGCGGATAGACCGACCTTGCAAGTGTTGTCCAGACAATATCGGTCGCTGGGACCTCCGGCCCAGCCATACCCTGAGTTGGACAGCACCTACGAGGAAGGATCCCCCGTGCGCATCGCTCTCTTTTCCACCTGTCTAGCAGACGTCATGTTCCCCCAGGCAGCGCAAGCCACCGTGACCCTGCTTGAGCGCCTCGGCCACGAAGTCGTGTTCCCCGAAGACCAGGTCTGCTGCGGCCAGATGCACGCCAACACCGGCTACTTCGAAGACGCAGCCAAGATCACCCGCAACCACGTCAAGGCCTTCGAACCCGTCCTGGACGGACAGTGGGACGCCATCGTCGTCCCCTCCGGTTCCTGCACCGGCGCAGCTCGCCACGAGCAGAAGATCGTCGCCGAACACGTGGGCGATGAGCAGCTGGCCAAGCAGTCCCAGCGCATCGCCCAGCACACCTATGACCTGACGGAACTCATCACCGACGTCCTGGGCCTCGAAGACGTGGGCGCATACTTCCCCCACACCGTCACCTACCACCCGACCTGCCACTCCCTGCGCATCGCCAAGGTCGGCGACCGCCCCTACCGCCTGCTGCGCAACGTCGAGGGCCTGACCCTCATCGACCTGCCCGACGCCGAGGTCTGCTGCGGTTTCGGCGGCACCTTCTCCATGAAGAACTCCGAGACCTCCACCTCGATGCTCGCGGACAAGGTCACCAACGTCATGTCCACGCGCGCCGAGGTCCTCGTCATGGGCGACTACTCCTGCCTCATGCACGTGGGCGGGGGCCTCTCCCGCCTCAACTCCGGCATCCGCCCCATGCACCTCGCCGAAATCCTGGCCTCCACCAAGGACCAGCCCTTCGAGGGCAACATTTCCTTCGCACCCGAAAGCGCACAGGTGATCTGACATGACCGCAACGTTCATCGGAATGCCCTCCGCCCCCGACTCACACACCGGCGGCTGGCGCACCACCGTCACCATCCCCGAGGACACCCTCCGCTGGGGCCCCTCCTTCCCCGAGGGCGCACACAAGACCCTGGCCAACACCCAGATGCGTCGCAACCTCGGGCACGCGACGCGCACGATTCGCACCAAGCGCGGACAGCGAGTCGCCGAGATGCCGGACTGGGAGGACCTGCGCAACGCCGCCGAGGCCGTCAAGTTCGAAGTCGAGTCCCGCATGCCCGAACTCCTCGAGGAGTTCGAGCGCAACGTCACCGCCCGCGGTGGCATCGTCCACTGGGCGCGCGACAAGCACGAGGCCAACCGCATCGTCGCGGACATCATCAAGTCCAAGGGCGTCGACGAGGTCGTCAAGGTCAAGTCCATGGCCACCCAGGAGACCAACCTCAACGAGTACCTCAAGGCTCAGGGCATCAACACCCGCGAGACGGACCTCGCCGAGATGATCGTCCAGCTCGCCGACGATATGCCCAGCCACATCGTCGTCCCGGCGATCCACCGCAACCGCTCCGAGGTTCGCGGCATCTTCCTCGATCGCATGGAGGACGCACCGCGCGACCTCTCCGACGACCCCACCGAGCTCACGGGCGCCGCCCGCGCGCACCTGCGCAAGAAGTTCCTGCACGCCAAGGTCGCCGTCTCCGGGACCAACATGGGCATCGCGGAAACCGGAACCGTCTCCATCTTCGAGTCCGAGGGCAACGGCCGCATGTGCTTGACCCTGCCCGACACGCTCATCACCCTGATGGGCATCGAGAAGCTGGTCCCCCGCTTCCAGGACGTGGAGATCTTCTCCCAGCTGCTGCCCCGCTCCGCCACCGGCGAGCGCATGAACCCCTACACGTCCATGTGGACGGGCGTCACCCCGGGCGACGGCCCCCAGGAGTTCCACCTGATCCTCATGGACAACGGGCGCACCAAGGTCCTCGCCGATCCGATCGGCCGCCAGGCCCTGGCCTGCATCCGCTGCGGCTCGTGTATGAACATCTGCCCGGTGTACCAGCACACCTCGGGTCACGCCTACGGCTCCGTCTACCCGGGCCCCATCGGCGCGATCCTCACCCCGCAGCTCACCCAGGGCCTGGACGAGAAGGATCCGGTGCACACCCTGCCTTTCGCGTCCTCCCTGTGCGGCGCCTGCGGCGAGGTCTGCCCCGTCAAGATCGACATTCCGACCATCCTCATCCACATGCGCGCCCGCACGGTTGACGTCAAGCGCAACATCGTGCCGGACGTGTGGGACCTGGCGATGGGCGTGACCACACCGATGATGTCCAACGCGAAGCTGTGGAAGGCCGCGGGCAAGCCCGCCAAGGCCACCCGGCTCTTCGCGAAGAAGGGGTCGATCGGGGCGCTGCCCTTCCCGGCCTCGCTGTGGACGCGCGCACGCGACCTGCCCGTCGCCCCCAAGGAGACGTTCCGCGAGTGGTGGAAGCGCACGCACGCGGACTCCGATGCGAACGCTCCGCGCACGGACGCGCCCGCCACGGGCATCCCGCTCGCCTCCGAGCACGGCATGACCACCAGCACGACCCCCGAGGAGGCGTGACATGAGCAAGATCACGATGGACGCGAAGACCGCGATCCTAGCGCGCGCCCGCGACGCCATTTCCCGTTCCCAGCAGGGCCGCCCCGTGCGTCCCATTCCCCGCGACTATATCCGCTCCACCGAGCACGCTCCGGGCTCGGATGCCGTCGTGGAAGAGATGATCGAGAAGCTTGAGGACTACTCCGCGCAGGTCGTCGTAGTCTCCAGCGAGGACGAGGCTGCCGACGCCATCTCTTCGTTCCTGGTCGATCAGAAGGCGACCTCGGTCGTCGTCCCCACCGGCCTGGACGAGGCCTTCAAGAAGGCGGCCGCCCGCGAGGGCAGGACGGTGCGCGAAGACAGTCGCGAGAAGGCTATCCCCACCCTGGAGCTGGACGAGATCGACGCCGTGGTCACCCGCAGCCGCGTCGCAATCTCCATTTCGGGAACGATCGTCCTGGATGGCGAGCCGGACCAGGGGCGCCGCGCCATCTCCCTGGTGCCCGACACACACGTCGTCGTCCTCAGGCGTGAGGACATCGTGCCGACGGTGCCTCAGGCGGTCGACATCCTCGGCAAGAACCCGACGCGCCCCATGACGTGGATCGCCGGTGGTTCTGCGACCTCCGACATCGAGCTCGTCCGTGTCAACGGCGTGCACGGCCCCCGCTTCCTGCGGGTCGTCATCGTCAAGTGAGCATCTCGCTCTGACAACACTTGTGCCCGGCTGCCATTGCGCAGCCGGGCGCTCGTTTTGTCCCGAAGACCTCAGCGCAGGTAGCGGCCCGCCGCCGAGGCCTCGCCAACTGGGCCCTACGGGTGGCGCCGTGCGCCCCTCTATGCGCAGCCCGGCCCCACGACGGGTTGCACCCCGAACCACTCAATGCGCAGCTGAGCCCTACACCCCAGGCAGCCACCAGCCGCCAGAAGCACAGGGGCAGTGCACCCGATCAGGGGCAGTGCACCCGAACAGAAGAGGTGCATTGCCTACGGATCGGGTGCAGCGCCCCAACACACAAGAACAAACGCGGAACTGACAGAACCCATCCCCTCCCCGCCACAACCAGCCCGGGCACAGGGCGCCGAGCCGGTAATGATGACCCCGTCAGCGCAGATAGCGGCCCGTCACCGAGGCCTCGTTGGCTGCAATATCGGTCGGCGTCCCCTGTGCGACGATGCGGCCGCCCTCAATTCCGCCGCCCGGCCCCATGTCGATCACCCAGTCGGCGCAGCGAATCAGGTCCACATCGTGCTCGATGACCAGGACGGTCGCGCCGCGGTCAATGAGGCGCTGCAACACGTCGAGGAGGACCTGCACGTCGTCCGGATGCAGGCCAATCGTCGGCTCGTCGAAGACAAACAGCGTCCCGTCTTGGCGGCGTCCCATCTCCGAGGCCAGCTTAAGTCTCTGCGCCTCACCGCCGGACAGGGCGGGCGTGGCCTCCCCCAGCGTCAGGTAGCCCAGGCCGAGGCTGGACAACGTCTCGAGGAGAGCACCCGCTTTCTTGAGTCCGCGCACGGCCACCCGGGCCTCGTCCACGCTCATCGTCATGATCTCGGGCAGGCTCAGGCCCTCGCGTCGGATCTCATTGGCCTGGGTCCCGTAGCGGCTCCCCCGGCACTGCGTGCACTCGATGTCCACGTCCGGCAGGAACTGAACGTCCAGGGTGATCTGCCCGGTACCGTCGCAGGTCGCGCAGCGCAGCGAGCCCGTGTTGTAGGAGAACGCGCCCGCCTTCAGCCCGGCGGCTGTTGCCTCCTCGGTGCGAGCGAAGGCGCGGCGCAGCTCGTCCAGCACCCCGGAATATGTGGCGACGGTCGAGCGCACGTTGACGCCGATGGGCGTCGCGTCGATCAGGTTGACGCGGGACATCCCGGCGGCATCCACGTCGCGCACGTGCCCGGGCAGCGCCTCACCCGCCAGCTGGGCGCGCAGCGCGGGAACCAGCGATTCCAGCACGAGCGTCGTCTTGCCGGACCCGCTCACGCCCGTCACCGCCGTCAGCGTCCCCACGGGGATGTCTACGCTCAGCGGTGCCACCGTGTGTATCCGCAAGGTCTCCAGGTGAATCGCGCCGCGCCCATCCGTGTCCGCACCAGATTCCGACTCCCCCGTCTGCCGTTCAACCCTGCGCGAGCCCGCCATGTACGGGCCAATGCGGGAGGCGGGGGCGGCGCGGGCCTCGTCGATGGACCCCTGGAAGATGACGCTGCCACCGTTCGCGCCAGCGCCCGGGCCGATCTCGATGAGGTGGTCGGCAGCCCCGAGGACGCGCGTGTCGTGGTCGACGACGACGGCGCTGTTTCCGTCGGCGATCAGCTCGCGGATAATCGCGAGGACCCCGTCGACGTTGGCGGGGTGCAGGCCGATCGTCGGTTCGTCGAGGACGTAGAGGACCCCGGTCGTGCGATTGCGCACCGCGCGGGCCAGCTGGACGCGCTGGCGTTCGCCGTTGGACAGGGTCGAGGAGGCGCGGTCCAGCGACAGGTAGGACAGGCCCAACTCGACGAGGCGTTCCATCGGCTCAGTCATCTCGTCGACGATAACGCGGGCCATGGGCGCGACCTCATCCGGGACAAGGCCCGGGACCCGCGAGGCCCACTCGCGCAGTTCGGTCAGGGTCAGGCGGGAGGCCGCTCCCAGGTCCATACCGTCGATGAGGGTGGAGCGCACCCGCTCCCCCAGCCGCGTGCCCTCGCAGGCGGGACACGTGCGGGTGATGAGGTACTTGGAGACGCGGGCGAGGGCCTTCTCGTCCTTGGCCTTCGACAGCGCGTTTTCGACGGTGGCGACCGCGTTGAAGTATGTGAAGTCCAGGTCCGTGCCTCCCGTCTTGGTGGCCACGACGATGTGCCGTTTCTCGGGCGGGCCCTCGTAGACGATCGTCTTTTCTCCGTCGGTCAGGTCTCGGAAAGGCACGTTGGTACGCACGCCCATCTCCCTCGCGACGTCCTTCATGAGTTTCCACATGAGGGATCCCCACGGGGAGACGGCCCCTTCGTCAATGGTGAGAGACTGATCGGGCACGAGGGCGTCACGGTTCACGAGGCGCTGGACGCCCGTCCCCTCGCACACGGGACACGCGCCCCCAGAGTTGAAGGCCATCTCCTCGGCTCCGAGCCCATAGAAGGACTCCGCGCATGTCGGGCACACGAGCGGAATCTCGAGGGCGACGGCTCGCGAGGGCGGCACACGGTGCCCGTTGGGGCACAAGTAGGAGCCCGCACGCGAGAACAGGAGCCGCAGGTGGTTGAGGAGTTCCGTGGCCGTGCCAAAGGTTGAGCGCACGTCGGGCACGCCCGGGCGCTGACGCAGCGCGAGCGCGGCGGGTACATGCGCGACCTCGTCCACCGAGGCCTTGGCCACCTGGGAGATGCGTCGGCGCGTGTAGGTCGCCAGGGACTCCAGATAGCGCCGTGACCCCTCCGCGTAGAGCGTCCCCAGGGCCAGAGAAGACTTACCCGACCCGGACACTCCCGCAACCGCGACAAACTCATTCAAGGGAACGTCAACGTCCACGTTCTTCAGGTTGTGGACGCGGGCGCCGCGCACGCGGATGACGCTAGGCATGTCAGAACCCCAAGCGCCCCAGCATCTTGGGATCGGACTGCCAGTCCTTGGCGGTGCGCACGTGCAGGTCGAGGTAGACGCGCGTGCCCAGCAGCTCCTCGATGTGCGCGCGCGCCTGGGTGCCGATCTGCTTGAGGCGCGAGCCCTTGCGGCCGATGATGATGGCCTTCTGGGAGTCGCGCTCGACGTAGACGTTCACGTGGATGTCGAGCATGGGCGGCCGCTCGTCGCCCTCGCGGCGGGGGCGTTCGATGATCTCCTCGACCTGGACGGCCAGGGAGTGGGGCAGCTCGTCGCGCACCCCCTCCAGGGCGGCCTCGCGGATGAACTCGGCGATGAGGGTGTCGCGGGACTCGTCGGTGACGTCCCCGTCGGGGTACAGGGGCGGCGAGAGCGGCACGGTCTGGGCCAGCACGTCGCGCAGGTGGTCGATGCCCTTGCCCTCCACCGAGGAGACAGGCACGATGGCCGCCCACTCCCCCAGCTTCTCGATCGCGAGCAGGTGCTTCATGACGCGCTCACGCGCAACCGCGTCGCACTTGGTGGCCACGGCGATGATCGGACGCTTGACGGAGCGCAGCTCGCGGGCGATGAACTGGTCGCCTGGACCGATGCGTTGGTCGGCGGGCAGGCAGAAGAGCACGACGTCGACCTCGGAGAGGGCCTCGCGCACCATATCGTTGAGGCGCTTGCCCAGCAGCGTGCGGGGACGGTGGTATCCGGGGGTGTCGACGAGCACCAGCTGGTAGTTATCCCCGTGCACGATGCCGCGGATGTTGTGGCGGGTCGTCTCGGGGCGACCCGAGGTGATCGCGATCTTAGCCCCGACCAGGGCGTTCGTCAGGGTCGACTTGCCGACGTTGGGACGCCCGACGATGGAGACGAAGCCGGCGCGGAAGTCCTCGGGGAAGTCGGGGACCTCAATGGTCGCGGCCGCATCCTCACGCAGGGATGCGAGCGAGGTCAGCGCCTCGAAGGCGTCCAGGTACGCGTCCTCCTCGTCCTCCAGGTCCTGCGGGTCCACCCCGCCGTCGTCGAACTCGGCGTCGTCGCCCCGCTCACCCCCGGTCTCGCTCGCCTCGCCGAGGCCGACGTCGATCTGCGCGCGAGCGTCGGCTTCCGGGTCCGCGGCATCAGCGGCCACCTCGATGCGCGCGTCCCCGAGGGCGTTGGGGCCGGCCATGAGTTCGTCGTCGGAGGGGAATCGCATGTCAGTTGTCCTTGTCGTCGGCGGGGTGTTGGTCGGGGGTGAGGGCAGGATAATCGGGGTCGAGGCGACAGAGAATCGTGGAGACCTGGCGGCGTCGCCCGCGCGCCTCCTCCGCACTCATCGTCACACCCGCAAGCGTGCCGGTGGCACCGGGGAGGGGGACCTTGCCGATCGCCTTGGCGAGGAGTCCTCCGACGGAGTCCACGTCCTCGTCTTCGATGTCGCGCCCGAGGAGCTCCCCGAGCTCGGAGATCGGGTAGCGGGAGGGAACCCGCCACGTCCCGGGCTCGATCTCTTCGGGTTCGGCGCTGTGGCGGTCGTGCTCGTCGGTGAGTTCTCCGACGACCTCCTCGAGGATATCCTCCAGGGTCACCAGGCCGGCGACGCCCCCGTACTCGTCGATGACGATCGCCATGTGGAAGCGCTGGGCCTGCATCTGGCGCAGCATGTCGTCGGCCGGCTTCATTTCGACCGCGTACTCGGCGGCGCGCATCATCTGCTCGGCGCGCATGTCCAGCTGGCCGCCGTTGGCCTCCCACCGGGAGACCACGTCCTTGAAGTAGAGGATGCCCCGGATGTCATCGACGTCATCGCCGACGACGGGCACGCGCGAAAAGCCGGAACGCACGAAAAGACGCAGCGCCGAGCGGGCGGGCGCGTCCGCGTCGATGGTAACCATATCGGTGCGCGGAACCATGACCTCGCGCACGAGGGTGTGCCCGAGGTCGAGGACGGAGCGAACCATGTCGCGGTCCTCCTCCTCGAAGCCCTCGGTTTCGCCCACCTCGTCGACAATCTCACGCAGGTCGGAGATCAGCTCGGCACGCACCTGAGCCTCGGTGGGGACGGGAGCGGGGCGCGCGGAACGCAGCCGACGCAGCACCGGGTCGGCCAGGTGACTGAGGCGCGAGAGGCGCCAGGCGAATCCCGCTCCCGCCAGGGCGATGCCCTCGGGGTTGCGGGCGCCCGAGCGGGCGGGGATGAAGGACACGAAGAGGAGCTGGAGGGCGGCGGTAGCGAAAACCGCGATGAGCGCGACCGCCCACCACGGCATGCCCGTGCCCGCCAGGACGATCGTGACCATGACGGCATAGACGACCTGCCAGAAGGTGCGGAATGCCCGCAGGGACAGCAGGGTTCGCCGCTGGTGGTCGACGAGCGCGTAGAGGGTGCGCGCGTTCTTGCGTTCCTCCTCGACGAGGTCCTCCACCCCCGCCAAGGTCAGGCGTTGGACGGACTGTTCGACGCACTGGGCCAGCGACGCGGCCACGAGGGCGAGGAGCGCCAGGAGCAGCAACGCCAGCGAGGGCACGCCCGGGAGCGAGGCGGCCGAGGCGGCCGAGGGGACAAGGGTCATCGCGTGGCCAGGAAGGTCAGCAAGAGCTTGCGCTGGAGCGCAAACATGACCTCGCGCTCGGCGTCGTGGGCGTGGTCGTAGCCCAGGAGGTGGAGCATTCCGTGGGTCGCCAGCAGGAGCATCTCCTCGGCGGCGCTGTGGCCGGACTCGGCCGCCTGGCGGG
>ERZ773005.1089-NODE-1089-length-15620-cov-5.439833_pt1 | contig 15620 bp, 9 predicted proteins | sample MGYA00580666_ERZ773005 | MGnify/ENA primary metagenome ERZ773005 (study PRJEB29015, sample SAMEA2737999) | human oral metagenome | biome: human oral; feature: human-associated habitat; material: dental | place: China | collected 2061 ...
CATACGGCGGAATACGACAACTGTATTCAGCGGTATCTTGCGGAACAGAGTGAAAAGTGAGGCGCGCGATGAATATTTTACTGATTGGCGGCGGAGGTCGGGAACACGCGCTGGCCGTTAAGCTCAGCCAAAGCCCGCATACCGGTAAGCTTTATGCAGTGCCCGGCAATCCCGGTATAGCGGAGATCGCAGAGTGTATAGCGGGCGTTGACCTTGAAGATAACGCGGCGCTGGTAAAGCTGGCGCAGGAGAAAGAAATTGATTTAGCCGTTGTTGGCCCGGAAATGCCGCTCACGAACGGCGTCGTCGACGCCTTTACCGCGGCGGGCATCCGGGCGTTTGGCCCCACGAAAGGAGCCGCTGAGCTCGAAGGATCGAAAGTCTATGCCAAGATGATCATGAAACGGTACGGTATCCCCACCGCGCGCTACGAAGTGTTTAACGACATCGGCCGGGCCCGTGTCTACGTCCGGCAAATGCGTCAACCCTTCGCGATAAAGGCTGACGGTCTGGCGGCGGGCAAGGGCGTTATTCTCACGCAGACGGCGGACGAGGCCGTGGCGGCGCTCGATACGATCATGCAGGATAAAGCCTTCGGCGAGGCGGGGAGCCGCGTCGTCATCGAGGAGCTTATGACCGGCGAAGAAGTTTCCTTGCTGGCGTTCACCGATGGCGAGACGATCGTGCCGATGGCGGCGGCGCAGGATCACAAGCGGGCGCAGGACGGCGACGAGGGACCGAATACCGGCGGCATGGGCGCTTACGCCCCCGCTCCGGTCATGACGCCGGAGCGGCTGGAGGAAGTCCGTGTGAAAATTCTCCGTCCGCTTATCGACGCGATGCAAAAGGAAGGGCGCCCTTACAAGGGTTGCCTTTACACCGGGCTGATGATTACGAAGCAGGGGCCGAAAGTCGTCGAGTTTAACGCTCGCTTCGGAGATCCCGAAACGCAGGTGATCCTGCCGCTGCTCGAAAGCGATCTGGTGGAAATCATGCTGGCCTGCGTCGAGGGAAATCTTGCGGAGACGCCGGTTCGCTGGTCGAAGGAGGCGGCGGTCTGCGTCGTCATGGCGTCGGGCGGCTATCCGGGCCCTTATGCGAAGGGGAAAGAGATCACCGGGATAGACGCGGCAAAAGCGGCGGGATGCCTCGTTTTCCATGCCGGGACGAAAAAGGCAGCGGATAAGCTCGTCACCGACGGGGGGCGCGTTCTCGGCGTCGTCGGACGAGCGGCGGATATTAAACGCGCGGTGGCGAAAGCGTATGAAGGCGTCGAAAAAATTCACTTCGACGGCGAGTATTACCGCCGTGACATCGCCCATCGGGCGTTGGCGCGGCAAGCATAAAAAAAACCATCGCATGGCGTCGCATTTGACGCTTGCGATGGGTTTTTCTATGGCAAAATTTAACGCATGGTTCCCGCTGCGGTCAGCCCTTCAAAGAAGGTGCGTCCCGAAGCGAGAGGCAGGGAAAGGCCCGAAACGATAACCCGGCGCACCGGTTGGCTGGTGATCGTTTGGCGATCTGGGGAAAAAGCATTATAACGCGACAGCGCGTGAATGACGAGCGGATCGCCGCCGTCGTCCAGACCGAGATACATCATCACATGGCCGGGGAGAAACAGCAGACTGCCCGGCGGTACATGGGCAAAAACAGCGTAGCGCTCCGCGCCGTCTTTGTCCTCAAGCGCCCAGCGCGGATCCATGACCGCTTCCTGCGCGTCGGCATCACGGGGCAGCTCGATTCCTATGGTGCGATAAATGTCCGCCGCGAAGGAGGAGCAGTCGACGCTGTTTTCTAAGCCGCCCCAGCCGTAGGGCGCGCCGAGGAAGCGAAAGGCCTGCCGGATGAGGGTGTTTGTCGTGGCGGGGAGCCAGCCCTCATGAAAATTTCCCTCGTCGCGTGCTAAGGTGATCGTGCGGGGAACGAGCTGACCGTCTTTTTCCGTGGGAACAATAACATCCCATGTTTTTTTCGTGCTTTTTATAAGCGGCAGGCGGCTTCCCATCTGAAAGAGAAGTGGGGGAGCCTCGGGGGGAGGTTCCGCCGCGACGGGAGCCGTCTTCTGGCTACGCGGAGCGCCGCCGGAAGGAGGAGTTGACGAGATCGGCGCGTATCCCGGCAGATTGACGGACACGAGGCTTGCCGTCACGACGAGAAAACGCTCGGGGTTAGTAAACAGCGCCCAATCATGATCATCGGCGAAGGCCAGCGTTGCAACGGGCAGCCAGCCCCGATAATTGCGCGTTTGGACGAAGCACCAGCCGTCGTCGTTTTCCGCCAGAACCGCGACCGGTTCGCCGGGATCGACCGCCGTTTCCTGAAGAATATCGTCCTGAAAGGGATCGTCGTCCTCGTACCACGTGGTGGAAAGCGGCAGAGCGCGGAGATCGGCACGCCGAAGCGTCACGGCGCGGCGCACCGTCGCCGTGTCTTGCAAGCGTTCCAGCGTAAGTAAGCGGCGGGCGGCGTCACGTTCGCCGTCGGTGACGGGACGCCCCATCGTCCATAGCTCATCGTCCAGCGCGTCCGCCGCGGCGGCGAGGATAGCGCTTCTTACTGCCGAGCCGGGAAGATTCGCGGGATAGTTCGCGAGATTGACGCTTTGCGGATCGCGTGCCCGGATAGTTTCGTTTATCGCGGCGACGCGCGCGGGCGAGGCGAAAACCTGCTCGCCCGCCGCTCCGGAGCGCGCCAGCCAGAACGTATCCGTAAGCGGCGACGGAGCGGGCGTTTGCGGCTCCTCGGCGGAGGCCAAGGGCGATTGGCTCGCCCGCACCAACGCGGCCGGGTCCGGCAAAGACAGCGCGGCTGCCGCTAAAAACAGGCAAAGCGCGATTTTTATTCGATGCGTCATGGTTTTGTCTCCTTTTCGGGATTCGCTTGCTGCGGAGTCAACCGCGGCGGCCTGGGAATAGATGGGAAAGCGGGATGTCGTTTTGGGACGCGCGCGTTCCGGAGGGCGCGCAGATATGTCTTATGCTCCGGCGTTATGCGAAAACTTTCCAGTGATTTTTGGATGGCGCGGCGGTGCGTCCACGGATCGAGCCGATCTTCTTCGAGCAGTCGGATCGCGGCATCGTACTGCTTTGCGAGCGCCGTCGCGATATACCAGGCGACCATCATTTTTACATAATAGTCGGGATTTTTTACGGCGACCGCCCAATCCAGATACTCGGGACAAAAATCATCGTCGAGATAATGGCGCATCAGCATGGAAAGACCGAAGCGAACCGTATACGGGTGCGCCGCATCCAGCCAACGGGGGATTTCCTTGATGAGCTCCTGGTGACGGCGGGCGAAAACCTTCGGTGTGAACGTATCACAGACGGCCCAGTTATCGACGAAGGGAAGCGTCCTGTCCGTGGCGGCGAGACATTCCTTATAATCCGCGATAGCACCGACCAGCCAGACGTGGAGCAGATTCTCCTCGTAAAAGCGATGGGGAAGGAGCCTGAGAAAATCCGCGGCCTCCGGCGTGTGCATAAAGTGCCGGGCGTATTCCCGGAGCTTCGGCGTTCGCACGCCGAGAATTGTTCCCGGCGGCAGTGTAGGAATGAGCCGCGCCTGAAACGCCTGGTAAGCCGGATCGGCGATGGCGCGAAGCTCTTTTCCCAGCCGCTGCGGCAGATCGGTTTTTGCCATGACAGATACTCCTTCCTGCGTCGTTAATGCCAGTATAGCAGAGTAACCGGCGCTGTTCAATCATTTGCCGTCCTCGCGCTTCTGTTGTAAAATAGAAAATCAGAAACGCGTTTCGCTGGAAAGCGGCAGAAAGGGGAAAATATGTGAAGAAATTCTGGCTTTTGTACTGGCTGACGGCGCTTTTGCTGTCAACCGGTTCTATTATCATGCGCTGCTGGGAAGACGGCGGGCTGCAGAATCTGAAATGGTGGGCGGGACTCCACTTTGCCGGCTGGATCCTCCTGGCTATCGTTATCTGGCTCTTGGCGAGCGGGCCGTTGCGCGGCGTGCTGGAACAGATACGGCGTAAACTGGAATGAGCAGACGGGGGAGAAAATTTAGGAGTCTTGAGCGGTTGCCCAAAAATGGTTTGATGTGTATAATGGAAATGAAATTCACTCTTTCAGGGGGGAAAACGAATGGCAACGAAACGGGATGATGTGAAAGCGGCCGAGGGAGAAAGCGCCGCCGGGAAAGACAAGGCGGCGAAAACGCCCGCGACGCGTTCAAAGGGCGTAGAGACGAACGCGAAAGCCCTGCAATTCCAAGAATTTCTCATGGAAAACGAGATTAATGTATTCAGTACGGAAACGCTCGACGATGAATATCAGACCGTCGTTTTCCGCTCCCGCGTCGAAACGAAGGGGCAGATCCTGCCGATGGCGATCTTTATCGATACCAGCGTCTTTACGCTGATCCGGACCCAGATCGTTTCTGGGATAGCCGCGGACAAACGCGAGCGAGTCGCCGAATATATCAACGACCTCAATATCAAATACAAAATTTTCAAGTACTACCTGCGTCCCGATGGGCTGGTCTACCTTGATATCTGCCTGCCCTTCGTCGACGCGACCTTCGACTGCAAGATGATCCAGCTCATGCTCAGCGTTCTCGTTCAGCACCTCGACAGCGTTTACGAAGACTTCATGCGCATCGTCTGGTCGCGCGACGGCGAGGAGACGAAGGCGAACGGGGCCAAAGCGGCAAAAGGCAAATGAATGGGCATGACGGGATAAGTAACCGCTGTTAAAGATAGATAAGGGGGCCATAGCTTTTGGCCGCCTTCTCTATAAATCACTATAAACAGGAGACGATCTCATGAAAAAACTTTTTCTCGCTGTATCCTTCGCTTTTTGGTCGTTGTTTTTGCTGACGCCGTCCTCAGCTTTTGCCGCCTCGGCGGACATCGGCTACGTCCAGCTGAACATGGCCTTCAGCGCCTGCCCTGAGATTCCGGGCATCCAGAAAGAACTTGCCGCCCTGCGCGATCAGCTGCAGCAACAGTTCGATACGCAGAGCGCTGACCTCGACGAAGCGGAACGGACGCAGCTGCAGCAAAAACTCAGTCAGCAGCTCGCCGAACGGGATAACGAACTCATGATCCCGGTGCGCGAGAAAGTCCGCAAGGCTGTCGCCGCCGCGGCGAAAGAGAAAGGCATCCAGACTGTCGTAGAAGCCGGAGCCGTCCTCTTTGGCGGCGTCGACCTTACAGCAGACGTTGTCGCCAAAGTGAAAGAATAAATAAAAGGAAATCACTTCTTCAATAAAAACGCGGTATGAGGATGGCGCCCGAAAGCGCCGTCTTTATACCGCGTTTTTGCTATAAGGTGGCGATTTTTTTATTACGTGCGCCCGAACGCGAAAAGCTTCACACAGAGAAAAGTCGCCGGAACGCCTAAGACCGCGGCGAGAAGATAGCTGAGGAGAGGGGGATAGCCCAGGAGGTTGTAAAAGAGAAGGACGATGAGATTTTGGATGATATAGTTTGGGACGTACGAGAGGGCGAAGCGCAGACAGCGGTTAAAGCTCAGCGGCTCGGGAAAAATGAGGGTGCTGTTTAGATAGTAGGCGATGAGATTACTGGTGATGTAGCCGCAGTTGAAGGCGAGGTTGTGATTGGGGATCAAAAACGCATACAGCCACGCAAGAAAAGTGCCGTTGAACGTATTGACGCCGCCGACGATGAGAAACAGCAAAAATTCCCGGGTGAAGAAATGATAACGGATACGATCGAAGACCCGCACAGTGATAACTCCTTTAAAAGCTTTATTACGAAAATGAAAAGGCCGATTTCTTTTCAGACTCGTTCTTTTTTAATCCGCATCGCGTCGCCCTGTGATAGAACAGATACAGTATTGCTTTATGCTGCTGCCTTTTCTTGTGCGCCTGATCGGTGCAGACTGCAGGGGATTTGGAGTATCTAAAATTATCCCGAATAGCCTCTCAAACGCTTCAGTCACGGATTGTTTAAGATTATATTTGGTGTTATATTTAGTGTCAAGACAGCCCGATGAATGTAATGACGATATTTGTTATCTCGTTTAAACACAATATGGCGCAATGAGCTTTTTATCAACAAATCTTTCGGTTGTTTCTCTTGCTATTCGCTGTAAAACCATCTAAAATATAAGTAGAAAGCGAGGCGGATACGGTTGTATATAAAACCGTGGGAAGAACTCACGATCCGGGATGACTACATGTTTAAGCTTATCATGCGGCGCAAGCACATCTGCCAGAGGATGCTGGAACGTATCCTGCGAATTAAGATACGGGATATTCGCTATATCGAATCGGAAAAAAGCCTGAATATGCAGTACGCTGGCAAAGGCGTTCGTTTAGATGTCTATGTGGCTGACGATCATAACACGGTTTACAATGTCGAAATGCAGGTCAACGAACCGACAGAAAGCGAGCTGGCGAAGCGTACCCGCTACTATCAGTCGGTTATCGATCTTGACTTACTCGAAGCGGGGCAGGACTACGAAGAACTAAACGATACCTTTATTATTTTCATCTGCCCTTTCGATCCCTTTAAAAAGGGACGCCACATTTACACCTTCCGCAACACTTGTCAGGAAGATATGGGGTTGGTGTTAAAAGACGGTGCGACGAAAATTTTTCTCAACGCCGTGGGCACGGAGAACGACGTGGCGGACGATGTAAAGGCTTTTCTGAATTACGTCAACGGCGTTTTAAGCGACGACACTTTTGTACAGGAAATAGACCGGGAAATAAGAGAAGTAAAGACAGCGGAACAAGAGAGGGTGGGCTATATGACCTTTGCAATGCGGTTACACGAAGAACGAAAAGCCGGACGACAAGAAGGAAAACTCTCCATGGTGGAGAAAATGTTGCAGGAAGCGGCTCCGATAGATTTTATCGAGCGGGTTTCGGGATGGACGAAGGAGCAGATTTTGGCAGTGAAGCAAGGCGGTGCTCCTAAGACGGAAAGCTAAAGCTGCCACTGCGTCGAACGTAAGTTTTTGCAACGGTGAAAGAATAGGAAATATAAAAGCCTTGTCGCTATGTGCGGCAAGGCTTTTATGCCGTGATATGAAGGAACATAAAGTGTGTCAAATGTGGGAGGAGCGGTATTTGGGCGAGGGGAAAGATAAAAATTTTTCGGGGGGCGCTTAAGAAATGTTTTTGAATCGCCGATAATATTTTTGTAACAGGCATATTTTGGGGGCGGAGGCCCCGTCAGATAAGCGCCAAGGCTGGCGCGATAATATTCATGGAGGTCATCATCATGGCAATGGTCATCAAAAACAACATGTCGGCGAAGAACACGCTGAATCAGCTCAACCGGAATAATAAGGCGTTGGGCAAGAGTTTGGAGAAGGTTTCTTCGGGCATGAGGATCAATAATGCCGGTGACGACGCTTCAGGGTACTCGATTTCCGAGCGGATGCGGGTGCAGGTTCGCTCGCTGGGGCAGGATGACCGCAACACGCAGAACGGCAACAGCATGCTGCGGGTAGCGGAGGGCGCGGTGCAGAGTGATATTGAGATTCTGCGCACCCTTAAGGAAAAGGCCATCAACGCCGCCAACGATACGAATACCGACGAGGATCGCATGATTATCCAGCGGGAATTCGATCAGATGATCGACCAGATCGACGACAATGCTAATGTTACATACAATGGTATGACGCTTCTTGATGGATCGCGTAATCATTTTGTAAGGAACCCGGGGACGAAGACCACGCTTGTCAATCAGAGTTTCTGGGAAAGTACAGATCAAAATACGCCGTTTACAGACCTGCGGGATAAGTCTGGGAATAAGCTGAATATTGAGCCTACGGATAGAGTGACGGTTTCTTATGTCCGGCATGGCAGAACGGTAACTGACGTTATCGGTACGAATGAAAAGTTATCGTATCCCGTCAAAGATCCAGCAACAGGGCGTGTCTTGAGTTTTCGGCGTCTTTCAGATAAGCTTGAATTAAATCCTCATTTTGTGTTGAAGACGCCAGTGTCCGATGAAATCGGTGTGGATGCTGCTGGGAATAAGGTTTACACGGCCGACCATAAGCCGGCCATTACGTTTGTGGCAAAACATCCAGGGCTTGATGGGCAAATTGCGGGCATTACGATTAGCGTGACAGATCGTTACGGAAAAGTGAAACAGTCCGTGAATACGGTCTTGAATAATTTTACGGAACAGATTCGGGCGGAGGATCCTTCCCCCGATAATTCTATCGTCCTTCAAACGGGAACGAAATCCAATCAAGCCGTGAAGATCGGTTTGTCGGATTTGCGATGCACTTCTTTAGGGCTGAAGTCTACGGAAAATAATACGTTACAAATTTCTAACCAAGCGGCTGCCAACGCGGCCATTAACGTTATTGAAACCGCTCTCCAGAAGGTGACGGACGAAGCGACGAATATCGGCGCGGTGGAGAGCCGTCTTGGTATGACGAGCAACAATATCCTCACGGCGCAGGAGAACACCCAGAACAGCGAGAGCGTCATCCGCGATGCGGACATGGCGGCGGAGATGACGGAGTACACAAGGAATAACGTCCTGCAGCAGGCCAGCCAATCCATGCTGGCGCAGGCCAACCAGAACAGCAGCACGGTGCTGGGATTATTGCAGTAAAAAACGCATGAAAAAAGCCTTGCCACGAAGACGTAGCAAGGCTTTTTCTTTGCCAAGGGATAGGGACTGCTTAGAAAAATGAGGCCGGTTATTTTAGTTTTATAGGTCTATAGGCCCTTGAGACATTGTCCGCGGGCAGGTTATAATCAGATTATAAAGAATGGAATAGTGTTGCTGCAAATTGGAGTGAGAGAAAATGAGTAATTCGGCGGATAAAAAATGGCTGGCACGGCAGGTGACGATCGCCTTGATGGCGGGCGCGGTGAGCATTGTGCCGCAGGTGGCGCAAGGGATGCCGCAGGGCGGTGAAGCCATCGCTGGCGGAGCCACCGGGATCAGCGTGCCTTCCGGCGCGACGACAATGAATATTACCAGCAATGCGACAAATAATATTATCGGCTGGGAAGATTTCTCCATCCAAAGTGGCGAAACCGTAAATTTTGACAATAAAAATTACTTGAACCTCGTTAAAGGAAAGGGATCGTCATTTATTGACGGAACGATGACGGCAGGCGGGGGAAATATTTATCTCATCAATCCGAACGGCGTTATTTTTGGCGAAGGGGCGAAAGTCGACGTCGGTGCGGGCAAGTTCGCCGCCTCGACGCAGCCGATCGCTTCCGTCGATCAGGCGACGTTCTCAGCGAACGGGGAATGCCCGCTCACGGCGGCGGGAACGGAAATGGACGTCGTCAACCTCATCGATCCGACAAAGGGCGGCTATATCAAGGCGAACCATGTGGAGATGGACGGACGGAATATCCGCTTCATGAATACGAAGAGCGTTCAGACGACGGGGGCGACGGTTAATCTTAACGCTAATACGGATGCGACCGTGGTAAACGCCGGGAATGGCTACGTTCATATCGGCTATGACGCGGCAGGTAGCGACTCTTACGCGGCGCCTGATACCACTGCATCGCCGATCACGCTGGGCTGGAAGGTCAACGGCGCGTTGGCGACAGAGGCGAACGCTTATATGCTCATCAATAATGCGGCGCAGCTTCAGAATATGCAGACGAAAACGGACGGTAATTATATGCTGGGGCGGGATATCACCCTGACAGGGAATTTTACGCCCATTTCGACGTTTTCCGGCAATTTTGATGGGAATTTCTATACGATTTCTCATTTGAAGGTGGAGGTTAGTGGGCAGTATCTCGCCCCACATCCTCTTGCTGGTAAGGACAGGAACGCAGGCCTTTTTAATAGGGTGATGGGAACTAGCATGAAGCCGAGCCGCATTGAGAATGTTCTTTTTGCCGAAGGCGAAGGTATCAAATCCGAAGATGGCTATGCGGGAACCGTCGCCGGCGCAGCGAATCATGCCTTATTCCAGAATATTGGGGTAAAGGCGGGCAAAAAAGTCGTAGGGTATGATATAGCTTATGCTGGAGGCATTTTAGGGCAGGCGGATGAGGTGACGATTCGCAGCTCTTACAATGAATGCGAGGTCGATGGCGGTGGAATTGCTGGATCGGGCAGTGAAACTGCGGGACATACGAAAATTCAGGATGTATATAACAAAGGGACGGTACAGCTTGGCATTATCGCTAAGAATGGTGAAGAGGCGACGGTTGCGCGTGTTTATTCCACGCAGGCGGCGAAGAATTTGTTATGGCCTGGCTGGGAGTATGCCACTACCGTAGGCTCCACCACGCCTAAGCCGGAGAATGAAAAGGGAAAGCTTTATTTTTCCGGGACGACGGAAGCGTCTATTCATGGGGGAACAGTGCAGCTAGCTTTAGCGGAGGATTGCCAACGCTATGGAACGTTCTTCCATGAGACTGCATACAAAACGAATAGTGGAGCGACATACACCGTCAAACCTTGGGGATCGGAGCATATTAGCGCGGATGGCGGGGCGCGGACGACCTGGCGGATCCACAGTGATGTGGGTGGTAAGTCGTTGCCCACGCTGACGGCGTTTTATCGCGGGATCGTGGCGGTGAAGTATCACTATACTATGGGCGAGAGCAGTAACCCCACGGCGCAGAGCGGGAATAATTGGGACAAGGGCTATCACCCGAAGGCGGTCTACAATAAGCAGGACGTGAAGTTAGATCATATCCAGTACAGCTATGAGGACGCAGCGTCCCCGATCAAGACCATTGACGACAGGCCGGTGGTCAACGGCGAGATGGATACGGGAAAACACAATGTAAACTACAGTGGGGAGAATCTGTCCCCGTATACTCTTTTCCGCTCCGACAAGTACGATGTCGCGGGGGGCAACTTCACGATTGAAAAGCGTAAGCTCTCAGGATCGACGACGGGTACGCTGGATCAAGTGGAGAAGGAGTACGACGGGACTTCGAACGCCGCGGCTACGAGCGGACCGGTAGCTCTCTTTTCGGCGCATGGCAATACAGGCATCCTCGAAGAGGATAAGGCTCATGTGCAGGTCACGGGGACTGTTACCGGCACGTTTTATCGTTCAAAAGCCGAGTATTTAGCTGCAACCACACCAGATGATAAGAAGAAGGTAGAAGTCAAAGATGTTGGGAAGGATTACTATGTCACGCTGAATTATAACGGCCTTACACTGACAGACGACGGAACGGGGGTCGCGAAGAATTATGACTTTAACGTTAATGCGTCAGGTTCGGCCCAATCGGAGCATGGTATCATCACACCGCGCAATATCAAGCTGAACCTCACGCAGAAGACGAACCTTGATAAGACCTACGACGGTACGACGAATATCGTAAACCATGCTTACTTGCCCGCGAATAATATAACGGATGACAGTTCGACGAAGATTGTTACGATAGCCGGGATTAAAGATAATGTAACCGTTGGATACGGCGGCGCGGCGGTTGCCTATGATAATAAAAACGCCAGCACGGCGGCGAACGACCGAAAGGTCAATTATACGGGAATGACGCTGTCGGGAAGCGATCGGAAGAATTACCGCCTCGTGGATGAGAACGGTAAGGTTCTTTTCTATCATAACGACGGAGCCAATAACGGCTTTGAAAATGTGGAGAATAATACATCGCATGCGCTCGTTGCCACGGGGACGATCCTGCGGCGGACAGTGAAAGCGGACGGCTTTGTCCTGAAAAATGGCGTCGGAGAGACGGTCACGCCGTCAAAAGAGTACGACGCGACCTCGTCCTATACGCTCCCTGCGGGACATTCGTTGGTGCAGGATGCGGCGGGAGACAGCGGCATTATCGCGGAGGATAAGCCGTATATCAGCTTTGCCCCCGGTGCCGGTGCCAAGTTCCTTGACGGCAGCGGCAATGAGACGTCAGACGCGTCGGATTCCGGCTATACGACGGCGGCGACGCACGCCTCTTTTGACGTTACGGCGCAGGCGGCAGCGGGCGAAGAGGCCCGGCTGGATAACTATACTTACGAGGCGAATCCGACGGTCAGCTCCGCCTCGATACGGACCGGTACGGGCGCAGCCAAGATGGCAGGACGCATCGAGAAGAAGAATGTCAACGCATCGCTGACACAGACGACCGGTATCGATAAGGAGTATGACGGCAACGCGAACGTTACCCTGTCAGGGAATGTCAGCGTGCCGGGCCTTATCGCGAGCGACGGCACCAGCTTTACGTCGACGGCGACATACAGCGATCAGCATGTCCGCTGGGAGAACGGCCAGCCCGCCGAGAAAGATATTACCTATAGGATCAATCTCACCGGGAACAAAGCGAACAACTACACGCTGAACAACACGACGGGCGTTACGACTACGCTGGCGGCGAAGGGAACGATCACGCCGAGGAAGCTGATCGCCAAATTCGCTGACGTGACGAAGGCTTACGACGGAACGACGAAGGTCGTTGGGGCGAATCTTTCGACGGACCAGTACAACGGCAATGGCGGCGTCGTATCTGGAGATACGGTTACACTGACGCACACAGACGCGCAGTATGATTCCAAACATGTTAAGGACAACCGCCCGGGAACAGTGAATAATGTCGCTTATACGGGCCTTGCGATCAATCATGGGGATTATCAGCTGGTGGACGCCGTTACGGGAAGCGCCACGACGACGGGCAGGGGAAACGGCACCATCACGCAGACGACGGTGACGGCGAATGATATTGTCTGGAACTGGAAGAAGGGCGCCGACGGACAGAACGTCCCGATCACGAAGGTTTATGATAACGACGTGTCGGTCAACGGGACGGACGCGGACGGTAACGCCGTAAATGTAAATTCATATTTACGGTCAGTTGGCGTGCGTTTTGGCAGCGGAAACGACGCGGTGGTGGAAGATCTCGCCACCAGCGATCACTCGGGCGCATACGCCTCGAAAAACAGCCAGAATAAGGCGGCGCAGCAGGTCACCTTCCGGGCGAAATACGACGGCCCCACGACGTCGGCGCCGGATCCCGATGCCGATTATGTGGTGTCGTCTACAGCCTTGACGGCAGGAAATTACCTCGAAAATAATGATCGTACCGGTATCATCACGCCGAAGACAGTGACGGTGACGGTGGCTAACCCGAATCCCACCAAGACCTACGACGGCAATGCGGACGTCGTGGACGGCTCGGGGACGCCCCTGACGGGGAACGGTCTGGTGACGATGACCGGCCTGCTCGCCGACGGTACGACGAACGCCAGCACGGCGCAGTACACGAAAAACGGCGCCCCTGATAAGCATGTGGCGGTGGACGAAAACGGCGCCGTCGTACAGAAAGACGTTACCTATACGATTCAGACAATGCGCGGCGCGGACGCCACCAATTATCAGTTCGTCTATAACGGCGGCGCGCCTATCGCCGCGGGCGGTACGGTCACCGGCAAGGGGACGATCAATAAAAAGCAGCTCACAGTGACCTTCGCGCCGGTCTCGAAGGATTACGACGCCAAGGCGGAAGTGCGCGGCATTCAGACGACGGATCAGGTAGCGCCGACCTTCACCGGGCTCGTGGGCGGCGACGGCCATGATGATACGAAAATTAAGGGCGTTTACGGGCAGAGAACCAGCTCGACGTTTACCGCCAACGCAAACGCGGGGACGAAGGACGTCGAATATACGGGCATTGCCGATGCGCTGGGCGAAAACGCCAATAACTACGCCGTCCAGAATATGGCGACGATCACCCATGGCGGCGGGACGACAGTTCAGGCGCTCTTTGGCACCGGTACGATCAATAAGCGCAATATCAACGCCGCCGATGTAAAATTCGGTTTGCAAAACGGCATTGATAAGGAGTACGATGGCAACGCGAATGTCCTCGACCCGAGCAGCCATATCGTGGGGGGCGCTCCGTATGTGGAAATCGCGGGGGCCGGCGGCTCGACAGAGCGCCTGACGCTTGATTATCATATCGATTCGGCGCAGTATGACAGTAAGGATGTCGCCTATTCCGGCGGCGCGGTGACGACGAAAACCGTCACCTATACCGTAAAGCTGACGGGGGACAGTCTGAATAATTTCAACGTGACGGGCGGGACGCCGTCACAGTTCACCAAGACGGCGACGGGCACCATCACGCCGCGTAAGATCGTGGCAACGGCAACGGAAGCACCCCTCAATAAAACCTATGACGGCACGACGGCGGTGAAGGACGCAGGGGGGAATCTGCTGTCAGGGGATTCCGTAGTGACGTTTACCCGCGCGGCGGGGCATACCGGTCCGGCGCTGGTCGGCGACACGACGAACAGCAGCACGGCGCAGTATACGAGCAAGAACGTTAATCGCGACGCCGGCGGTAACGTCATTGGGCAGGGCATTACCTTTACGGCCGGGGTCAGCGACAACGGCAATTATGAGATCGATACCAGCGGCCTTACGGGGAAGACGGGGATCATCAGCCCCAAGGGGATCAAGGCGGAATTTAAGCCCGTCACGAAGGTATATGACGGGAATACGACGGTTACCGATCCGACTAAGGGTTTGGTGGACAGCGTGGCCAGCCAGAAAATTGGCAGCGATGCTGTCGATCTGAATACGGATTACGACGCGCAGTACCGCTCGCCAAACGTCAAGGACAACCGGCCGGGGACGCAGGACAACGTCGTTTACAGTCATCTGCGGCTCATCGGGGGCGACGCGGGGAATTATCAGCTGACGGATAAGAATGGGAACGCTTTGGCAGTGGATCCGGCGGGCTATTCCCATACGACGGGTAACGGCATCATCACCCAGAAGGTGCTGACGGGCAGCAATCTGAAATTCTTCTTTAATTCCATTACGAAAGAGTACGACGCAACGACGGCGGTCAATAACGCTGAGGCCGGTATAAACCGCGTCGAATTAGATGGCGTTCTCTCTAATCTGGTTTATACGATTAAAAGCGCACAGTATGAGGACAAGGACGCGGGGAACGGCAAGCGGGTCGATTATACGATCGGCATCGATAAGGATAATTACGATATTTCCAGTCTGAACGGCGTTGACCAGACGAATGGTACGTTTACGCAGAGCACTACGGGCGCTATCACGCCGAAAACGGTTACGGCGGTGGTGCAGGAAAATACCGCCATCACCAAGACGTATGATACGACGACGGCTGTCGTGCAGGCGGCGGGCGATGTGAAGAAAAACATCACCGTCGCGGGGCTCTTGTCCGATAAGGACGGCTCGGGCTATACGGTGACCGCCGTATATACGGACGAAAACGCCGGGAACAATAAAACCGTTAACTATACGGTGACGCTGACCGGGGACAGCAAGGTCAATCAGAATTACGCGCTGGTTGACGAGCATGGCACGCCGATCGCGCAGCTTTCCGGGACCGGGACGATCAACAAGGCGCGGATGACGGCGAACGTGGGCAAGGCACAGCGGGATTTCGACAATACGTCGACCATTCATAAGACGGATATTACGGGCGGCGTGACGCTGACCGGGGTGAATGGGCAAACGCTTCCGCTCTCCTCCGGCGCGCTGGATAAGATCAACGGTCAATACGGCAAAGGCTCTGAGGATGCGTTTACCCCGGATCCGCATGCCGGCCATAAGGCGGTCAAATATCAAGGCCTGGCAGACGCTCTCCAGTATATGGCGGATAACGGCACCACGGCGGAAAAGAAGATCGCTCAAAATTATACCATCGCCGATACGCTCTACTTCGCGGAG
>ERZ773005.1090-NODE-1090-length-15615-cov-30.783805_pt1 | contig 15615 bp, 13 predicted proteins | sample MGYA00580666_ERZ773005 | MGnify/ENA primary metagenome ERZ773005 (study PRJEB29015, sample SAMEA2737999) | human oral metagenome | biome: human oral; feature: human-associated habitat; material: dental | place: China | collected 2061 ...
TCGCAGCGCTCGCGGCCGCCCGCCACCCGCAGCGGATCACCGCGCTGGCCCTGTGGTACCCGGCGCTGAGACTGGGGGAGAATCTGCGCGCCGCCTTCCGCACCCTGGCGGCCGTGCCCGAGGAGTTCGACTGGGCGGGTACCCGCCTGGGGCGCGCCTACGCCGTCGACGGCTGGAACCTGGAGGTCGGGGCCGAGCTGGCCTCCTATCGCCGTCCGGTTCTCATCGTTCATGGGGAGCAGGACCGCTCCGTGCCCATCGAGGTCTCCCGGACCGCCGTGAGCGCCCTGCCCGACGCCGAGCTCGTCACCATTCCCGGCGCCGCCCACGGTTTCGGCGATGCCAATTGGGAGGAGGCCATGCGCCGCACCACCAGCTTCCTGGCCTGGAACGGTGTCCTGGAGGAGGACTGAGCCGCGTGGCCGGGCGTGGGGCTCGGACGGCGCGTTCGGTTTCCTGACGGCACTGGTGCCCGAATCGCCAGCATCGCAGAATTGACCGCATGAGCGCACACGGGACTGCGGACCTGACCGGCGTCAGCAAGACGATGCTGTTGACCCTCCACGCCAGGGCGGAGCACACACTCTCCGACCGCCCACGCTTCACGGATCCCGCCGCCGTCGAGCTCGTCTCCCGGCTCGACTACGACTTCACCATGGCGAGGCAGGACCGGCTCATGGCCGACGGCGTCGTGCTGCGCACTCTCACGCTCGACCCGCTCGTGGCCGGATACATGGCCACCCACCCCGGCTGCACGGTGGTCAACATCGCCTGCGGGCTCGACACCCGCTTCCAGCGCCTCGACGACGGGCACGTCACCTGGTACGACCTCGACCTCCCCAACGTCATCGAGCTGCGGCACCGGTTGCTCGATGACGGTGAGCGTCACCGCACGATCGCGGCCTCCGCCCTCGACCCCGCCTGGCCCGACCAGCTGGGGGAGGGTGAGACGAGCGGCGATGTGCTCGTCATCGTCGAGGGACTGAGCATGTACCTCGAGCAGAACGAGGTTCGCTCTCTTATGGACATCATCGCCGCACGACTGCCCGGTGCGACCGTCCTCATCGAGGTCATGCCCCGTCTGTTCCAGAAGTACGGCCGGGAGCGCTCAGTCGAGGACGCGGGGGCGCGCTACACCTACGGCTGCTCCAGCGCCGCCGAGTTCCACCGGACGGTCGCCCCCGGATTCACACTCCTCCACGACGTCCCCTTCACCAACACCATTGCGCGTTACCACCCCATGCTCGCGCTCCTGGTGCGGCTGCCGCTGATGGGCAGGCTCTCCGAGCGCATCGTGGTGCTGCGGGCGCCGGTCTGAGCGGGACCTCTCAACGGGGACGTTTTTCGCGTACGGGTGCACAATTCTCCGGCCGGGGACATCCTGCGCGTACGGGGACAGAAATCCTGTCCCCGACGGCGTCGATTGTCCCCGCCGAGGAAGCGACCGCACCTGGCTGGTACTGATGGTGCAAGGCAGCACTACTATTCTCCCTGGACGTGCTCGCAGCGCTGCGGGTACGGGTAATGAGGAGGAATCATGAGGGAGCCGATGACGGCGTCGGCCGAGGGTGCTGAGAGCGCCCAGGAACAGGAGCGCGGGTACTGGCTCTACGTTCCCGGCGAGGGCGCCGGGAAGTGGGAGGAGTTCCGAACCGCCGGGATCATGGCGCTCAACTGGGATCGGATCGGCGACCCCACGAGCTACCCGAATGAGGAGGCTGTGATCGAGGCGCTGGAGGCCGGCTACGGGGACTGGGGAGGCAGGCCGACAGGCGCGGCAGGAATGATCCGGGACTTCACCCACACGATGCGTCCCGGCGACGTCGTCTACGCTCGGCGCGGTCCGACCGAGATCATAGGGCGTGGCGTCGTCCGCTCAGAGTTCCGTTACGACGACGCCCGGCCCACCTACCGCTGCGTGCGCGACATTGAGTGGACACATGTCGGCTCCTGGCCGCTCGACCGGCGTGTGGGTGCAGTGACCCTGCAACGGGTCACGGAGAACACGAGCTATAACCCGGCTCAGCTCGAGTCGCTGTTCGAGGACCGGAACGCCCCTCCCTCGTCCACGATCTCCGCCCTTGCCACGAGCCCCCAGAACGCTCATGAGCCCGGCGACATCGCCGACATCTATACGCGGGAGAACTTTCTGGTGGAGGTGTTCGTCGGTCCCGAGGACCTGGATCAGATGCTCGGGCTGCTGCGACGCAAGAAGAACCTCATCCTCCAGGGCGCTCCGGGCACGGGCAAGACCTTCGCCGCCAAGCGCCTGGCGTACGCGCTCATGGGAGAGACGGATGACTCGCGGGTGGAGGTGGTGCAGTTCCACCAGTCGACCGCCTACGAGGATGTCGTCGTCGGGCTGCGCCCCACGGCCGAGGGCGGGTTCGCGGCCGCAGAGGGCGTCTTCGCCAGGTTCTGCCGGCGCGCTGCCGCCGATCCGGGGCGGGACTACGTGTTCATCATCGACGAGATCAACCGCGCCAACATCTCCAAGGCCTTCGGCGAGCTGCTCATGCTCATCGAGGCCGAGCACCGCGGGGAGGCGCTGCGCCTGCCCGTGTCTGGGGAGCTGCTGTCCGTCCCGAAGCGGCTCCACATCATCGGCATGATGAACACCGCTGACCGGGGCCTGGCCCTCATCGACTACGCGTTGCGGCGCCGCTTCGCCTTCTTCGAGATGAGGCCGGCTCTCGACCACCCGGGGTTCCTCAGGCACGTCGAGGCAGTGGGCAGCTCGAGGCTGGAGGCGCTGGTCGACGTCGTACGCCGCCTCAACCAACGGATCGCCGAGGACGAGGCCCTCGGCCCCGGATTCCAGATCGGCCACTCCTACCTGTGCCTGCCTGCGGGAAACCCTGAGAACCCTGGGGGCATGGATGCGGATGTGACCTCGATGGTGCGCTACGAGCTGGAGCCACTGGTGCGCGAGTACTGGTTCGACAACCCCGCTGCGATGGACGAGAGCATTCACGAGCTGGAGAGCATCCTGCCATGACGGCCGCCCTGCCCGGACGGGCGCAGGACGGGACTGCCGGTCGACCGCACGAGCGTGGTCCCAGCACCGTGCTGCTCAAGAACGTCTACTACATGCTCGCCTACGCCTTCAAGGCACTGGAGACCGGCGAGCACCGGCGCCTGGCGGCCGAGGACTTCGAGCACGTCCACGACATGCTCGCCGCGATCCTGGCCGGTGGGCTGGACAACCGGCGCCGACGCGGTTTCGAGCGGGACTATCAGCCCTTCACCGAGGACCTGACGGTTGTGCGGGGACGCATCGACCCGGCCGCCACGATGCGGCTCAGGGCCCGCCGCAGGAGCCTGGTGCGCTGCGGCTACGACGAGCGCACCGAGAACACCCTCATGAACCGGCTCCTCAAGACCGCCGCCCTGCGCCTGATCCTGCACGGCGACATCGCCCCGGCCCGCAGGACGCGCCTGAAGTCCACGCTGCTCGTCATGGGCGGCGTCGAGGTGATGAGCGCCGGGGACCTCAGGCAGCTGCACTGGGAGAGCCTGCGATTCCACCGCGGTAACCGCTCCTACCAACTGCTCATGGGGGTGTGCCGGCTCGTCCTGGACGAGCGGCTGCTCAGCGGCGCCGACGGCGCAGTCAGCCTCGCGGACTTCCTCGACACCCAGGAGCTGAGTGCCCTGTACGAGCGCTTCGTCCTGGCCTACTTCCGCCGCTACCACCCCCACCTGCATGCCGGTGCGCCCTGGGTGAGCGGCGGCATCGAGGACGCCCCGGTCTTCCTACCGGGGCTGCACACCGACATCGTCCTGACCGGACCGGAGCGGACCCTCATCATCGACACCAAGTGCTACGGGCGCATCCTCGGCTCCCGCTACGACAGGCGGATCCTGTCCCCGGCCAACCGCAACCAGATCTACAGCTACGTCATGCACGAGGCCAGTGATCCCCGACAGGGCGGGCGCGAGGTCGCCGGCATGCTGCTCTACGCCCAGACGGCCGTCGACCCGCCGATTCGCGAGACCTGGACCGAGACCGGGCACCGCTTCCACGTGCGCACCCTTGACCTGGACCGGGACTTCACCGAGATCGCCGCTCAGCTCGACGACGTCGCCGCCCTGCTCGCACCTACCTGATCTCTTCCGAGTCGTGGCTGCGCCATTGAGACAGGGCCTCAGCGGTCTCCTTGAGCGAGAGCTCTCCAGCCGCTACGGCCATCACCAGCTGGTAGGCATCATCATCGGGAGCCTCGATCCAGTGGCCGTTGATGTCCAGAAAGACCAGCGTGGCCAACCACCCCAGGCGCTTGTTTCCATCCACCAGGGGATGATTACGGACCAGGGAATCGAGCAGGGCCGCAGCTTTCTCATCGATCGTGGCGTACGCGTCACGTCCCCAGAGAGTGGCCGTAGGGCGGTGCAGCGCCGAGTCGAGCAGACCGAGATCCCGGACCGGTCCGACGGTGAGGTCCTCAATGAGTATCAGGGCGTCTTCAAGCGTCAGATACTCGATCATCCGTGCCTGCTCAGCGACCAAGGCGTTCCAGGACCTCGGCATACCGGGTACGGATACGGGCGGACGCTTCTTTAACTCGCCGCTCATGTCCGCGGCGTGCGGCCACCTCGTGGATCGCTCGGATCGTCGCCTCCCGGCGGCTGACCCCGTCCTCCTTGGCAAGAAGTGTCAGAAGACGCTCGTCCTCTTCACTTAAACGCAGTGTCATCGCCATGCGCCCACAGTAGCAGGTGATACCACACTGGTATCACGTGTGGTTTGCTCGGAGGAATCGACCGGAGTTCTCAGCTCACCTGTGGGGACATCCTGCGCGTGGACGCACGGGCTTTTCGATCACGCATTCGGCTTCCGCCGTCGGGGGAGGGCTGGCAGCATCGGATCCGTGACTGAGAACCGCGCCCAGCCCAGCCCCGCCAACCCAGACGACGTCGTCAACCCCCTCCTGCTCCAGGCCTTCGCCTGGGACCTGCCCGCCGACTCGACCCACTGGCGCGTCCTGGCGGACAACGCCTCCCTCTTGGCCGACTGCGGCGTGAGCTCGGCCTGGCTGCCGCCCGCCTACAAGGGACAGGCCGGGGTGGAGGACGTCGGCTACGGCGTCTACGACACCTACGACCTGGGCGAGTTCGACCAGAAGGGCACCGTCTCCACCAAGTACGGAACCAAGGAGGACTACCTCGCCGCCATCGAGGCCCTGCACGCCGCCGGCATCAGCGTCGTGGCCGACATCGTCCTCAACCACCGCATGGGCGGTGACGACACCGAGGTCGTGCGCGCCACCCCGGTCGACCCCCACGACCGCCTGCGCCCCATCGGCGATGCCGAGGAGATCACCGCCTGGACCCGCTACACCTTCCCGGGGCGCAATGGCACCTACTCGGACTTCACCTGGGACTGGACGTGCTTCCACGGCACCGACTGGGACGAGGCCCGCCGGCTCCAAGGCGTGTGGCTCTTCGAGGGCAAGCAGTGGAACGAGAACGTCAACGACGAGCTCGGCAACTACGACTACCTCATGGGCTCCGACGTCCACGTCACCGACCCCGCCGTCAGTGCCGAGATGGACCGCTGGGGGCGCTGGTACGTGGAGACCACTGGCGTCGATGGCCTGCGCCTGGATGCTCTCAAGCACGTCGGCGCCGACTTTTTCGCCCGCTGGCTGCCCGAGCTGCGACGCGCCACCGGGCGTGCCCTGCCGGCCGTGGGCGAGTACTGGACCCGCGACGTCGCCGAGCTGGAGGGCTACCTGGAGGCCGTTCCCTTCATGAGCCTGTTTGACGTCCCCCTCCACTTCCACCTGCACGCCGCCTCCACCTCCAACGGCGACGTCGACCTGTCCCGACTCTTCGAGGGCACCCTCGTGGCCTCCGACCCCGCCCGCGCCGTCACCTTCGTGGAGAACCACGACACCCAGCCGGGTCAGTCGCTGGCCTCCACCATCGAATCGTGGTTCAAGCCCTCGGCCTACGCCCTCATCCTGTTGCGCGAGGCCGGGACCCCCTGTGTCTTCTGGGGCGACCTGTTCGGCACCCCCGAGACCGGCGACCTGCCGGCCGTCACCGAGCTGCCGCTGCTCATGACCATGCGACGCGCCCTGGCCCACGGCCCCCAGCACGACGCCTTCGATGACCCCGACGTCGTCGGTTTCGCCCGGGAGGGCGACGAGGCCCACCCCGGCTCCGGGCTCGCCGTTGTTCTGTCCGACCGCAGGGCCGCCACCAAGCGCCTCCACGTCGGGGCGCGGCACGCCGGCGAGCAGTGGATCTGTGTCCTGGGCGGGCACGAGCCGGTCACCATCGGTGACGACGGCAACGTCGAGCTGCCCGTGTCCGACGGCGGCCTGAGCGTCTACGCGCCGGAGTCCGCCCGGCCGATCCTGGACAGTGCCGAGCAGCACCTCCTGCGCCAGCGCTGAGCCCTGACAACCTCTCGCGAGGCTCAGCGCCGGCGACACTGAGGAACGAGCCAAGACGCGTCTACTCCGCAGGGAGCAGCCATGCCTTGTGGGACTCGATGGAAACGCGTACGGCCTGCCCCTCCTGGAACAGCTCATCCTGACGAGGATCGGAGACGACGCAGACAATGGAACCGTACTCGGTCTCGACCTCGTACTCGACGGTCTCCCCGTAGAAGACGCGGGTGATGATCTGTCCCAGCGAGCCCGAGATTCTCTGGGTAGGTTCCTGGACCGCGGCCAGTCTCACCGACTCGGGGCGCACCATGAGCACAACCTCCTGGTTCCCGTCCACTGCGCTGGGATGACTGGGAACGGTCGCTTCAGAACCGAGTACCTCAATCTTCGCTCGCCTCTGCGTCTGGGTGGGCGCATCGAGCGCCTCGATGACCGTGGCCTTGAGGAAGTTGGCGCGTCCCACGAAGTCGGCCACGAACACCGATGCGGGATGCAGGTAGATCTCCTCAGGAGTATCAACTTGTTCGATGCGGCCTGCATTCATGACGACAATACGGTCGGACATGGCCATGGCCTCAGACTGGTCATGCGTGACGTAGACCGACGTGATCCCCAGCCGTTTCTGCATGTGGCGGATCTCCAGGCGCATTTTGATGCGCAGCTTGGCATCGAGGTTGGAGAGGGGCTCGTCGAAGAGCAGCACCTTGGGGCGCACAACCATGGCACGGGCGAGCGCGACACGCTGCTGCTGGCCACCGGAGAGCTGAGATGGGGCGCGTTTGGCCATGGCTGTCAGGTTCATCGCAGTCAAAGCCACTTCGATGGCCTCATCCATCTGTGCCGGCGGCATCTTCTGCAGCTTGAGGCCGTAGGCGACGTTGTCTCGCACTGACAAATGGGGGAAGAGGGCATAGGACTGGAAGACCATCGACATCGGGCGGCGGTTAGGTGGAATGACTGCCATGTTGTCGCCGTCGAGCATGACCTTTCCAGATGATGCATCTTCGAAGCCTGCGATCATTCGTAACGTAGTAGTTTTTCCGCAACCTGAGGGTCCGAGGAGCGTGATGAACTCCCCTGGATCGATGTCGAGGTTGATGTGGTCAACGGCAGTCACCTCACCGCCCCCGTCACCAAACGTCTTGGTGAGTTCGACGAGGGAGAGGCGGCCGCTCTTGGTGTCGGAAGCATCCTGGTCCGAGCTGGAGGGCGCCTTCTTCATGGTGGTGGTGTTCATTGTGAAAGTCCTTTCTGAATGGGGTTACAGGCTCGTACGGGCTGACGATGCCACTGAGGTGTCGCGTACCAAGAGGTTGGTCGCGCCGATGACGAGCATGACGATGACGATGAGGATGGTGCAGAATGCGAAGGCGTTCCCGAATCTCCCTGCGTCAACCTCGGAAAGGATCTGTGAGGTCATAATCTTGGTTTTCGGGGTAGTGATGAATACGATTGGGGACAGGGTTGTCATAGAGCGAGCAAATGCGTACGTGAGGCCGGCGATGAAGGCTGGTCTAATGAGAGGCATCGTCACCTTGATGAAGGTTTGAAGGCCTGAGGCGCCCAGGGATGTTGATGCCTCGTCGATGGACTTGTCCACCTGTTGAAGGCTTGCGATACCTGATCGCTGGCCCGACGGCATGGAGCGTGCGATGTACACCATGATGATGGCAATGGCTCCGCCGAAGACCGCGCCTCCTCCAGCGAGGGCCGGCATGAACATGAGGTGACCGAAGATGACCGGCTTATTGAAGGTGATGAGGTAGCCAATGCCCAGGACTGTTCCAGGAACCGATAGTCCCAGCATTCCCAGGAAGTCCATGAGGCCGGCGCTGGCCTTGAGGCGCACGACGACGAGCCAGGCTACAAGCATTCCCAGAACTCCAGCGATCGGAGTAGCGATAAGCGCCAGGATCGTCGTGTCAATCATGGCGTCGTTGCCGATTCCGGACAGCACGTACTGGAAGTTCTTGAGCGTGAACGTGTTGTCCACTCCTAGGATCTTGACGAAGGCTCCCAGGACGACAGTCGCATAGATCGACACCACGAACAGCGCCAGGACCACCGCCGTCACGGACAGGGCGATACGGGGAAGTGGAGCGCGAACCAGCCGGACTCGGCCGGTGGGCTTCCCGGTGACGGTCACAGCGGAGCTGCGTGAGGCCCAGTACCTCTGAAGGACGAACACCAGCAGGGCCGGCACCAGAAGCACCAGCGAGTAGGCGCTCCCAGCGGCGGTGTTGTACTCACCGTTGACCGCGATGTAGGCACGAGATGCCAGGACGGTGAAGTCTCCTCCGATGACCAGCGGGTTCGCCAGGTCGGCAATCGCTTCGACGAAGAGCAGGAGGAATGAGGAGGCGAAGCCCGGGATGAGCATGGGGAGGGTGACTGTGCGGAACACCGTCCAAGGTGAGGCGCCCAGTGATGCCGCGGCTTCCTCCATGGCGGGATCCAGGTTTCGCAGCATGCCGAGCATGTTCATGTAGGCGACGGGGAAGAAGGACAGGGAGAGCACCAGGGTCAGGCCGGGGAGCCCGTAAATGTTCCACTGCTGGCCCAGCAGCTGAGTGGAGACGATCCCATTGCGTCCGAAGAGCGTGATGGAGGCCGTGGCGACGGCAAAGGGTGGAGAGACGATGGGGATGAGGCAGATGAGATGAAGAAGGCGCTTACCGGGTATGTCCACACGAGCCTGCACGTAAGCGAAGAAGAAACCGATGAGTGTTCCGACGGTTCCGACGACGAGGCCTAGAACGACAGTGTTGATAACTGTGGTTCGGTTCGTTGTGGAGCGCAGCAGGCTGGTGAGGACTTCTGACCCGTTGGCGGAGAATGCCTGAGAGAGGATCGTCACCAGAGGAAGGACGATGAGGACGACAAGGACAAGGGTGATAGCAGTGACGATGCCGATGGTCACCGGGTCTCGTCGGACCTTGGTGGAGCGTCGTGTCGTAGCTGCGGAAGGTGCAGGGGCTTGGGAACTGGGCAGTGTTGAGGCCGCGGAAGACATGGAGGACTCCGATCGAGGGGGCCGCTCGGCTGGTGGCGGCCGTGGGAAGGGTGGAGAAGGTGTTCCGGGACCGCCTGGTCCCGGAACACGGATGGAGGGGCCTTCGTCACTCCTTCGGCTGAGCGGCGATCTCCTCGTCGAAGCGCTTGGTCAGCGCGGGCTTGGCCTCTGCCGCGGCCTTGAAGTTGTAGTCCACCAAGGTGACGTCATCGAGCTTGACCATCTTGTCGCTGATCTTGGCGTCGGGGTTGGTGGGAATCTGGTAGGACCCCACGGTCTGTCCGATGTTCTGGGCGTCGGCCGAAATCGCCCAGTCGATGTACTTCTTGGCCGCCTCGGAGTGCTTGGACTTGGCCACCAGGGCCACCCCGCCGACTTCGTAGCCGGTTCCCTCCTTGGGGAAGGACACCTGGAGGTCGGACATGCCCTCTTCCTGGTACTTCACGCAGTCGTGGGAGAAGACCAGGCCCACCGCCACTTCACCGCGGCCCGCGATCTGTCCGGGCGCAGTGCCGGACTTGGTGTACTGCAGAACATTGCTGTGCAGTTTCTTCATGTAGTCCAGGGCTTGGTCCTGTCCGCCCAGGCGGACATTCTGCGTCCACAGGGTGGTGAAAGCCGTTCCGGAGGTTGACGGGTGAGCGGTAGAGACCTGCCCCTTGAATGCAGGGTTGAGTAGATCGTCCCAGGATTTTGGTGTCTCCGCGCCCAGCTTCTTCAGGACCGTCTTGTTGGAGCAGAACCCCAGAACTCCCACGTAGACTCCAGTCCACTTGTGGTCGGAGTCCTTGTACTTGTCAGGGATCTTGGCTGCGCTGGGGGATTCGTAGGCCTCGATGAGCCCCTTGGTCGCTGCGGTTCCGTAGCCATCCACAGGGCCTCCGTGCCAGACGTCGAACTCGGGGCTGTTCTTCGCCGAGTCGAGGCGGGCGACGGTCTCACCGGAGGAGAGTCTCACGTAGGTAGCTTGGATCCCGGTCTGCTCGGTGAAGGTCTGAGTCCACTTCTGGCACAGATCCTCCATGGCTCCGCAGGCGACGGTGATCGAATCGCTCTTCGACTCGTCAACCGCGCAGCCGGTCAGGGCCAGGGCACTCGCGGTGGTGGCAGCAAGCAAGGCAGAGAACAGCCGCTTCCTCATGGGATTCTCCTTTGAATCAAGTGGGATCGGGTGGCGGGAGGCCTTTGATGCATGACATCCCACCGGGTGCCTCCCATCATCCCTGGTGTCGGAGACCGGAGAGGTATCGGGAAGTAACGGTTGGTAACACCGCCGTCACCATCGTGGTGCGGTGCGTGTAACGGTCGCAGGCTGCGGTCCTGCTGCGTCGCTGGATGTACTCTCCGCCAAGTGGGGCATGGTGTAGCCCTCTCCCCGCACCGAGTGGATGTATCTCCTGCCTTCCTCACCCAGGGAGCGCCGCACCCTGTAGGCGGTGGTCTTGATCATGTCCTTGCCGCCGCTGTGGTCCTCTGTGCCCCAGACCTGGCTGAGTAGGTCCGCGTATGTCACGACGTGCCCGATGTTGCGGGCGAGGACCTCCAAGAACCTCACCTCCGTATCGGACATGTCCAGCACCGAACCATGTAGGTAGACCCGATGCGAGGCGGTATCGATCACCAGGTCTCCATTGGAAAGCGCAGGCGAGTGGCGTCCGTGCCATCTGCGTACGAGTGCCTGGGCTCGCAACGTGAGCTCACGAGGACTGAATGGCTTGGTGACGTAGTCGTCGGCTCCGGCTTCCAACCCACGGATCCGGTCCGGCTCGTCAGACAGCGCGGTAATCATCATGATGGGTACATCCGAGATGCCTCGGATGCGTTCAGCCACGGCGACCCCGGACACCACCGGAATCATGAGGTCAAGAACCACGAGATCGAAGCGACGCTGTTTGAAGGTGGACCAGGCCTGTGCTCCATCGGTCGCGGTGACAACAGTGAAACCCGCTGTTTCGAGGGCGAAGCGCATAATCATCAGGATCTGTGGTTCGTCGTCGACGACGAGGACCTGGGGAGCGCCTGGTGACCTGATCGTGTCATTCACTGGCCGTCGCCTCCTTGTGGTCGGGTTCCCGCCACGTGCGTGGAAGGGTGAGAAACACTGTTGTTCCTTTTCGGGAGATGGTGTCGACGAGCACTTTTCCGCCATGGAGTTCGACGATGCGTTGGGTAATCATCATTCCCAATCCGGTTCCTGGTCGTCGGGAACCCCCAGTCGCGAAGGGGGTGAACAGCAGATTCCGGTCCTCCGGGGTCATACCTGTGCCGTTGTCAGAAACGGATATGGTGACGGTTTCTTCGGACTCAGTGATGCGCACCAGGATGGAGACGCCTTCGCCTGCGTGTCGGGCGGCGTTGTTGACAACGTTCGTGACAGCCTGCCCCATCAGGCGGGGATCCACTTGGAGGCGCAGCGGCGCCCCGTGGTTGTCCAAGCGGATGGACGCGTTGTGCACCCGGCGCAACTGAGCGACACACTCGCGAACCAGCTGGCGCATCTCAGTCCACTCCAGGCGCAGATTGAACAGATCGGACTCCAGGCTGGCTTCGGCCAGGAGGTCGGAGGCCATATCGATCACCTGGTTGGAGTTCTCTGCGATGGTCTGAATGAAGCGTTTCTGGTCGGGGTTGAGTGGGCCGGCGCTTTCATCGAGGAGCAGCTCGGCAGCGCCGCGCACGACGGTCAGGGGCGTACGTAACTCATGAGACAGCACGTTGGGGCGCCGCATCCTTTCCTCATGGAAGGTACGAAGGCGGGCGAGCTCTCCCCGGGTGCGTTGCAGGGAGCGTCGGTAGTGGAGCAGGAGCGCACTGCAGACGATCACAGCGAGAACGGCCGCGCACAGGGCTGCCGTGCACCACGCCATCGTTCGCCTCCCGATGCTGCTTGAACTGTCGGAGCGAGCCGCAGCCGACAATGATCGACTTAGACTACTCCCGGCGTCGAGTTGCCGATCAGTGCGGATGCGCCCATGCGGTTCCTGCCGCCGGTGGCCGGCGCGTAGGGTGATGGCGGCAGCCGCACTGACCTGAGCCGACCTTCCTGGAGGAGACATGCCCGCTTTCCACGCGCCCACCGACCAGAGGACCGACAAGGCCGTCGCCGTCTTCATCGCCCCCGGGCTGGAGGAGGTCGAGGCACTGGCGACCGTGGACATCCTCTTCCGCGCCGGTATCCCCACGACGATGATCTCCGTGACCCCCGAGCGGGCCGTCGTCTCCTCCCACAACATCGTCGTCACCTGCGACCTCACCCTGGCCGAGGCGAACCTGGACGACTACGACATGCTCGTCCTGCCCGGCGGCATCCCCGGCACCCCCAACCTCAAGGCCGTCGAGCCCCTCATGGCCGCGGTCACCGAGCGGGTGCGCGCCGGCAGGCCGGTGGCCGCGATCTGCGCTGCCCCCTCGATCCTGGCCGAGCTGGGCCTGCTCGAGGGCCGCCAGGCGACGTCGAACCCCGGCTTCGTGGGCGTGCTCGCCGAGCACGGCGCGCAGGTCAGCCAGGCCGCCGTCGTGACCGACGGCCCCGTCATCACCTCCCGCGGCATGGGCACCGCCATCGACTTCGGCCTGGAGATCGTGCGCCACTACCTGGGCGAGGAGGCCGTCGACGACGTCAAGGCCAAGATCGTCTACCAGGGCTGAGCCCTCACCCCGGACTCCGACCGGCTCCAACCACCCCGACCGGCTCCCTCACCAAAGTCGCTGAGTGGGGGAGCCGACCTACGCGCTCTGTGTCAGCTCCGCGGCGCACCTGCGGGCCTGAACGTGAACGAATGCGATACCGGCAACCGTCTGAATCAGCATGATGGCCATGGGGGCCAGGATCGAGATCGTCTCATGCAGGGCCGCCTGAACGGCGAAGAGGACAGCTGAGTCGAGGAGGACCACGCCCAGTCCCACAGTCGCCGCCGCGCACCGGGCCTGCATCGTGTACCAGTTCTCCTCCGAGCGCAGCGCGATCTCGTAACGCACTCCCGCCCACGAGTTCGGCGGGAGCCTGCGCTTCGCCATCCGGCGTCCCAGCACCACGAGGAGGATGCCGTTCACGCTCAGGATCAGGCTCATGAGTACGGAGCATGCTGTCTCAACCATCGATGTCCCTCATCATCCGTCGCAGTGGTGGAGGTTCTCGGTTCCGGTGAGTTCTCTTTGAATAGTACGCCGCGAGGACGCACGGTGGGGTTCGCGGCCGCACCGTGGAGGTGCAGTCGGCGGGCCCTGAGGTGCGTCCTCGCGGCTCCATGGGGCGAATACGTGGTGAATGCGGATCAGGACTTCTTGGCGCTGCGGCGCCCCTTGGGGATGAGGGCGGCGACAACGAGCAGGGCCCCCAGACCCGCCAGACAGGCGATGGCCGTCGTCGTGAAGTCGAAGCGCAGCCCCAGGCCCGCCGCGATGAGCAGCCCACCTATGAGGAGCAGGAAGGCCCCCCACAGGAGCGTGGACCCCTTGATGTCCTGGGGTGCCTGAGGTCGCTGGTCCTGACCGGCCACCGTCCCGGCGCTCCACACCGGGCCCGGCGTCGACGACGCGGGCGCCGAGTCCGCGGACGTGACGCGGCCCTTGCCGCTCTTACCTTCCCGTCCGAAGGGATCGGTATCGAAGGCGGTGGAGAAACCGTTCTGGTTCTGGGCTGAGCTCGCGGCCGGAGAGGTGGGTACATCGGTTGGCGCTGCCGCCTTGCTCTTAGCGTCGGCATCGTCGGTACGGGCGATCTGATCGGCACCGCCCGGTGTGCCTTCGGTGCTCAGGACATCAGTAGCGACACCGTCGGACGTGGGAAGTGGCATGGTGAGTGGTCGGGTGTCGCCGGAAGCCGGAAAGGGCCTTGTGGCGTCTTCGCTGGTCGCCTCGGTGCTGTTTTTGCTGGCGTCGTCGGGCGACGTCGTGGACGAGGTGCTGCTCATGGGGTCTCCTTGGATAGGGGCCGGGACATGCCCGGGAAAGATTTCTGGTGGCTGAAACGAGTGCGGAGGCGCGGGTGCGATCAACCGGCGTTCGTCGGGGTAGCCGTGGCGGACTGCTTGGTGGGAGCCTGGGAGGGTGTCGGCGTCGTCGTTCCGGAAGGGGCCGAGCTCGCACTCGGTTGTGCGGCGCCCTGTCCGGACAGGGTCTTCTGCACGCAAGTGTCGTAGGCGGAGCGTTCCTTGGAGGTGAGATCGGACAGATCCCGCCAGTTGGCCTCCTTGCTGCGATCATTGGCGTCCACGCTCTCGCGGGCGGAGCGGATGCAGGCCTTGGCGTCGTCGACCGTGATGGCCTGATGGGTCATGCCTGGGATCGGCAGGGAGTCACGGTGAACGTCTTCGTACTCATCGGACCAGTAGTTGACGATCCACACGGACTCATCGGCGTTGCCGTACCAGGAGACGCTGTTGCTTTGATCAGTGACTTTGATCCTCCCGGTGTCCACCGAGGCGTTGATGGTGATCGCCGGTCGCCCGTCCTCGCCGCTGGGGGAGGTCAGGGTGGATGTGACGTTGAGGCCGCCGCTGGAGCTCCTGTAGGCGGAGACGGTGTTGCCGTTGACGTCGTAGCTGGTCGGTCCCTCATCATCGGGCTCCATCTGCCTGCCGTCAACGCTCCAGGTCCTCGAGACCCGCGACTCGACCGTCCCCATGTCGACGTCGGTCTTGACCGTCACCCGCTGGTTGTCGTCGGTCTTGATGCGCAAGTTTCCGACGTCGAGGTGGGCGTTGATCGTGGAGAGCCTGCCGGCCTCCTCAGCGGGCATGCCGCGCAGGTCCAAGGTGAGATCACCGACGTCCTTGCTGCGGGTGACGCTGCCGCCGCTGGCCGACGACGCCAGCTCCTTCCACGTCACCGTGCTCGAGGCGAAGGTGGCCGAGTCCGTGAGGTCCTTGAAAGGCATGTGGGCCAGGCTCGAGGGGACGACCGAGGCGGTAGCAAGAGCGGGGATCGCCATGATGAACAGGGCCGGCCAGCCCAGCACCGTCATCCAGCCGCCGTGCCGACGACGCAGACCACTGATGAAGATGCCTGCGCCCAGGAGAGCGACCAGCACGCCGATGAGAATGAACTGGCCCTGGAGCAGGCCGACGCGGTGGGTCGCCGTGGCGTACCAGATGCCTGCTCCGGTCAGGAGCCCCAGCCCCAGGATCGCCAGCGACGTCGAGGCACCGGGACCGGGACGGCGCGGGCGCAGTGGGCGGGCCGGCATGGGCGCCGGCTGGT
>ERZ773005.1092-NODE-1092-length-15606-cov-23.678863_pt1 | contig 15606 bp, 7 predicted proteins | sample MGYA00580666_ERZ773005 | MGnify/ENA primary metagenome ERZ773005 (study PRJEB29015, sample SAMEA2737999) | human oral metagenome | biome: human oral; feature: human-associated habitat; material: dental | place: China | collected 2061 ...
CTCGCCTCCGACTACGATAATTTCGCGACTGCGGCGGATTCTACCGTGGCAAAGCTCAAGCAGGTGCTGCGCAAGTGTCTTGTCGAGGCCGGCATCTCCATGCCCGACGGCGGGCTCCAGGTCGTCCTTCTGGATCCGGTGCTTGAGAACGTCCTACGCGAGCGTGACGACATGGCCGCACTCGCGGCGTTCGGGATAGGGGAGGTAAGGTAGGTGTCCGCAACCTATATAGACAGGCCGAGCGACAAGGCGGTCGCCGAGTTCGAGGCGCGTAGCAAGGTTCTCAGGGAGCGACTGTGCCAAGAGGATTTCTTGCACAACCATGGACTTGGCAATGAGGTCGGCATATACATCTTTTGCTATGATCCGCGGCTCGAGAGGCAAGCGCGGCGCCTCTTCGACAGGATTGAGGGAGATCCTACGCTGCCGTGCGCCATACGCGAGGCAAACCTCTATGACATCTTGCTCCAGATCTGCGAGGAGAAGCGCATTACCGCTGCCATTCCCAAGATGGAGGAAAAGAAGGGGCAGGAGCAGACGCTGAGGCAGCTCTCGGCTGTCGCGACTCCTGAGGCCTTCGCTGCCAAGATCGCAAATAGGCCGAACAGCTCCGGAGACGTCCTTCTCATAACTGGCGTCGGCGAGGTGTACCCGTTCATGAGGGTACACAACATACTCGATAACATCCAGCACCTGTTCGAGGGGGTGCCCGTGGTGGTCGCGTATCCGGGGCGCTTCAACGGGCAGACACTGTCGCTGTTCGGGCGGTTACGCGATGGCAACTACTATCGGGCCTTCGACCTGATCTAAACCACGAAAGGTAACGGGGCATGCGAATCCAAGACATGTTCGAGCATGACATCGACAGAAATATCAATGGTGTGGTCAAGGTCGGTGATGTCGACGAGGGCCTCGTGGCGCAGGAGCTCGCAGAATACGTCGTTGCCAGGGAGCTGCAGAGACACTTCGCCACGTTCTTTCATACCTACGAGCGCTCGCTCGATGAGCCAACGAGCAAGACGGGCGTGTGGATCAGTGGCTTCTTTGGCTCAGGCAAATCCCACTTCCTGAAGATGCTGAGCTATGTTCTTTCCAATCCCGAGGTGAGGGGCAAGCGTGCCGTCGACTATTTCGACGGCAAAATCGACGACGAGATGGTCTACGCGCGCATGCGACGTTGTGCGTCCGTTCCCACCGAGACCATCTTGTTCAACGTGGACTCGAAGGGCGGCAAGTGGAAGGAGGGCGTGACGTCGAAGACGGCCCTCATGCGCTCCTTCCAACGCGTCTTCTACGAAAACCAGGGCTTTTACGGCGAGGACCTCAAGCTCGCAAGGCTCGAGGCGTACATCGACTCAAAAGGCAAGACCGGTGAGTTTCGTAAGGTCTTCGGGGAGGTGAGCGGGCTCGACTGGCTCGAGGATCGCGGTGGCTGGGCGTTTCATGAGGATAGCATGGTCGAGACCCTCGTGCGCACGCTCAAGATGAGTCGTGAGGCCGCCCAGCACTGGTTTGACGGTAGCGAGACCGACGTTGTCTCCTCTGACACGTTCTCCCGGCAGGTGAAGGCCTACATCGACCGTCGGAAGGCAGGGGGAGAAAACTTCAGGCTCATCTTTCTGGCAGACGAGATCGGCCAGTTCATCGGCTCCGATAGCAGCCTCATGCTTGACATGCAGACGATGACCGAGGACCTGGGCACCCAATGCGGCAGCGACGTGTGGGTGCTGGTCACGAGCCAACAGGCCATCGACTCGGTGACCGACATCGTTGGCATGGACTTCTCCAAGATTCAGGGGCGCTTCGATACACGCCTGTCGCTGTCATCGAGCGACGTGGACGAGGTCATCAAGAAGCGTGTGCTCGCAAAGACCGGAGAGGCCGCAGCGCTGCTAGAGAAGGACTACGAGAGGCGAGCGACGGTACTGAAAAACCTCTTCAGCTTTGATGACTCCACGAGCGACCTGTATGGCTACACGGACATGCGCGACTATGTGGAGAGTTATCCGTTCGTTGGCTACCAGTTCCGCATCCTGCCCGACGTCTTCACTGAAACGCGTGAGCATGGCTTTTCGGGCAAGCACATGTCCAGCGGTGAGCGCTCGATGATCTCGGCGTTCCAGGAGTCGGCGCAGCGCGTGGAGGGCGAGCAGACGGGTGTGCTCGTGCCGCTCTGGTGCTTCTATGACACCATCGAGACCTCGCTCGACTATGGCATCCGCCAGGTGATCAATCGCTGCCAGGATGCGGCGGACAAGGGGTATGGCCTGACCGAGTATGACGTGCGTACCATCAAGGCCCTCTACCTCATTCGCTACATAGGCGATATCACGCCCAACGTGAACAATATCTCCAACCTCATGATCGACTCGGCCGACGTCGATAAAATAGCCTTGCGCGGACAGGTCCTTGAGTCACTCGAGCGTCTGGTGCGTGAGAACAAGGTGGCCCGTAACGGCGACAAGTACAACTTCCTCACGAGCGAGGAACAGGACGTTGCCGACGAGATCTCCAAGGTCGAGATCGACTCCAACGAGGTTATCGACAAGATCAAGAACCTGTTGTTCAATGACATCTACACTGCGACCAAGTATCGCGCGGGGCAGAATAACTTCCCGTTTGACCGCTACGTGGATGACTCGTGCCTTGGCAGGGACCAAGGTGGCATGAAGCTCAACGTCATCACCTACGCGCACGAATGGTCGCGCCTGTCCGAGCCCGAGTTTGCGCTTCAGTCAGCCGGGCAGGCCCTGGTGGGTCTTGAGGAGGGCGACTACTACGACCTCCTGGACGCGGTGTGTCGCGTGGAGAAGTACGTGCGCACGAACACCACCTTGCAATGGTCGCCATCCAAGCGAGACATCGTGAAGCGCAAACGTGAGGAGGCACGCGAGAACGAGAAGGCGGCCAAGAAGTCACTCGAGGACGCCATCGTTCGCGGGAGGCTTGCCGTAGATGGGCGCGTCCTCAACGTGAGGGAGCAGTCGACAGCCAAGAGGATCGACGCCGCCCTCAACGAGCTCGTTACGCGCACCTACACCAAGGTCGGCTACATTGACTTGTCGGCGGACACCGACGCGGACGTCACCGCGATGTTGCGCGGACAGTCAGGAACACAGATGGATACCGACGGCCACGAGCCCAACTGGCGAGCGGCAGACGAGATCATGCAATTCCTAGACGCCCAAGCCTACACCCACCAGGCCACCAACATGGGCGACCTGCAGCGCAAGTACCAAAGGACACCCTACGGCTGGCGTGAGATCGACATCGCGGCGGTCACGGCGCAGCTGATCGAGAGGCAGCGAGTTGCCATCTCTGTGGGCGGCAGGCAGCTGGGTGCGGATGACACGCGTGCCATCGTGCAGTATCTTCGCAGGGATGCCGATAAGGCACAGGTGAAGAAGCGTGAGGCAATCGACGCGGCAATTCTCTCCGCCGTGCAGCGCCTCATGAAGGACTTTACCGATACCAGTCAGGTGCCAAGTGATGAGGACGGGCTTGTGGCGTTCGCTAAGGAGTGCCTGAGCAAGGTCTCCGACGAGTGTCGCGACATGCTCGCCCGGTGGTATGAGCACGGCTCCTACCCCGGCAAGCGCCTCGTCACAGATGGCCGCAAGCTCGTGGACGGGCTCCTTTCGAACGCGATCGACCCTATGCTGTTCTGCAGCTCGCTCGCGAACGTAAAGACGCAAGACACGCTGCTCGACCTCTCGGAGGACCTCGATAGGATCCGAGGGTTCTTTGCTACGCAGGTGAGGCTCTACGACGAGTCGAAAAAACTCATTGAACTGCTGGAAACCGAGGGTATCTACATCGAGGGAGACGCCAGGGCGCAGAGCGCGATCACCCAGATCAAGGACATCCTCACGATGGACGAACCGTACAACCATATCAAGGATCTCAATGGCCTGAACGTCGTGGTATCCAAGGCACTCTCTGACGTCGTAAGCGCCAAGCGGGGCGAGCTGCTCAACCGCATCGATGACGCCCTCGAGCAGATCAAGCGCTACGCTACGACTGAGGCGAACGGATCTGCGAACGCTGTGCAGGCTGTCCTCGCCCAAATCGAGCGTGATTCGCTCGCAAAGCGTGACTCGGCTCATTCCGTGAAGGATTGCAGCCAGCTCGATGCCCAGATGCGCCAGCTTGAGGTGTGGGAGAACCAGCAGTACTCAAAGATAGACAAGACACTCGCAGAGGAGCGTACCGTGAGGGCTGCGGCCCGAAAGGGCTTAGCAGATACGATGGCTGCCGAACCTGTGGGGAGCGTGTCTCCAAGAATCTGCGTTCTCAAAAGGAGCCGCGTCTGCCCGACCGAGACCATGCGCACCCCAGATGAGGTGGGTGCGTATGTCGAGAGGCTGCGCAAGGCCTTGGTGGACGCCCTCCAAGATAACGATGCCGTGAGGCTCGGTGACTAACATGAACGATTCCGCGATCAAGTCCTACTGCATCTGGGCCCGGCGCGAGCTCATCGCGGAGGTCGAGCGCAGGTGCGCCATATACGACATCACGGGGAAGCCCCTCAATTTGACGGATGCCGACGCTGTCAACGGGCGAGTGCTCTCCTCAAACGAGAGGCATCAGCGCGCAAAGCTTCTCGGCGCCGTCCGCGAGGAGGGTTACGAGCGGCTCGTTGAGCGTGCTGCGTACACGTGGTTCAATCGCATCATGGCCATACGCTTCATGGAGGTGAACGACCTTCTGCCCTCGCACACCCGTATGCTCTCCGGGAACGACGGAACTTCGAGACCCCAGGCCCTTGCGGAGGCCCTGGTGGTGGACATTGAGGGGCTCGACCGCGCCGAGGTTGCACGTCTCGTCCAGGGAGGCGACGATGAGGCGACATTTCGCTGCGTGTTCCTCGCACAGTGCGCCGAGCTGCACGGCTGTATGCCTGATGTCTTTGAGGCTGTGGGCTCTGCCATGGAGCTGCTTTTGCCCGACGGGCTGTTGCGTGAGGGTGGTGTCGTCGATCGGCTGGTGTCCGGCATACCCGAGGATGATTGGCGCGAGGGCGTGCAGATCGTGGGCTGGATGTACCAGTACTACGTGTCGGAGAGGAAGGACGACTACTTTGCGTCCAAGCGCAAGGCCTCAGCAGAGGACATCCCTTGCGCCACGCAGCTTTTCACTCCCGACTGGATCGTGCACTACCTGGCAGAGAATTCGCTTGGACGCCTCTGGATGCTCAATAACCCCGCAAGCGCCCTGGCGTCCAAGATGGACTACTATCTTGCGCCCGACAGCAACCCCGGCGAGTTCCTGCACGTGGGCGGTCCCGAGGAGATAACCGTGCTCGACCCTGCGTGCGGATCGGGCCACATCCTCGTGTATGCGTTCGACCTCTTGGCCTCCATGTACGAGGAGCGCGGTTATGCCAGACGTGACATTCCTCGGCTGGTGCTGGAAAGAAACCTGACAGGCATCGAGATAGACCCGCGTGCCGCAGCTATGGCGAGCTTCGCACTGACCATGAAGGCCTGCGAGTACGACAGACGCTTCCTGCGCCGGGGGGTACGGCCGCGCATCACCGTCCTGCAGAACGTCGAGTTTAGCGAAGAGCAGCGACGTGCTATCGTGGACGTGTGCCACGAGCATGAGAGGCTCGGCGTGCCGTCCCTGCTCGGACGGACTGAACTCGTGGAGGCGCTCGCGCACCTCGATGAGGCGGGCAGTCTCTTTGAGCCAAGCGCTGAGGATATGGACATCCTGCGCGCCACCGCCGAGCGATTGAAGGGTGAGAAGGAGCTCTTTGGTCGTAAGGCTTACGAGCAGGTTCTAAGGGCACTGGCCATGATGGAGCCGCTTGTCGCGAAGTACGATTTGGTGATTGCGAACCCGCCGTATCTGCAGAAGAGCTCCCTGCGAGCCTGGGCGGCTAGGTGGATTGAGTCACATTATCCGGAAGAGAAGAACGACCTGTGCACCTGCTTTATCAAGCGCGGGTTGGACTTCATCGCGAGGGACGGCTATGCAGCCGAGATCACCATGCAATCTTGGATGTTCTTGAGTTCCTACGAGAAGATGCGGAAGAAACTCATTGCGACGAGCGGTATCGTATCTATGGCGCATATGGGTGCTCGTGCGTTCGACTCCATCGGCGGCGAGGTAGTTTCGACGACAGCTACGATATTCTCGAACAGCGCTGCATCAGGCATGGGTTCGTATTTCAGGCTGGTCGATGGCAACAGCGAGAGCGAGAAGGCTGCAGCCATGAAGGAAGCCATCCAGAACCCCGATTGCGGATGGCTCTACCGAGCTGATGCCCAGAACTTTAAGTCCATCCCCGGCTGGCCTATTGCCTACTGGGCAAGTAAGGCTCTTTTTGAGGATTTTACCGTATTCCCCCCATTGGCGGACTGTGTTCCGCCGAAATCAGGATTGACGACGGGTGATAATGAAAGGTTTTTGAGGCTTTGGTGGGAATGCGGTAAGAGAAATTCGCTTTACGATGCCGACTGTCGAGCTACTTTTGTTCGGGCCAAAGCAAAATGGTGTGCGTGCAACAAGGGTGGAGAGTTCAGAAAATGGTACGGGAATAGGTCCTACGTTGTTGACTGGGGTAACGATGGGCAAGATATGCTTGATGCTGGTTTAAAGTCAACTACCTACAGAAATATTTCATTTTATTTCAAGGAGGGCTTTACATGGAGTTCAATTTCTAGTTCCAATTTTCATGCAAGATACTCATCAATGGGCGCCATTAGTGAACGCAAGGGAGCTATGGCATTCTGCGATAGTCGGGATGACCTGTTTGTGGCCATGGCAGCATTAAACAGTTCATCATGTCAAGAAGCGTTGAGAGTCATTGCTCCAACTCTCGATTATTCAGAGGGTCCAGTTGGGCGAGTCCCATTCCCGAAGCTGCCCGATAATGAGAGTGCTCTCATTGCTAAATTGTCTGCTAAGAATGTTTCTGTTGCCCAAGTTGATTGGGACTCATTTGAAACCTCTTGGGACTTTTCCTGTCATCCACTGGTGCGCGGGCATCTCGTCTCCGAGGCGTTCGACGCCTGGTCCGCAGAGTGCCAGGACCGCTTCGATACCCTGAAGTCCAACGAGGAGGAGCTCAACCGGATCTTTGCGCGCATCTATCACATGGAAGGCGAGGTTCCCATCGAGGTGCCCGACGTCAAGGTGTCGGTGCGCCTGGCCAAGCTTGGGCGTGACGCGAGGTCGCTTGTGAGCTACGCGGTGGGTTGCATCATGGGACGCTACTCGCTCGACAAACCTGGCCTTGTGTTGGCCAACCAGGGCGATGGTCTCAACGAATATCTCGCACAGGTTCCTAACCCCTCCCTCATGCCTGATGACGATGGCATCATTCCGCTCACTGACGTGGAGTACTTCCACGACGACGCAGTTGGCCTTTTCGTCGACTTCCTGAAGGCGGCGTACGGCCCAGAACGCCTGGGCAAGAACCTGCGGTTCGTGGCTGACGCGCTGGGGGGCGGCGACGACCCGCGTCAGGTGGTCCGCGACTATTTCCGCAACGACTTCTTCAAGGATCACTGCAGGACTTACAGCGTGCAGAGCGCAGGCAGGCGCCCCATCTACTGGTTGTTTGACTCGGGCAAGAAGGGTGGCTTTAGGGCGCTGTTCTACATGCATCGCTACACGCCAGACCTCTTGGCGCGCCTGCGCACTGAGTATGTGCACCCCCAACAGGAGCGTTACCGCAACCAGATCGATGACATTGACAGATCCCTCGATTCTGCCGACAGGCGCGAGGCCGCAGCACTGCGGAAGCGTCGCAAGATCCTCTCTGACCAGCTGGCCGAGACAAACGTGTACGAGGAGAAGGTCCACCACCTGGCGGACCAGATGATCAAGATTGACCTCGATGATGGGGTAAGGCACAACTACGCGCTGTTCCAAGACGTCCTTGCGAGGATCAGGTGATGGGAGCCATGAGCGGGCCTGGGTACGAGCCTCCCTTCACGATGAGCGACACGATCGTCGATCTGGTATCTCGTGCGTCGTACGAGCTGGGCAGGGCGTCGGTGATGGCTCAGGGTGAGCGCTCTATCCATCTGCGACGACAGAACCGCATACGTACCGTCCACTCGTCTTTGGCGATTGAGCACAACACGCTCACGCTGGGACAGGTCACGGCTATCCTCGATGGCAAGCGCGTGCTCGGCGATCCACGCGAGATCCGCGAGGTAAAGAATGCCTTTGCCGCATATGACCTGCTGGCGAGAGTTGACCCCATGAGCGTCGACGACCTCCTGCGTGCCCACCGCGCCATGATGGACGAGCTTGTGGGTGAGGCGGGGAGGTTTCGCACCCAAGGGGTTGGCATCTTTGATGGTGATCGTCTTGTGCACATGGCGCCCCCGGCGCGCCTTGTTGCCAAACAGATCAGCGACCTCATTGCCTGGTATGGAAAGTCTACGCTCCACCCACTGGTGAAGAGCGCGGTGTTCCACTACGAGTTCGAGTTCATCCACCCGTTCCGGGATGGTAACGGGCGTATGGGCAGGCTCTGGCACACGGCGCTTCTGGGCAGGTGGAACCCTGTGTTTCTTTGGCTTCCCGTCGAGGAGCTCATCCAGAAGAATCAGAAGGGGTACTACAGCGCGCTCGGCGCCGCAGACGCCACCGCAAACTCCTCGGGATTCGTTGAGTTTATGCTGGGACTCTTCGTCGATGCACTCGAAGAGGCGGCTTCCGTTGCCGAGCCCCCTGCGGAAAGGCCCGAGGCCGCAGGCATGATTGCCACATCTGCCTTGGCCGAGCTTGGCCGAAATTGGCCGGAGCTGGCCGAAAGGCTTGCCGATCTGTCCGATCCCGAGCGTCGAGTCCTCGCGTACCTGCACGGACACGGGTTCTCGCGTCCCGCCGAGATATCGGACGGGCTGCAGATCCCTCCCCGCTCGCTACAGCGCATCAACAGGCGACTGGTCGAGTGTGGGCTGGTCGAGGCCCAAGGCCAGAGCAGTGGTAGGAGGTACTCGATCAAGCGGCATGGCGCCAGGGAAGGGAGCTAAACGATGGCAGGTCTTGATGCGGTGCAGCTCATACAGGATGCTCTGACGCAGCCGCTCCAAGACGGGGAGCGGCGGCGCATCGTCTTCTGGCATGACGTGGAGGGCTCCTTTGGGCAGGACTTCGACCGCCTTGCCGAGGACGGCCTGGGGTGCGAGCTCGCGCGTCCGCTCGTCTTCGCGAGGGTGGATGCCGGACCTCAGTTCGAGCTCAAGAGGCGGATCCTACGAGAGCGGGCGGACATGGACTTTCTCGTCTACACGCGCCGGCCGCGTGACTTCTCCGAGGGTGGGCTTGAGGGCGACTGGCTTGCCGATATCGAGCTCGCCTCCGAGCACTTCCAGGCCGACAGGGCATCCATGCTGCTCGCCGACATCAACGCAGGCAGCGCCGTTCGCGATGCGGTGGCACGCTTCGAGAGGTTCTTCAATTCGGCAGGCAGAAGAGCAGCCTACCTCAAGCGTGTGCCCGAGACGACATCTGAGGCAGACGTCGCGGCTGGCGTCGTGTCGTCCATCCTCAAGGCTCCCAGCGCCCGCGTGGAGGATATCGTGAGGACGTACCTCTGTGCCCTGCACGAGGATGGGCCCGACGCAACCCTCGCCGACCTCGAGCGTTACGACGCGTTGGGCGCACTGTCGTCTGTCCTGAGGGAGCGCATCGGCTATGCGGGAGACCTGGCCTCAGAGGTGGGGCTCTCGGAGCACCTGCTGCTCTCTGCGGCCTCGTGCACGCTGCCCGAGGAGCTGCTCGTGGGGTATGAGGATCATGTCTCGGCTCCATATGCCCGTTTCTGCCTCAACATCGTCCGCGATTGGATGGGCGAGCGGGAGAGCCGAGAGACGCTCTATGAGGTCGCGCGAACCGTGGAGGCCGAGCTGAACATTCCTGAGCGGCTTTTTGCGGCAGACCTGTCCTCGCTCATCGACACGGACGTGCTCCCCTGCGTGAACGAGGTGATCCTTGCTACGCTGGCGTCGAGTCTCGCCGACGGGGCGGATAGGTGCTCGGAGGCTCTCGCCATCCGTCAGAAGCGCAAGGACCTGAAGTGGTACAAGCGCGTGCGGAGCTACTACGACCTGCTTGCGGCAGCGGCCGAGTCCGAGGCGTTCTACCGCAGCCACACGCAGGCTTTCCACGCAGCGAGACCAGAGGATGTGTGGCGGGCCTATACGGATGACTGGTACCTCATGGATGCGGCGTACCGCGCCCTCTGCACGGCGCTTGATGACTGTCAGCTCAACACCGATGACATCCCCGGGCAGCTGTGCGATGCGGTCGAGAGGCTAGCCGAGCACGTCGAGAACATCTATGTGAACTGGTTTCTCCCAAAGTCGAACGACTGTTGGATCAACTGCTCCGAGTCCGATTGGGCGGACCGTGGCCTTGTGAGGGGCGTGCGCGCCCAGCGCACCTTCTCCGAGCTCTATCGGCTGTGCGACAGGGGCGAGTACAGACGCACGATGGTCATCATTGCCGACGGCATGCGCTACGAGGTGGGGTGCGAGCTTGCGCGCCGCCTGGAACAGAAGACGAAAGGAACCGTGTCGGTCGACGCGCTCCAGTCGATATTCCCGTCGGTCACCGAGTTTGGCATGGCAGCTCTTTTGCCCCATGGCGAGATCTCCTATGTGTGGGATGACAGGCAGGTGCTCGTGAACGGCATGCCTACCAAGACGACCCCAGACAGGGAGGCCATCCTGCGCTCGGCCGTCCCCGGTGCGAGGGCCATCCTCTCCAAGAGCCTTCTCTCCGGCAACCGGGCCGCACGCAGAGAGCTCGTGGGTGATGCCCCGCTCATATACGTCTACCAGGACAGAATCGACTCGACCGGCGAGAAGCCAAGGCTCGAGCATGACGTGCTCAGGGCATGCGGGGCCACCGTCGACGAGCTGGTTGCGCTCGTGAAGATCGCCGTCAACGACCTCAAGATCAACCGCGTCATCGTCACGGCCGACCACGGCTTCATCTATACGCGAGGTCCGCTGAGGGAGCAGGATAAGGTGTCGAAGGCGGACATTGGCGCAGCTGACGCCCAGTTGCATCGCAGGCACATACTCTTGCGGGAGAGCATCGACAACCCGCTGTTTGTTAAGGTGGGGATGCGAGATGTCCATGGCGCGGCGTATTGCGGGCTGGCGCCGCGCGAGTGCATACGCCTCAAGAGCGCTTCGGGCAACAAGAACTACGCGCACGGTGGCGTGAGCCTGCAGGAGGTGTGCGTACCCGTCATCGAGCTGCGCAACCGCAGTCTCACGTCAAAGGCGAGGGTGGAGCAGGAGAAGGCCGCCGTGGTGCTCGTATCCACAAAGAGGCGCATTACGAGCTCGATGTTTCATGTCGACCTGTTTCAGAGGGATCCGGTCTTAGGCAAGGTGCTGCCGGCTGAGTACGAGCTGTCCCTGACAGACGGCTCCGGTAACCCTGTGACCGACGTGCAGGGGGTCCATGCCGACATGTCTACTCTCGATGAGCGTGCTCGCGTGACGAGACCGATGCTTACGCTCAGGGCGGGGGTGGAGTATCCGCCCAAAGAGCGCTATTACCTTGTCTGCAGGGACGTGGAGACGGGCGATATCTCTTGGAAGGAAGAGTTCACCATCGACATGGCGTTTGCGCCGACGGTCGACTTCGGGCTATAGGAGACGGATATGGAAGACACCCAGGGCAACGCGGTCCCCGTTCTTGAGACGGATGATCTTGATCGGAAGGCCCTGCAGGCGTTCCCTGGCAAGGTCGTACGCAAGGACCTGACGGCCCTCATGAGGCGGGGAGCCAACGTGCCCACCTTCGTTCTCGAGTACCTACTGGGAATGTACTGCTCGACCGACGACGAGGAGTCCGTGGCAGAGGGGCTCGACCGCATCCGCCGCATCCTGGCGCAGAACTACGTACGCCCGGACGAGTCAGAGCGCATCAAGTCCAAGGTCCGCGACCTGCGCAGCTATACGATCATTGACAAGGTGGCCGCGAAGGTGGACGAGTACCGTGACATCCACACGGCAACGTTCTCGAACTTGGCGATAGACCCGATGGTCATGCCGGACGAGTATGTGCGCGAGTACCCGAAGATGCTTACGGGCAGCATGTGGTGCATCGCCCAGATGGAGTACTTCCGTCTTGAGGACGAGCTTGAGGACGAGCTCTCCGATGTGTTTGGCGGACCCAAGAAGCCCCGCCAGACTATGAGGAAGGGCGTAGGTCCCGAGGATAACCCGTTCAAGATAGCCAACCTCACGCCGATCCAGATGCCTAGGCTCGATCTGGACTCAATCGTTGGCCAGCGCGCGAACTTTACCACCGATGAGTGGATCGACCTGCTGCTGCGCAGCGAGGGCTATGAGCCTGCGAGCATGGAGCTACGCACCAAGTTGCACTTCCTTGAGCGCATGGTCCCGCTCATAGAGCGCAACTACAATCTCTGTGAGTTGGGGCCGCGCGGAACTGGTAAGAGCCATGTCTACAACGAGGTAAGTCCCTACGCCATCTTGCTCTCGGGCGGTCAAACCACGACGGCCAACCTCTTTGGTCGGCTGAACGCAAATCCGCGTCGCGTGACCAGCGTGGAGCGCACCGGATTGGTGGGTAACTGGGACTGCATTGCCTTCGATGAGGTCACTGGCATGCACTTCAAGGATATGAATGCGATCCAGATCCTGAAGGGCTACATGGCGGGTGGCACCTATGCGCGCGGCCGCGAGTCCTTCTCGGGCGATGCCTCCATGGTGTTCGAGGGCAACATAAACGACAGCGTGCAGAACATCCTGAAGACCACGCACCTGTTCGACCCGTTTCCACCGGAGTTCAACGACGACTCGGCGTTCTTCGACCGCATCCACTGCTACCTCCCGGGTTGGGAGGTGCCCAAGATGCGAAGTGACCTGCTCACGGAGCACTACGGTCTTATCAGTGACTGCCTGGGCGAGCTCTGCAAGGAGCTGCGCAGGCGCGACTATACGCATCACCTGGACGATCACTTCCGCCTTAACAGCGACTTCAACACGCGCGACGAGACAGGTGTGCGCAAGACCTTCAGCGGCCTCATGAAGCTCATCTTCCCGGACGAGAATATGGGCAAGGAGGAGGCGCGCATGATCCTGGAGTACGCGGTCGAGGGCAGGCGGCGCGTGAAGGAGCAGCTCAAGATAATGGCGGGCGTCGAGTTCATGGACGTGAGCCTAGGCTATACCGACGCGGACAACCCGTCTAGCGCACGCATTATCGCCGTGCCGGAGCAGTCCGAGGGCACCCTTGTGCCAGATGCGCCACTGCAGCCCGGACACGTGTTTGCGGTGGGACGCAGCGTCGAGGACGAGTGTGCCGTATACAGGCTTGAGAACAAGGCTGTGGCAGGCACATTCAGGTTTGAGCACGAGGGCATTGGGGGAAACCGTGTTGCGCGCGAGAGCGTTGAGGCCGCGTGGCGCTGCTTCGAGAACAACGGTGATCGCGTGGCGGCCGGCATGCGCATGCGGCAGAAGGATTACCTGCTGTTCGTGAACGACCTGCAGGCAAGGGGCCCGAGTGGCGAGGTGAGTCTCGCCGAGTTTGTGGGGCTCTGCTCTGCGGCCTGCAACCGCCCCGTGATGGCGTCAACGGTCATTCCCGGTATTGTCAGGCTCTCCGGCTCCATGGACGAGTTGAAGGACCTGGAAGACATCCTGCGGGTTGCAAGGAACGCTGGCGCGAGGCGCATACTGCTGCCGTTTAGCGCCATTCGCGATCTGCAGGACGTCCCCATGGAGCTTGCGAGCAGCGTGAGCCCCGACTTCTACCAAGACGGCGATATCGTATCGGCGGCGCGCAAGGCGCTGGGAATTTAGGGAGGTCTAGAGTTTTGGAGAGCTTGATTCTGACCTCTGGCAGGATTTTGACGTTAATGGTGCCCTCGACCCCGGGGGTGCCCTGTCTGGGACCCGTGCGACCAAGCAGCTCGTGATTACCCACATGCAAATGCAGGGATATCAATCTTGGCAACTAGAAAACGTGTCACAAAGACGCAGGAACAAGACCTAAAGAAGGATCTATGCCCCTTGGAGGACCTGTCCTTTTCATGCCCATCGGAGATGCGCTATCAGTCGATTGTCAAACTCTGGTCGTTCTATGTGACGCGTAGCCCCCGTGTTGATTCATGGGCACCCCCGACGCAGCAATCGTTGGTCCTCAAGGACGAGGGTTGGGACGCACGGGCGACTTTGAAACAGATGGAGCGGCGTCTCTTCAGTGGCTCCGTCAAGTTTGTCAAGCCGGGTGAGGACTTCACGGAAGTCGCTCGAAAGCAAGGGCTTTATGCTGATCGCAGGCCTATGTGTTCCGATACGCAGGCGGTTGTAAAGATTCTGACGCGTCAGTCAGGTAAGGACAAGAGTGCGAGTTTAAAAGAGTCTCACGCGGGATGTGTGTTCAGGCATATCAGAAATTCCCTGGCGCATGGGCTTGTGTACAAGCTGCCAAAAGGGAAGGTGCTGTTCAAGGATATGGATAGACAATCAGTCTCCGGCTACGTCCTTACCACCCCAGATGGTCTCATTGAGCTGATGCGCGATCTTAAGAGGCGACCGACCGACGTCAGTCGATAGTGTCATCGGTTGATTCAGGCAAGCAAAGGAGATGGAAACGAAGCCCATAGGTAAGCTAGCATGTTTTATTGGTGTTAGCTAACTAAAGTTATGGTGGCGGTTCGCGAGAGGCCTGAAATACTATTTCTAGACGAATTGAATGCGGATGGTCTTGTGTTATCTGCTGGAAGTATAGCAGCCGACAACCATAGCATAGAGGTGCAGGAAGAACGGAAGACTCAGAAAACGGCTCACTCTATGTTGCCGGTGGCGATAGGAATGGCTGTTGCTGACGTGTTCGCTATCACCTGGATAATCTCCGAGTAGAGATCGGTTTCCGCCTCAGGTGTCTCGATGCTCACTATCAGCGAATAGCGTGCCTCGGAGTCAATCTTGCCAAGGTACTTGCGGGACCTCCACCAGCCAACCACTGGATATACGGCAACAAACTCGATATCGCTCAGCTCAATGGCGGATGCATACTTGTAGTCGGAATGAATCGAGCCCACGTTTCGATTGTTGACGCCAAGAAACCAGTCGCCAGAGCCGCTCGACGTTTTGCCCTCGTCCTCATCGCGAACGCTGACGTTGATGCGCTTCTCGAACTCATCCCAGCTCTCACCTGGCTTGTTCACATCGAAGCGAAGGCCATGTGAAGCGTAGCGATACCTGTTCTTCCATCCGATTTGCCCCGGCCCTGGTTCGATGAAATAGGAAAGGGTCACGTGGAGCGTTGCGTCGGCGTCGGCAAGCGAAGCGAGCACGTCCCTTGGCCAAGGCAGCGCATGGAGGTGCATCTCTCTCATCGTCTCACGGCCATCCTTCACCTCGTACGGATGCAGAACCTCTTGGATGATGAGATTGACGCTGTTCTCCCTGCATTCGATTGCGCGGCTCAAGTCCGGTATGCCGTAGCCGCAAGCCCTAAGCAGCCTCCTGCGCCCCTTCTTGGCCGTGTCCTCGAGCGACCCCTTAGGCGAGTATCTGTCTATCATCGCTCGTGACCAGCGGGCGGAATGCACTAGCAGGCCCCTTACCGTCTCGGGCCATA
>ERZ773005.1093-NODE-1093-length-15576-cov-64.069197_pt1 | contig 15576 bp, 9 predicted proteins | sample MGYA00580666_ERZ773005 | MGnify/ENA primary metagenome ERZ773005 (study PRJEB29015, sample SAMEA2737999) | human oral metagenome | biome: human oral; feature: human-associated habitat; material: dental | place: China | collected 2061 ...
TCGACTGGTACCCCGGTCACATCAAGGACGGCATCTTCGGCAAGTGGCTGGCGGGCGCCCGCGACTGGTCCATCTCCCGCAACCGGTTCTGGGGCGCCCCCATCCCGGTGTGGGTCAGTGACAACCCCGACTACCCGCGCACCGACGTCTACGGCTCCTACGCCGAGCTCGAGCGCGACTTCGGCGTGGAGGTCACCGACCTGCACCGCCCCTTCATCGACACCCTCGTGCGCCCCAACCCCGACGACCCCACGGGCAAGTCCATGATGCGCCGCATCCCCGACGTCCTGGACTGCTGGTTCGAGTCCGGCTCGATGCCCTTCGCCCAGGTGCACTACCCCTTCGAGAACGTCGAGTGGTTCGAATCGCACTACCCGGGCGACTTCATCGTGGAGTACATCGGCCAGACCCGCGGCTGGTTCTACACCCTCCACGTCCTGGCCACGGCCCTGTTCGACCGGCCCGCCTTCACCAACTGCGTGTCCCACGGCATCCTGCTGGGCAACGACGGGGCGAAGATGAGCAAGTCGCGGCGCAACTACCCCGACGTCTCCATGGTCTTCGACCGCGACGGGGCCGACGCCATGCGCTGGTTCCTGCTCTCGGCACCGGTCATGCGCGGCGGTAACCTCGTGGTCACCGACAAGGCCATCCGCGACACGGTGCGCCAGGTGGTGCTGCCGCTGTGGAACACCTGGTACTTCTTCGCGCTCTACGCGGGCCAGGTGGGGGAGTCCGGCTACGTCACCGACGGCGTCGACCTCGACGACGCGAGCCTGTTCGCCAAGCGGGGCGGCCTGCACGTCATGGACCGCTACGTCCTGGCCCGCACCAAGGACCTGGCCGATACGGTGGCCGCCCAGATGGACGGCTACGACATCACCGGTGCCTGCGCCACAATCCGCGACTTCCTCGACGTTCTCACCAACTGGTACCTGCGAACCTCGCGTCAGCGCTTCACCGACGGCGACAAGACCGCCTTCGACACCCTGGCCACAGTGCTGCGCGTACTCACCGAGGTCATGGCCCCGCTGGCGCCACTGGTGAGCGAGGAGATCTGGCGCGGCCTGACCGGCGGACGCTCCGTGCACCTGACCGACTGGCCGGTACTGCCGGTCCATGTCGCCGACGCCGAGCTCGTGACCGCCATGGATGAGGCCCGTGCTGCGGTCTCGGCGGCCCTGAGCCTGCGCAAGGCCGAGAAGCTGCGCGTGCGTCAGCCGCTGCGCAGTCTGACCATCGCCACGGCCGACCCGGCCGGACTGGCCCCCTTCCGGGAGCTCGTGGCCGAGGAGGTCAACGTCAAGGAGGTACGGGTCCTGGACGCCGAGTCCGCCGGCTACGAGGCCAGGGCGGACCTGACCCTCAACCCGCGCGCCTTCAGCCCCGAGGTCCGCAAGCTCACCTCCAAGCTCTTCGCCGCCGTCAAGGCGGGCCAGTGGGAGCTCACCGAGGACGGGGACGTGCGCTTCAACGACGTCCTGCTCGATGGCGCCCCCGTGGTCCTGGAGGCGGAGGACTCCGCCTTCACCCTGACCACCCGCATCGAGGTCGACGACGACTCCCTGGCCGCCACCATGCTGCCCTCGGGAGCCTTCGTGGTCCTGGACACCGCCCTCGACGACGCCCTGGAGGCCGAGGGATGGGCCCGCGACCTGGTGCGCCTGGTCCAGGACGAGCGCAAGGCCGCCGGCCTGCACGTGGGCGACCGCATCCGCCTGGAGCTGACCGTCCCCGAGGACAAGGGCGCCTGGACCGGCGCTCACCTGGACCTCGTCAAGCGGGAGGTCGGCTGTGTGGAGGCCTCCGTCATCGCCGCCCCCGGCGTCAAGGAGCCCACCGCCACGGTCGAGAAGGTCATCGAGAAGTCCACGGAGGTGGACGGGGCCTGACCGAGACGACCTGAGCACCTGTGGGGCCGGCAGACCGCATGAAGCGGTCTGCCGGCCCCACAGGCATGTCCCGTGACCAGGATTCTCGGCTTGTATCGCGATGGAACACGTGAAAGGGTGAGGCACCGAAATTCGCCGTTTCGGTTAAAATAATCTCAACGACCTTCTGCATAAGGGTGGACATCGGTGTTTCCCTTGTGTTCCAGGTCTCATGGTGAGCGATTCGAGTGCTATTATCAGCCGTGGAAACTCGGCCCCTGAGACCCGTGTGATTGAAAAATCAAACTGTCTCCGGGGCGGGCTGCTACTGCTGAGCGGCAGCACGCAGTTTCCGCTGAAACACTCCAGATTTCCCCCGCGGACGAACCTCAGTGTCGAGGTCCATCCGGTATCCCATTCGGCTCCACCCTCCAACGAAGGAGACCCTTGTGACGCTCTCGGCGCAAGCCCGATCCGCATGGGCCAAATTCGGCTACAACCCCGAGAGTCGCCACTGGCTCCCCCTCTGGCTGCATCTGCTCGACGCCGCTGCGGTGGCCGAGCACCTCACCAGACACTGGCTGGCGCCCACCGTCTGCGAACTCATTGAGCGCGAGTTCGAAGACTCCGACTCAGGACTGACCCCGGTGGAAGAGTTCTGTCTGCTCACCTCCTGGATCGCCGGTGTGCACGACATCGGCAAGTGCACCCCGGCCTTCTCCGTCCAGGTCCCGGGACTGGACGACCGCATGAAGGAAGCAGGGCTGATCCACGAACCGGTGGATCCTCTCGAGCGGCGCAAGGTACCGCACGCCCTGGCTGGGCACTTGATCCTGGAGAACTGGCTTATGGACGGGCACGGTTGGGACCTTGAACCCGCCGAGGCCCTCGCCTCCGTCGTCGGCGCCCATCACGGCATCCCGCCCACGACGGCGGCTCTCGGCCAGGACTACTACGGGCATGAGCACCTCCTCGGCGAGGATGAGACGTGGAACGCGACCCGTCGCGAGCTCCTCGAACTCGTCACACGACGCACCGGTGCCGCGGCTCTTCTTCCTCACTGGGCGCGCCACCGATGGTCCCAGCCCTTCCTCGTGGAGCTCTCGGGGCTGCTCATCGTCTCGGACTGGATCGCCTCGACCGAAGCCTATTTCCCGCTGCTGTCCCTCCAGGACGATGGTGCGCGCCTGCTCGCGCCCGACGCCCATGCCCTTCGTGCGGCCACCGGCCTGTCGCGTCTGGAGATCCCCGCGCCATGGTGTCCCCGCGACGAGGGCACCGCTCCCGACTGCCTGCTCACCAGCCGTTTCAACCTGCCCGATGATGCCCGCGCTACCGACGTCCAGGTGCGCACACTCCAGGCCGCCCGCTCTATGGGCCTGCCGGGCATGCTCATCGTCCAGGAGTCCACGGGGGGAGGGAAGACCGAGGCGGCCCTTATGGCCGCCGAGGTGCTCGCCGCCCGCACTCGCCGCTCCGGAATCCTCTTCGCCCTACCCACCCAGGCGACGACAGACGCCATGTTCTCCCGCGAGCTCGACTGGCTGGAGAGCATTGAGCAGGCCTACGCCGACGAGGGGGCGCCATCGGAGTTCGCCGCTCAGCTCCTGCACGGACGGTCTCGCCTCAACAAGGAGGCCCAGCTTCTGCGACGCCGCGGTTACGAGATCCGCGACCGGCTCCTCGGATCGCTCGACGACTCGACCGGCGAGACCCCACGCCCTATCGGGATCGGATGGGACGAGGAGGAGGCCCGGACGGGGCACGTCACAGACGCTGAGGACCGCCGCAGAGCCGATCTGGCGATCCTGGCCTGGTTCAGCGGGCGCAAGAAGTCGATGCTGTCGGACTTCGTCGTCACCACCGTGGACCACCTGCTCTTCGGGGCGATGCGCTCCCCGCACCTGGCCATGCGGCACCTGGGACTGTCCCGCAAGGTCGTCATCGTCGACGAGGTGCACTCCTACTCCACGTACATGAACGTCTACCTGGACCGGGTCCTGACCTGGCTCGCAGCCTACGGGGTGCCGGTGGTGCTCCTGTCGGCCACACTGTCCGAGGCCCGCTGCTCGGCCATGGTCGACGCCTACCGACGGGGCCTGCGCCTGGCAGCGGGGGAGCGCGTCCACCGTCGTCCCGCCCCCGAGAACGTGCACACTCCCTTCCCCTGCCTGGTCACTGCTGGTGAAGATCGCACCGAGGTCGTCCCGACCGCGTCGGGACGACGCAGCACAGTCCGGATCAGACGGCTTACGAAGGATGCTCTGATCCCGCTCTTGGAGGAGGGCCTCATCGACGGCGGCTGCGCGCTGGTGGTCCGCAATACGGTGCGGCGCGCCCAGGAGACCTATGAGCGGCTGCGCGAGCACTTCGGCGAGGACGTCAGTCTCAACCACGCCCGGTTCACGATCGGCGACCGGCTCGCCAAGGACAAGGATCTTCTCAACCGCTTCGGCCCTCCGCGCAAGGCTGGAAAGCGCCCGAGCAGAGCCATCGTCGTCGCCACCCAGGTCGTCGAGCAGTCCCTCGACGTCGATTTCGACCTGCTCGTCACTGACCTCGCTCCCATCGACCTGGTTCTCCAGCGCATGGGACGCCTGCACCGTCACCAGCGGCGGCGGCCGCCCCGACTTGCCGAGCCCGCCTGCTACATCGACTGGCTGCCGTCGACGTCGTCCCCCGAGCCCTCCTTGGAACCGGGGGCCAAGGCGATCTACGGCGAGCAGGACATGCTCATGAGCGCGGCCGCACTGGACCGGGTGATCGACGGCTCCGGCATCGTCACGGTTCCCGACGATGTCCACGACCTCATCGAGGCCGTCTACGGTCCCGATGCCCCAGTGCCGCCGTCGTGGAAGGAAGCCGTCGACCGAGCTCGGGAGACATACGCGACGAGCAACCGTGCGAAGCACGAGGCCGCTCAGGGTTTTCTTCTGAATGAGCCCGAGCGGAGAGGGAAGAGTGCCTCCCTGATCGGCTGGCTGCACGTGACGGCCTCCGACAACGAGGAGAGGGGACGCGCCCAGGTCCGCGACGGCGAGGACTCCCTCGAGGTTATCCTCCTGGACCTGCGCCGGGTAGGCGGCCAGGAGGAGCTGCGCACCCTGCCATCTGCACCGGAGGCTCCAGGAGCCATGATCCCCACAGACCGCGCCCCGGACAAGAAGATCGCCCGCGCCATGGCCCTGTCCGCCGTGAGGCTGCCTCCGCGCCTGAGCAATCCGCACCGGATCGACCAGGTCATCGATGAGCTGGAGAAATGCGTCGTGCCCGCTTGGCAGGATGATCCGCAGCTCCGAGGACAGCTGTTCCTTCTCCTGGATGAGGGCCGGGCGCAACTGGCCGACACCGTACTCGAGTACTCCCCATCCACCGGACTCAAGGAGGTCCAATCAGAATGACGCAGCGTTTCAATCTTCTCGACGAGCCCTGGATCCGGGTGACCAGGCTCGACGGCGCTCCCGACGAGGTCTCCCTCCTCACCCTGTTCCGGGAGGCGACGGACATCGCCGGGATCCACGGCGAGATCGCCAGCCAGGACGTGGCCATCCTGCGCCTGCTGCTGGCCATCTGCCACCGCGCCATGGATGGGCCGGAGGACCTGGACACCTGGAGGGAGTACTGGGAGGAGCCCGAGTGCCTGGGGCGGGACGCCAGTGCCTACCTCGAGCGCTACCGGGAGCGCTTCGACCTGCGCGACCCGGACCGTCCCTTCTTCCAGGTTGCGGGTATCCACGCAGCATCGGGCAAGACCTCGGGGCTGGAGTCCCTCATCGTGGATGTCCCCAACGGAAATCCCTTCTTCACGACTCGTATTGCTCAAGGACTGGAATCCATCGGCTGGGCGGAGGCGGCCAGATGGCTGGTTCACGTTCACGCCTTCGACCCGTCCGGCATCCGCACCGGAGCTGTCGGCGACCCTTGGGTCAAAGGGGGAAAGGGGTATCCAATCGGCCCCGGGTGGACAGGGCAGATCGGCACCGTGACCGTGACGGGCGAAAGCCTGGAGCGGACGCTGCTCCTCAACACTGCCGTCTGCGAGGACCTCCCTGATCTGGTTGACGTCGATCCGGAACAGGATCTCGCTCCGTGGGAGCACGAGAATGACGGCCCGGCGGGTTCCCACGACCGGGAACCTACGGGACCTGTTTCCTGCTACACGTGGCAGACGCGCCGCGTGCTGCTGCACGGCGACGATGCGGGAGTCACCGGTCTTTTCCTCGGCAATGGAGACAAGGCAACACCTCAGAACCGGTATCTGGTGGAACCGATGACCGCATGGCGCTTCTCCGAACCTCAGACCAAGAAGTTCAAAACGCCCGTCTACATGCCGCGTAAGTTGCCGACGGACAGAGCATTCTGGCGGGGCCTGTCAACCGTCGTGGCTCAGCTGAGTCCGAAGGTTACGGTAAAAGGTGCAGGGGAAGTGACACGATACCGTTCTCCCGGTGTCGTCTCCTTCTATCAGGAGCTCATGCGCCGCAGAATCGTGCCTGCAGGCGGCCTCATTCCTTTACGTGCCGTCGGTATCGAGTACGGAGCCCAGGAGGCGGTCGTCACCGAGCTCGTCGACGATGTCCTCTCCCTGCCCGCTGGCCTACTCGACCCCGAGAACACGCGACTGCTCGCCGTTGTGCACGACGCCATGGAGGAGACGGAGCATGCCGCCTCCGCACTGCGGAACCTGGCCGGGAACCTGGATCGCGCTCGCGGCGGGAGCCCGGATACGGCATCGGCTGCGCGCGAGCATGCCAGTGCTGCCTTCTACCAGGTCATTGATGAGCGTTTCCCCCGATGGCTCGCATCCCTCGACGCAGCGGACCCGGTCAGGGCGCGCGAACAGTGGCGCAGGCTGCTGCGCTCCGAGGCATGGGAGCAGCAGGAGGCGCTGGCATCCGCCGCGCCTGATACCGCCTTCGCCGGGCGTGGAGAGGGAAAGGGACGGATGGACGTCGGCAAAGCGTTGTTCTTCTTCCGCCGTGCTCTGAACGTGGCCGTACCGGCACCTGCGCAGCAAGACAGCACCGCTGAGAACAATAAGAATGAAGAAAGGACACCGGCATGACTGTGTCGGATACCAGTACACACGCCAACTCCGCGGATGCAGTACCGCCCGGAGTGAGCCAGCGCCCCCACCGTCCGCGGCTGGAGGAGAATGCCGGCCGCCTCGTCGACCAGCGCATTGGCGGAACGAAGAGGCAGGAGGGCCTGCAAGCCCGCTATCGGCGCAATGAGGCTCGAGCACGCGGTGAGCTGGCCGCTCTGCGCAAGGGCGCGAACAGACCTCCCGGAGAGCTCCCCGAGATCTGGGCGCTCACCAGCGTCCACGTTCCCGACTATGCGGGAGACGCCCCAACGTGGGAGGAGACTGCCGTCCATACCGCCATGACGCTCTATGCCGTGCACCAACAGTCACGGACCGAACCCATGTTCGTGCCCGGAAGAGGTCTCGGCCATGCCGCCCGCAGCCTGATCGGTCCACCTGACGACGAGAACCCTTCGGCCCGAGCGCGCTTCAACGCCCTGGTCACCTCGACGACCGTCACCGAGCTACGCCACCACCTGCGGGGCTTCATCTCGCTACTCCGAGCCCGGAGCATCTCCTTGGATCACGCCATGCTCGCAGACGACATCCTCCACTTCCAACAACCAGGCGGAGCCAGAAAGGTTCGCCTGACCTGGTCACGGGAGTACCAGTTCCTATCTGCCGAATCCCTAGCCTCTTCCGACGATGCCACCCCGGCATCTGCGACCAACTCAATGACAACCGCGCCAACCCCGGAGAACTGACAATGAGCACCTACATCGATATTCACATCATCCAGAACCTTCCGCCCTCCTGCGTCAACCGGGACGACTCGGGCTCACCCAAATCCGCTGTTTACGGCGGTGTCCGGCGTCTGCGGGTCTCCAGCCAGTCCTGGAAACGGGCCGCGCGCCTGTACTTCAATAACCTGCTGGGTGCCGATGACGTCGGCGTACGCACGAAGCGAGTCGTCGAGGTGCTGGCCTCGACGATTGCGAAGGATGCACCTGAACTTGTGGAGAACGCCGCCGCGCTCGCCGAGGGAGTGTTCAAGGCGGCCAAGATCAAGCTCTCACCTCCGCGCGGCAAGAAGGATGGGCCTCAGGAATCCGGATACCTCCTGTTCCTGTCCACCAGCCAGATCGCGCGCCTGGCCGATTTGGCCATCGCCTCGGCCCGTAGCGGCGAGACGCTCGACACCAAGGCAGTCAAGAAGATCTTCAAGGAGGAGCACGCCGTCGACATCGCGCTCTTTGGACGCATGGTTGCTGACGACACCGATCTCAATGTTGACGCCGCCTGCCAGGTGGCCCACGCCATCTCCACGCACGCCGCCGAGAACGAGTACGACTTCTTCACCGCCGTCGACGATGAGAAGAACCGCTCTGAGGAGGAGGACGCCGGCGCCGGCATGATGGGCACGGTCGAGTTCTCCTCGGCCACCATGTACCGCTATGCCACCGTCAATCTTGACATGCTGGTTGAAAACCTCGGGGACGGCGGTGCTGCGCTGCGGGCGCTAGAGGTCTTCATCAAGGGCTTCTGCCTGTCCATGCCCACCGGCAAGCAGAACACGTTCGCCAACCGGACCCTGCCGGAGACCATCGTCATCTCCATACGTGACGACCAGCCCATCTCCCTCGTCGGTGCCTTCGAGAAACCGGTGCCGGAGGCCTCCGGCACCGGTTACGCCGACCGGTCGGTGGGCGAACTGGCCCGGTATGCCGAGACAATTGAGAAGAACTACGGGTTGAGGCCGCTGAGCAGCTTCGTCGTCGCCCTCAAGGACTCCGACGCCGTCTCCTCGCTCGGTGAGCGCGTGCCCTTCGCCGACCTGCCCGGACGGGTCCGTCAGGTCGTGGATCCCCGAGTGGGCCGTGAGGAGCGGGTCTGATGACCGTCCTCCTCCTGCGACTCGCAGGACCTTTGCAGGCCTGGGGGGTGAAATCTCGCTTCACCGTCCGCTCCACCGAGCTCGAGCCGACCAGGAGCGGCATCATCGGCATGCTGGCGGCCGCTGTCGGCCGTCGTCGGACGGACCCGATCGAGGATCTCCTATCCCTGCGGTTCGGGGTGCGCAAGGACCAGCCCGGTCGAGTCATCAGGGACTTCCACACGGCGCGCACCCTCGACGGCAAGGACTCCATGCCCCTGTCGCACCGGTACTACCTCGCCGATGCCGTTTTCCTCGCAGGTATCGAAGGCGATCGCCCCCTCCTGGAGGGCATTGACGAAACGCTTCACCATCCGGCCTTCCCTCTGTATCTCGGCAGGCGCTCATGCCCGCCGACGCCACCGGTGTCTTTGGGCCTTCGGGAGGCGGCGCTGCTCGATGCGCTTCGGGCAGAGCCCTGGCTCGCTTCACCATGGTTCCAGAAGCGGCACCGCAGCCATGTCTTCGACGCGGAGCTGCTTGTCGACCAGGAGGCCGTACCCGTAGGGGAGCGGGGCGCGGCCCATGGCAGTCGTGATGTACCGGCCTCCTTCGATCCGCGACGCCGCGACTACGACTTCCGCCAGGTTGAACGGCTCATGACACGGGTGAGCACTCGTAAAACAGACACTCACGATCCCATGCTTGTGCTGGAGGAGGCGAACCAGTGTTTCTGACGAAGATCGATCTGGCCCCGGAGCGCCGCCTCGCGCGCAAGTATCTGGGTTCGCCCCAGGTCATGCACGCCGTCGTCATGGGCACCACCGGCGGTCATGAAGGGAACGGACCTGGACGCGTCCTGTGGCGGGTCGACCGGGACGTGACGACGGCGCTGTACATACTCTCGCCGTTGGAGCCTGACTGCTCTCAGCTCGTCGCGGAGGCGGGGGCTGCCGGCACCCAGGCGCGGACCCTGGACTACTCGCCGTTCCTCACCTCGTTGGATGCCGGGCAGCTGTGGGCCTTCCGCCTCGCGGCGAACCCGTCCTACTCGACCTCGAAGGGACCGGGAGTGCGCGGACAGCGGTACGGACACGTCACCGTTGAACAGCAGCGGCAGTGGCTCATTGAACGCACCCCACGACTCGGCTTCGAACTCATGCCCGTGGACCATGCTGATGGTGAGGGAACTGACGAGGCTGTCTTGGTCGCGCACCGAGAGCGCCCCGTTTTCAATCGGCGACGACCAGGGGGTGGGGGATACGACCGCGTGACTATCAACCGCACCGTCTACGAGGGGGTTATGCGTATCACTGATCCTGAGTCCCTGTGCCGTGCGCTCGTCACCGGGATCGGCAAATCCAAAGCCTACGGCTGTGGGCTCATGACGCTCGCCCGGGTGCAGCAGGTCTGATCATGGTCAGAATGCTGCCGGTTCCGGTAACGGCGCTGCCCCGTGTCCAGGACCGGATGTCCTTCCTCTACCTGGAGCACTGCGTGGTGCATCGGGAGGATGGTGCCCTGACCGCGCGCAACGACCAGGGCACCATCCGCGTCCCCGCTGCCTCGCTGGTCGCCGTCCTCCTTGGCCCGGGAACGTCGGTCAGTCACCAGGCGATGAGCCTGCTCGGCGAGTGCGGGACGACGGCGGTCTGGGTCGGTGAACGCGGTGTGCGCTACTACGCGCACGGCCGCTCCCTGGCTACCTCCACCCGACTGTTGGTGGAGCAAGCGGCCAGGGTCTCCTCTCCCCAGAAGCGACTTCGGGTGGCCCGCGAGATGTACTGCATGCGCTTCAGTGGCGAGGATGTTGACGGGCTCACCATGCAGCAGCTCAGGGGGCGGGAGGGGGCCAGGGTTCGTGAGGTGTATCGAGACAACTCCAGACGTACCGGGGTCCCCTGGGCCCGACGCGACTACCGTCCCGATGACTTCGAGGCGTCGGATCCGATCAACCAGGCGCTCTCAGCCGCGCACGCGGCTCTATACGGCGTCGTCCACGGGGTGATCGTCTCCCTGGGCTGTTCTCCGGGTCTCGGCTTCGTCCACACCGGGCACGAGCGGTCCTTCGTGTACGACGTCGCGGACTTGTACAAGGCGGAGACGACAATACCTATCGCCTTCGACGTCGTCTCCGAGGGGATGGAGGACCTCACCGGGACCACGCGGCGGCGCGTTCGGGACAAGGTCTTCGAGCTCAAGGTCATAGAGCGGACGGTCAAGGACATCTACCACCTGCTCGAGGTTGAGGATCTGGAGGATATGAGCATCAACGTAGTCTCCCTGTGGGACTACCAGCAGCGTGCTGTAGCCGGTGGAGCGAACTACGCCGGAGAGGATGCAGGAGGATGGTAGTTCTGATCCTGTCGGCAGCCCCCGCCTCGTTGCGGGGATCCATGACCCGCTGGCTGCTTGAGGTCTCTCCCGGGATCTTCGTCGGGCATCTCTCAGCTCGAGTGCGAGAGCAGCTGTGGGAACTGGTCCGCACATACATCGGGGAGGGGCGGGCGCTGTTGATCTGGTCGGTGCGATCTGAGCAGCGGTTCGCGGTCGCTTCCCTGGGGCATGAGCGTGAACCTGTCGACATCGAGGGGTGTCTTGTTATGCGCAGCCCGTACCGGCAGATCGGGGGAACGCAGGCGATTCCCGGTGCCGTTAAGCCTCCGAAGGAGTCATGGTCGATCGCCGCAAGACGACGGCGCTACCGGAACTCGGCGGAGCGGGCTCTAGGTCGACACTGAAGGTAAACGCGGTCTGGTAGCATGGCTCATCGTTGGGATTCCAGGGATCCGCAAGTGTAAACCCCGCGCGAGCGGGGATGATCCCGACGGGTTGCCCTTCCGCCACTGACGGCGGTCGTAAACCCCGCGCGAGCGGGGATGATCCCGCTAGGTGCCTATTTGGGCACCTGACAAGGCGGTAAACCCCGCGCGAGCGGGGATGATCCGCGGCAGTGGCGCAAGCTCGTGACCGCCCTGAAGTAAACCCCGCGCGAGCGGGGATGATCCTGGGGCGTGGGCGGCAAAACCGTCCTGCCCCTGGTAAACCCCGCGCGAGCGGGGATGATCCTCGTGGCGATACTCAGACCGGTTTTCTCAGAGAGTAAACCCCGCGCGAGCGGGGATGATCCGCACTGTAACTCAGGGTCCACGGGGGCGGTCTTGTAAACCCCGCGCGAGCGGGGATGATCCGTTTCCTGTGTCGGAAAGCGCCGTGGTCCTCTCGTAAACCCCGCGCGAGCGGGGATGATCCCGAGTTCCCCCGCAGGTGGGAGTGGTAGGCGCTGTAAACCCCGCGCGAGCGGGGATGATCCGGCTCCGCCCAGGCCGGAGACGATGCTATTCTCGTAAACCCCGCGCGAGCGGGGATGATCCGGTTCCGCACCTCATCATCCATCTCCGTCACCGGTAAACCCCGCGCGAGCGGGGATGATCCGGCCGCACCGCTGGCCACCGTCGCCCGCATCTGGTAAACCCCGCGCGAGCGGGGATGATCCGGGCCGCTACTGGTCCTCCGAACATGACGAAGGGTAAACCCCGCGCGAGCGGGGATGATCCCCACATCACCTTCCTCGAAAAGCAAGTGGCTGGGTAAACCCCGCGCGAGCGGGGATGATCCGCACTCGGTCCTGGAGAGCGCTGGGAGGATGTCAGTAAACCCCGCGCGAGCGGGGATGATCCCGTGTGCTTAGCGAGCAGGAGCTGGCTCTGCTCGTAAACCCCGCGCGAGCGGGGATGATCCCCGGCTGGGGTGCAGGCCACCCTGGGCGGTGTCGTAAACCCCGCGCGAGCGGGGATGATCCCATGGGGGGTGGTGCTGCGGCACGGGGGCACCCGTAAACCCCGCGCGAGCGGGGATGATCCGGAGCGCGCCGAGGTTGCCGCAGCAACCGGCGTGTAAACCCCGCGCGAGCGGGGATGATCCCTCACCACCACCATCAGCACCGTCCAGCGCTACGTAAACCCCGCGCGAGCGGGGATGATCCCGATTCGGAGGCTGTCCAGGGCTGCCCTCTGTTGTAAACCCCGCGCGAGCGGGGATGATCCCTGGACGGCCTCGGAGACGACCAGCCCACAGTCGTAAACCCCGCGCGAGCGGGGATGATCCCTCGGCGGCGGCGGTGATGTCGACGCAGTCGCCGTAAACCCCGCGCGAGCGGGGATGATCCCGCACTGCCGTATGCGTCGACTATGACTGCGTCGTAAACCCCGCGCGAGCGGGGATGATCCGCGGCTGGGAAGTCATTGGCGGCTGCTGCTGCAGTAAACCCCGCGCGAGCGGGGATGATCCCGTGACCGCGGCTGCGCGCGCGTGCGCGCTCATGTAAACCCCGCGCGAGCGGGGATGATCCCTCGGCGCTGGCGTAGGCGGCGCACTGGAGCGCGTAAACCCCGCGCGAGCGGGGATGATCCCAAGAAGTACTCCCAGGAGCCGCAGGCCATGCTGTAAACCCCGCGCGAGCGGGGATGATCCCCGCTTTTCGGGCTTGACCCGAATTCCCCGCTGGTAAACCCCGCGCGAGCGGGGATGATCCTGCCGTCGCTGGCGGCAATGCGGAAACTTTCAAGTAAACCCCGCGCGAGCGGGGATGATCCGGAGCAAACAAAATGGGTGAACACGCAATCGCAGTAAACCCCGCGCGAGCGGGGATGATCCGGTCCGCGCCAAGCTCCCGCAGGTGCCGATCATGTAAACCCCGCGCGAGCGGGGATGATCCGGCGACTGAGGATGACGACTACATCAGCCCCGCGTAAACCCCGCGCGAGCGGGGATGATCCGACGTGGGCGCACACTCACCGACAGCCTCTCCGGTAAACCCCGCGCGAGCGGGGATGATCCGGTTTATAGTCCATCATACATCGCCACCAAAAAGTAAACCCCGCGCGAGCGGGGATGATCCCACGAGTTCCGGGAGGCGTGGTTCTTCGGGACAGTAAACCCCGCGCGAGCGGGGATGATCCCACGAGTTCCGGGAGGCGTGGTTCTTCGGGACAGTAAACCCCGCGCGAGCGGGGATGATCCGTCATGATTATGCAGACCGGAAGAATGGCTGGGGTAAACCCCGCGCGAGCGGGGATGATCCCGGGCCGGGGCGGGTGAAGTCGCGGAGGACCATGTAAACCCCGCGCGAGCGGGGATGATCCCACCGAGGCCACCTCACCGACCAGGATGGCCGAGTAAACCCCGCGCGAGCGGGGATGATCCCGGCAGACTACGCCAGCAAATGCGTCAGTGGGGGTAAACCCCGCGCGAGCGGGGATGATCCTGTGGCTGTGACGACTTTATCGCGCATGTCTTTGTAAACCCCGCGCGAGCGGGGATGATCCTCGTGGCAGCACTTCACCGCGTGCTTCGGAGGAGTAAACCCCGCGCGAGCGGGGATGATCCGCTGGGACCATGTCGCCGGTGTACCATGCGCCGGTAAACCCCGCGCGAGCGGGGATGATCCCAAGTCACCCCACCCATCGATACCCAACCGTGAGTAAACCCCGCGCGAGCGGGGATGATCCGGCCGGGCTCCGGCGCGGCCAAGGCGGCGGGGCGTAAACCCCGCGCGAGCGGGGATGATCCGGGCCAGGCTCATTGCCTGGCCCGTAGTGGGAGGTAAACCCCGCGCGAGCGGGGATGATCCCTGAGCGCCTGGATCGTTGACAACAAGACTCTTGTAAACCCCGCGCGAGCGGGGATGATCCAGCCGCGGGGGCGACCTCGATGGTCAGGTCGTCGTAAACCCCGCGCGAGCGGGGATGATCCCGCGCCAGAGCGGCCAGCACCTCACGAGCCCGAGTAAACCCCGCGCGAGCGGGGATGATCCGTCACCCAGGTAGGCGCCCTCGCCCTCGCCTGGGTAAACCCCGCGCGAGCGGGGATGATCCGTGGGGCGTGGGCGGCAAAACGGTCCTGCCCCTGTAAACCCCGCGCGAGCGGGGATGATCCGGAGGCGGCGACGTCGACGGCGACGATTGAGGGGTAAACCCCGCGCGAGCGGGGATGATCCGCAGGGGAAGGCCGCAGCATGATGATCCACACTGTAAACCCCGCGCGAGCGGGGATGATCCTGGGGTGCAACCCCAGGGGGTGCACACAAACAGGTAAACCCCGCGCGAGCGGGGATGATCCGTGGGCGAAGGTGGCCACTCGACGGCTACCGTCGTAAACCCCGCGCGAGCGGGGATGATCCTTAGCAACGAATTCGCCGACAACTACGACGATTGTAAACCCCGCGCGAGCGGGGATGATCCGCACGGCGGTCAGGCGTCTCAGCTGGTCGTAGGGTAAACCCCGCGCGAGCGGGGATGATCCGGACGACTGGTGCGAGCTCGCTGCCGAGACACGCGTAAACCCCGCGCGAGCGGGGATGATCCCTCGAACGCCCCGGTGGGTAGTGCCCCGTAGTGTGGTGTAGCGCGGTGGCCGGGGCGATCTTGGTGCCGGAGTCGGACAGGACCCGGCAGATCGGCCAGGCCTCGAAGCGCTCCTTGTGCCGGTCGATGTACTGGCAGATCAACGCAACGGGCGCTCGCACTCCGCTGGGGTGGGTCTCTTAGTGTGGTGGCAATTCCTGCGGGGCTTGCCTGGCTGGTGTAGCTGACTGAGAGCAGGAGGGGGGGGCATCGTGGGGATCCGGATTCTCGACCAAGATTCACCAGGAGTGCTCCCACGATGCCCAGTGACCAGTCTGCCGTGTCCGTCCTGATTCAGGAAGTCCTGTCCGACCCGGACCTGGCCCATGATGACGTCTTGCGTCGTCTGCTTCAGGCCGGCTTGCAGGACCTGATCGACGCCGAGGCCACCGCCCAGATCGG
>ERZ773005.1096-NODE-1096-length-15506-cov-14.029124_pt1 | contig 15506 bp, 18 predicted proteins | sample MGYA00580666_ERZ773005 | MGnify/ENA primary metagenome ERZ773005 (study PRJEB29015, sample SAMEA2737999) | human oral metagenome | biome: human oral; feature: human-associated habitat; material: dental | place: China | collected 2061 ...
CGGGGCTGCCCGTGGCAGCCGCAGCGGTGGCACCAGCCATCAGACTCGACCGGACGACACAGCAGGGTGGCCCGCTCACGGCTGAGGTGCCGGCCTGCCACGACCAGGCCGAGGCCGCCGAGACGGCAGAACGTGGCCAGGCCGGCAGGGATGTAGCCACATTGGGGCACGTCGAGGTCTTTGAAGATGGGCAGTGTGAGAACTCCATCAGCCAAGAACCCCAGCCCACGTCTAGACCCGGAAGCACTACCGACCTACACCCTCATCCGTGAAGAGCCGTAGCGTGCCTCCGCAGATTCGAGTGTCTCGCCGCTAATTTTGCGCTGAGCGCTAGTCGGTTCCAGCCCGCTATGGGGTATAGGACGTGCCGTGCGCGCCCGGATCGTTCCCGATCGACAAAGGTATCCAGTACGTCGCCGACGGACGTGCCGTGCGCGCCCGGATCGTTCGGTGCAGCGATCCCATGTGTACGAGCGCCGGGGCCAGTTTCGACAAGCTTCCCGCTAGGTCCACGTAGATTGAGAAGTTCGAAAGCATGTGCCCCGTCTGATGGCGGGGCAGTTTTGTTTCTGTGGTGACGTCGGCCGGGGCGTTACTCCGCCTTCGCGGCGTGTGACCCGGATCTCAAACTGGCTTCCATTATTTACTCAGTTGACTTTATAGTGTTTCTCCGACGGTCTGCGACTCGGGTGTAGGCTCCTGATGCTAAGGGAAAGTCGTAGAAACAATGTTGTTCTCGAGGATCGGAGGGTCCATGTCCCGTCGTATCGCGCGTCACATCTCACCTGCACTGTGCGCCGCCCTGTTGGGCGCTTCCAGTTTCTGTGCGGGATCACAAGCCATGGCCGCCGCGGAGATGAGTTGTGAAGAACTAGCCTCCGTCGTCATCGCCACGAATCAAATTAGTCTGCCCACCTCTGGGGCGAGCATCACGTCCGCCGAGACCGTTGACAGCCCCATGACGGGCGAGTACTGCCAGGTGCAAGGCGAAATCGAGCCCGTTGACATCACCGCGCCTGCCATCAAGTTCCAGGTCAACCTGCCTCAAGAGTGGAACGACAGGAGCATTCTCTTCGGCGGTAGCGGCATGGACGGTGTCCTCGCCACCGGCACCACGCCCCTACCACCCATGCCCCTGATGAACCGCTGGCCGGTCGCTGAAGGGTTCGTCACCTACGGCAGCGACTCAGGGCACCAAGCCGGACCCGCGCTCGGCCGTGACGGCTCGTTCATGGCCAACGACGAGGCCCTCCGCAACTACTCTGGCGACGCGCTCAAAAAGACCCACGACGTCGCAATGCAACTGGTAGACGCCCGCTACGGCAAAGCCCCCATCGCCCGGTATGTCATCGGTGGATCCACCGGCGGGCGCGAAGCCCTCATCGCGGTGAGCCGCTGGCCTGCCGAGTTCCAGGGTGCACTCGTCTTCTACCCCGCGTGGAACCTCACCGCACAAAACCTCCACCGTGGCGTCGTCACCCAGCAGATGGCCAAGCCTGGCGCATACCCGAGCAAGGCGAAGCGAACCCTCCTCTACGACGCCGCCATCGAGGCGTGCGACGGCCTCGACGGGCTCAAAGACGGCATCATCTCCAACCAAGCTCGCTGCGACAAGACGTTCGACCCCGCCAGTGCCACCGTCAATGGCAAGCGCCTCCGCTGCTCACCCGGCGAGACGAACATCGACTCCTGCCTCACCGAAGACGAACTCGACTCGTTCATGACCATGAACGACCCCATCCAGTTCATGTACACCCGCTGCGACAACGGGTCCAGCTACCCCGGCCTGACCACGTGGGGCACCGACTTTGGCCGCACCAGCGGCAGCCAGTTTGAGGAGTTGGTGACCATGCTGACGCTCGGCATGGTGGCACCCGCCTACCCAATGCCACCGGTGCAGGACCCGATGAGCCCACCCCACGCGGCCACCTTCTGGGACGAGTGGGTGCGGTACGCCGTCACCCGCGACCCGAGCTTCAACTCCCTCACGCTCGACCCGGAGGAGCCCCGCGAGTGGCAGTCGCGCATCATTGAACTCAGACTCCTGCAGGACGTTGATCCGACCAAACTTGCCGCCTTCGAACAGCACGGCGGCAAGATCCTCATCGCGCACGGCGTGCACGACGGCACGGTCAGCAACCGCGCCACCCAGGACCTCGTGACCCAGGTAACCGAATCCCTGGGCGAGACGCGCACCCGGAACCTGCTGCGCTACTACGAGATCCCCGGTTACGGGCACGCGTTCAGCACAAGCTTCAACGCCGAATGGAACGCCTTACCGGTGCTGATGGCGTGGGCCGAGCAAGGCCAGGCTCCCGGGCCCCAGGTGATTCAAGACATCGTGGGTCCGAGCGCCGGACGTACCCGCCCGCTGTGCGAGTACCCGACCTGGCCCAAGTACACAGGCGGGGATGCGAACCGTGCGTCCAGCTTTACCTGCGTCGAAGTGAGTGATGGCGATGGGGCCGTGGCACGGTGAGCGTTTAGCGGCTCCATCGCATGTCTCCGACCAGTTCGCAGGCGGGACTCACAACGTCACGGTGCTGCGGCGCCTCCTGCCCGACACCGTCTCCGTAGACGAGGTGCACGGCGATGACGCCGACGTGCTCTACCCACAAGAAGCGGCACATATCGCCCGCGCCGTGCCCAAACGCCAGCGCGAATTCGCCACGGTGCGAAAATGTGCCAGGCGAGCACTGCAGCGGTTCGATATCGAACGGCACCCGATGGTGCCCGGAACAGCCGGGGCGCCCGCGTGGCCGAGCGGAATCGTCGGGAGTATGACGCACTGCGACGAGTACCGGGCCGCCGCCGTTGCCCGGGCCGGCGACATCGAAGCGGTCGGTATCGACGCTGAACCAGCTCAAGAACTGCCGCCGGGAGTCCTCCGCACCGTCGCCTCAGCCGCAGAGATCGACAGCCTCACACGACTACGCCACGTGATACCGGGCGTCGCGTGGGACCGGCTGCTTTTTAGCGCCAAAGAAAGCATCTACAAGGTCTGGTACCCGCTCTCACACGACTGGCTGGGGTTTGAAGAAGCCGATGTCGAACTCTTCCCCGCCGGGAGTTTTCGCGCCGAACTGGCCAGGCCGCTGCCCTCCACACTCACATCCGCAGGAGTGCGCGAGTTGTGGGGTCGTTGGGGGTCTGACGGGTGCCACGTGATGACCTGTGTGGTTCTTCCCACACACCTATTTACCCGCAGGCCCCTGCTCAAGATACCGGAAACACCATTGCATCGAAGCCTGGGGACGCAATGAAAACCCTTGTGGCATAAGAGCAGTCGTTGACCCGGACAGCGCCCAATGCTGCTTGTGAGCCGCTGTCCCGGACAGTCGCGATCGCAACGTCGCTTCTGGTAGGAGTCCTTCTCCTCACCACCAGCAACGAGCACGGCTACTTCCGTGGCGAGCTCACGACGAGCATCGACCAGCCCCGCATGCTTCTGCTGTTCATCTTCGTGGCACGCGCCCAGCGCACCCCGCGATGGTGGGCGGCAGCCGGATGCATGGCGGGGCCGATCACGTACACCCGCTGGCTCGTCGTCCACGTGGCTGGGATTGTGCTCGGATCGCTGCTGACCCGGCGCCAGCGGGCGCGTCGGGGTTGTACTCATCGGGCTCGTGGTGACCGGCGTGAAGTCTGCCGAATGGGCCCTGCCGCCCGTGTCGTCGAAAGGTCAGCGAAACCGTGGCGAGTTCTCGTGCGGACGCGGTTGTCGAACAGATCGGCTGGCCCAAGTGTGTAGAGCAGATTGCCTTTGTCTATCATCGGCATGGCGGCACCCTTATCGCCTCAAACTTCGGTGAAACTGGCGCTATTGATCGCTACGGTGACGATTACGAGTTGCCGCGTGTATAGCGGGCACAACCAACTGTGGTTCGAGGGAACACCTCCCGGAGAATACGGATACGGTCGTTATTGTTGGCCCGGCGGTTGAGGTGGCTCGGAGCGGTTTTGCGAGGTGTCAATCAGCAGGACACCTTGATAACTACGTGGGTATTCAAAACCGTGGGCAGAGCCGCAAGTTGATGTAGGTGTGTGACGGAAAGAATAAGCCCTGGTGCGAACTGTGGCCGAGCTTCTATACGTTGGGTTGAGCGCGCCTGCTCCTGCTGTTTTACGAAGTAACTCAGCACGCGTGAACACGACTGTCGGAAAGTATTCATTCAATGCTCTTCAAGCGAGATCAGCAGTTAGCCTTTGTCGACTCTTCCCGCTTTACGGTGTAGGTGGGGTCTGACTCTGCTTCACGCACTCTGCGCCAGAAAATGGGGGAGTCCGTTTGCCTCTTGACATGGGTGACTAATTACTTGGTACTCCCCATGGTGGCTCTTCACGTGAGCCGGATCGCCGCCGCCCTCGGCGTCGCGTGGAGCACCGCCAACGACGCGGTCCTGGCCGAAGGCCAGCGCCTGCTCACCGACCAGCCCGGCCGCTTGGATGGCGTGCCGGTCGTCGGCGTCGACGAACACGCCTGGCGTCACACACGCAAGAGCGACAAACTGGATCTGACAGCGCCTTTCAGTGCCGTTCAGTCGCCGGGCCGGTCTCTGGGTCGAAGCTTGCCCATGGCTGTTTTCAGGATGCTCACCAGGCTGATGAAAACCGAGGCGCCCAGGAAGAAAACCGGGGCGCTCAGCAAGATCGTGCCTACCCTGTTGTTGCCCAGCGCGAAGAACACGATGGCTACCACAATGCAGACCAGCATCAGGAGGGCGGAGCACCCGTCCCCTGGATTCCTCCGTACCGAGATGTCGGCGTCGGCCAGCCAGTCGTCACGATCTGCTGCCTGGACGGTGGCCGATGAGAGGTCGAGCGGGAGAGGCTTCTCAAAATCATCATGCGGTTCTCGTTGCGCCGCGATATCTCGGCCCGGACCTCGCTCAGACCCCGCTGCGGCATCGTGATAGCCCGGAAACCGCCAGCCATCGCTTCGCCGATCGAGATCGCGCCCATGATCTGGTCCTAGCCCGGGATCGGGTTGTTCCTCATCGTTCCCCACAAGTCACCCCCTGAGTCCTCCCCGCGCCTAACGTTAACCACGGTGTAGGTCGCGCCCAGCCGGTCAGTTACACGGGCTAGCCAAATCCCGCAACGGCTCCTTCCGTTTAGATGCACTCTCGACGGCGGCAAGTTCTCGCTGTACGACAAAGAACCACGCCATCCTGATCGCACTGAGGCCAGTCCCGGCGGCAAGATACCCCACAACAGTCGCCCACCATTGCACAGCTAATGGGCCGAACATAACCGCAAACAATCCGCCAACGACAGCTGCCGCCGGCATCAATAGAATGATTTCCCAGTTACGGTCCACCCGCTGCCTATTGGCACTGAACACTGCCTGCGCGCGCCGAGAGGATGGCCGATCTGCCCGATCCATGACAACCAGCCCGAAGCCGAGCAGAATCCCAGCAACGGTCGTGAGGGTGACCGCTGCAACCTCCAACGTTGAAACGTAGGCACTGCGCTCATAGCTGAGGTAAGCCACTGCACCCCCGACCGCAATGAGCGCATCGGCTCGTGGATAGTCAATCCACCCCTTCCGCTGCCTGACCAATGCCATTACCGCCACGCTCCCATGCCTGTACAATCTGGGACCTCATCTTGAGCATAGTCGTCCCCATTGCCACCAGAGTTGATGCGATGGAAGGATTGCCGCCGACTTCCGTGACCTTCAGTTCACGAGCCAAGTTGTGCTGAAGGAGGTCAACCGTCTCGGGGTCCATCCGAGTAGTTGCGCCCTTCTTCTTTCGGCGCTTCCTCTCTACCTCACAGTAGACCCCCGCCTTCGCCCGGGTTTTGCTCCGCCCAGCTTCCCCGCGATACCACGAACGAGATCCAGCAGAGCATCACCCATGCCCGCCGGTGGCCGGCGGTTGCCGTAGGACAGTGAAATCCGCACCTTTGCCCCGGGCGCAATGTCAGCGGCCTTCCGCGAGTCTGCCGACAACGACACCCCGAGACCTTCAAGGTCCTCTACCGGAATCGTGAAATCGATCTTGCGAACCCCATGCGCTTCATTAACGGCCGTGAGGTCAGCTTCAGTCGTCATAGGGATCGCTTCGAACTTCGCGTTGGGATGGTCAGCCAGCGGCTTCAACTCCCCCAGCCAATCTGCCAGTCGATTCGCTGTGGGTGCAGAACCGTTGCCTCGGACAATAGCGAACACGTTCCGCGTCGAATCGAAGACGACGCAGCCGAACACACCGACCTCGCCACCGAAGCCGCCTGGGGCCGCTAAAACAAGATCGACCTACTCAAAGCCTCCGGCCTCACCGACGCAGACATCCAAAAGATCACCGACGCCATGACCAACGCCCATATCGATGTGGACGTACGCGTCCGCACCCCCGCTGCACAGAAGGAGAACTGACATGCCCGACATCCCCACCCTCAACCTCGTGGACGCCTGGATGATCATCCTCGGCGTCCTCGCCCCGATCGTCAACCAACCCAGTTGGTCGAAAGAGCGCAGGCAGGCGATCGTCATCGCCGTGTGCGGCGTCCTGGCCGTGGTCTACTCGGTTGCGGCCGGACACGTGGATCTCGGTCTGGGCTCGCGAGTCACCGATGTGCTGGTACGCGGGATCGTCGCGCTGGCGGTGATCATCACCGTCGCCCAGGGCATCTACCGGGCACTGACCCCGGCGTTCACCGCGCTGCAAGGCGAACCCGCCCGCAGTATCTCTGACTGACTAGTCAGGCCATCACCCACACACAATGGTGCCCTCCCACCGGGTCGGTGGGAGGGCACCATTTCTGCTGCTTGGACAGTGCTGGACCCGAACCAACTACAACCAAATCTAGGGTGTGTCCGGGCACAGCCCAGCACATCGCAGGGTGGTGTTTCTCCTTGTGGTGAACTGTGCCCGGCACAAACTAATACCCGACACACGGGGACGCTTTTGGTCACTCACGGCGGCGGACCGTGACATCGCGATCCGGCTTTGACAAGCACCAAACCTCATAAGACAAGGACTTGGCTTGGGGTGGACCTCCGTAGAGAGTTTGAGAACCCCTGCCCACCCTTGAAAACCCTGTCCTTGCGCAGGTCACGCGGCTTCTACAAGCAGGACCGGCGTTCGTCGGGGCCGACAGTGGTGGACTCGCGGGGTCGGATGGTGCGGTCACTTGGGATGGCTCAAACCCTTCTGCGCCCCGAGCAGGTCGACGATCTGGCGGCGGAGTATCGGGATGGGGCGACGCTCGTGGAGCTGGCATCGCGGTTCGGCGTGAACCGCCGTACGGTTGCCGCCTACTTGGTTCGTCGGGAGGTTCCGATCCGACGCGGGAGTTTCGACCCTTCCCGCATCCAGGAAGCAGCCGACCTCTATCTCAGCGGGTTGACGCTGGTAGAGGTCGGCGTGAAGGTTGGGGCAGGGCCTCAAGCTGTCCGGCGGGCTCTCGCATCGCACGGCATCATTATCCGGCCGGGCGGTGGGCGTCGGTCGCGGGTGGCGTCGTCCTTGGTCGCAGTCGGCTAACTCAGGCGTGCAGTACCGGGACGCGGGTATCTCCCTCAGCGGAGGCCTCGCGGCGCTGGCGACGACGGAGCGCGGCCTCGTACAGGCGTACGCGGACAAGAGCACGACGCTCACGGGCCCCATGATGATGAACTTGAGTGCGTTCCAGCACGCCCACAGCACGATGAGGTGCGGCCATCCGGGACCGCCGTCGGCGACCGCGGAAGAGCAGGCGTAGGCGATCAGGAAGTACGGGAGAGCAACCAACATCGCGGGTAGCCCCCACTTGAGTCCGCGTCGAGTGCGGATAGCAGCAAGCAGTCGGTTGCTCGGCATGTAGCGATGCAGATAGTCGCGGGTGCAAACGCTCAGCGTCCAGATGAAACGGAACATGACTGGGCCTCTCGTCACACGTGCTTCTCCGTCGAGGAGGCAGAACGTGTATGAGTACCCGAAGGCCGTCCCGGAGGACCCGCAATATGAGGAGAACCTGCCTCAACCTCCACTGTACGCCGGGGGTGGCGTTCACGGAACCCCTCCGGCTCCCGCGCCGCCGCGTGCACCTCTCCGTAGGAGTGAGAGGAGCCGACGATGACGAACCTGAGCCAGGTAGCCCAGGACGAGCGCACTGCACGGATGGTGCTGTCGATGATCATCAAACCAGACGACGCTGTGACCGGCCGATTGTTGGGTGATCTGGACGCACTTGAGGTGTTGCGGCTTGCCGAGCGCGATGACGTTGTGCCGGGCCTCAGCACCGTCGACGCGCAGGTGTGGCGCGCCCAGTTCGAGCGTTCGGATGCTCAGACACACTCCCAGCGCATCCTCGAAGCCCAGCGTATGGATATCGGCGTGCTGATCCCTGGCGACCACGATTGGCCGTCCGCGCTCGACGATCTTGGCGATCGGCAGCCGTTCGTCCTGTGGACTCGTGGCGCTACCTCGCTTCTGGCGCGACCGTTTAGCGAGTTTGTCACGGTCACCGGCGCGAGAGCCGCGACCTCCTACGGCGAGTACGTGGCCGGAGAACTGGCTTCCGACCTCGCCAACGCTGAACGGGTAGTGGTTGCCGGCGGTGCGTACGGCATCGAAGGGGCTGCCCATCGAGCAGCGCTGGCATCCGGTGGCGAAACGATCGCGGTCATGGCAAACGGCGTTGATCGCCCCTACCCAATCGGTCACCGTGAGCTTCTTGAGCGGGTGGCTGACCTCGGCCTCTTGGTCAGCGAGGTTCCGCCAGGCGCGGTTCCGACGCGCCACCGTTTCATTGCGCGGTCGCGGTTGATGGCCGCGCTTTCCACAGCGACTGTCGTTGTCGAGGCCGGAGCTCGCTCAGGATCAATGAAGGTGGCAGAGCGCGCTCAAGAGTTGGGACGGACTGTTGGCGCGGTACCCGGTCCGGTGACCAGCGCAACAAGCGCAGGGCCGCACCGCCTGCTGCGCGACAAGGACTGCGCCGTCATCACCAATGCTGCTGACCTCTACCGCGCGTTGGTGACCCGCGACGTCGAGCGTGGGAGTTCTGCATCTCTGTTGGTGCCTGAACGCACAATCAGCAGCGCTCGGGAAGTGCCGCAGCTGTAGTCCGCTGTCTCAGACCGCACTACGGGCGGATGCGATCACGGGCACGCTCGCGCGCGCGGAGTCGCAGTCTGTCGCGAACTTCATCGTGGATCGTGTTTGATGTCTGCTCGGCAGTCTCTGCTGACACGACCAGCGCATATCGGATGGTGTTACCGGCACGGAGTCGTTGAGCATCGTCCATGCACTCGACGTGGATCGGGAAGACATCGCCATCCACAAAAGACATCGAGCGAGTGCCCTGCACGATCTCGTGTTGAAGGCTGCCTCGCCGCACGGCGTTGTGCTCTGCATCGGTTCGGTCTCCACCCGCCAGGGTCATGTCTGGCGTGCTGAAGTAAACCTTGGCGCTGCGGTACCGAGTGAGCTGGCCGACCGTTGGAGCCATGAATGCCAGAGTGATAGTGAAGCGGTGCCATTCCGCTTTCGCTCGAAGTGAGGGAGGCAGTGGGAAGCCGTAAGTATGGCGCTCATTCCGTGCAATTTGACCACCGGCAACAAGGACGGCTCGGTTGGATGCGGCCTCGCCGAGTCTGCTGAGGTCGAGGCGACCGTAGCCGAGCAGATCCGTCAGCTGCCGCCGAGCGTCCTGGCCATTGAGACCAAGATCGTTGCGCAGGCTCTCCTCCCAGGCACCCCAGCTGCTTGCATGGGCAAGGAGGGCGCGCACGAGCACCGGGTGGTATTGCGGATCAGGAAGCGGTGCGTCTTCGGGGTCGCGGTTGCCGGACTCAAGGAGGTCAAACAGCCTGCTGGCTTCACGCGTGACGAGAGCGGTCGCGTTACTGGTGCCGTTCGTGAACACCGTGCTGTTGGTAGCACCGCCTCTTCCCGGAGCGGCCACCTGCAAGCCGGGTCCCGTCGCGGCGGCATTAGCCAAGCCGATGGCAACCTCCGTCTGACCGGGCAGGACGATGGGGCGCGTGTAGAGGGCGCGACCTCCGGAGTGATGAAGGTCCGGCTTGACCGACCGACCGACGCCAGGCCCAACAGACCCATAGTGTGCGGGAGCGTCCGGGTGAGTGATGTCCCATACCATGTCCGGAACCTCGATCTCACCGAGGCCATCTGAATGCGTGGCGCCGACGGTGAGGGCGTTCAGGGCGTCGCCTGGCGGAAGGATACCGCGCAGCACCGCCGTCGCGAAGCTGGCCCGCATTGCAGCCAGGCGAGCGGCGTCGGTGTCGTGCACAGCATCGACGGGAATCGTGAACTCGTCGGTGTGGTTGCCCGCGCTGACGACGAACAGCAGATTATACGAGTGGGCGAGCCAGTCCAGCAGGCGCCCCACGGGGCTCATCCGGCGCGTGAGTGCTCGCGTCTGCGCGCCAATGGACAGGTTCACAACACGGACGCTGGGCGCTGCGGCAGGTTGGTTCCCCTCGCCTTTCACAATCCGCCTGATTGCGCGGTGAAGGACGTCGGTGAGCAGACGATTTGGGACTACCTGCTCGTGCCCAGGAATGAACTCGTGGGGCTGCAGGATCGGTCGTACGTAGAGCGGACGATCAAGCGGTGGACCGCCATCAGTGAGGTCGCCGTGAATGATGAGTGACGCCATGGCTGTTCCGTGGTGGCGAGCCGCGACGGGGTAGTTCTCACCGATCTCATCGGGGTCATCGATCCAGAGCCGACCTTGGAGCGCGTCGTGGTTGGTGAACGGCAGCCCGTCGAGCAGCGCGATTCGAGGCTTGCCATCGATTCTGTCGCTGCGAACAAGTTGTGTTTGAGCAACTGGCTCAAGAGTCCCCGGCGCAACGCTCATCGGGGTGAAGGGGCTGACGAACATGACGTCATCAGTCGTGAGGAGCCGAATGGCCGAAGCTCCGTTGGTCAACACAGACTGGACCTGCTGGATCGGGAGTTCAGCCAGGAGCGCGTGGTACTCGATCTCTCCGATCTGCGAGCGATCCAAGACTCGGCCGGCGCTGGAAGTGATGACTTCTTCGACGTACGCCTCGGCAGCCGCACGCTGGGCGACGTCACGTCTGTACCAGAGCTCGACTTCGACCAGGACGGTACTGACTGACTGACCGACCATGCTGAGAGTCTCTTCCCAGCGCTCTCGTAGACCAGTCTCACGGATGCGGTCCTCAGCGCCCCACCGACGTATCGCTGTCAGTTGCTGGAAGGCCGTCTTGAACTTGCCGAGCCCGTGCTCGAACGACGCGGACGGGTCGGCCTGCCATTGAGCGAAGAGCCGGAGTAGTTCGTCGATCGCCTTGGTGTTAGACATGACCAGGTACAGCGAGTGCGTGACGCGCTTGTCGGTCCGTCCAGCCCCACGCTCCGTCATGTGGAAATCGTCGTCGGGGTCAGATTGATCCCCGAGAAGCTCAGACAGAAACTCCAGGCCATCAATCCGGTTGATCGCGTTGCGGAAGTCCTCGACGCTTCCCGCCAAATCAAACACGACCACGAGCGCGGGATCGATCTCGTCTGGGGTGTCTGCGCTCAGACGGGCACGTTCGGCTTCGAAAGCCGCGGCCAAGTCCTTGAACTGAGGAGTCAGGCGTTCACCTTGTCGCCCAGCGCCCGGCCTTGACAGACGGGGAAGATCACGCCGGGTCTGAGTTGGTCGTGCTACAACCTCCGCCGGCCCGAACGCAAGGAGCGGTCTACGCTCAACCGTCACCTTGCCGCCTGACTTCGGCGGTGTTCAAGCCGTTCTTGCACGATCCGGCGGATGTTGTCATCCGGAAGTTCCAGTACCGCACGGCGGCGCACATCAAGTGCGAACTCTTCCAACTCGGCGAAGCTCGCGTCGGCCAACTTGTCAGCAAGGGTCCGAGGAGCGAAACCGAGGTCGCCTCCGAGGCGCTCAGCGAGACGTTCGAGGAATCTCGTCGCCTGTGCGCGGCTAGGCGCTCCCAACTCCGTCCGAATCTGGAACCGTCTCCATGCCGCCCGATCCAGCAGCTCGCCGTGGTTCGTTGCGCCAACGAAGATCACGTGGGGTGGCAGTCTGTCGATTTGGAGCAGCAGCGTCGACACCACTCGCTTGATCTCGCCGGTCTCATGCTCGTCCGCTCGCTCTTTGGCGATGGTGTCCAGTTCGTCGAAGAACAGCACGCAACGGCGAGTCCTCGCGAACTCAAAGGCGTTGTCAAGCCGTGCGGCCGTTTCGCCGAGGAAGCTCGACATCACACCTTCGTAGCGGATCACGTAGAAGGGAAGCATCAGCTCTGCCGCGATCGCCTCGGCCACACTCGTCTTACCGTTTCCAGGCGGGCCGGACAGCAGAAGGCGGTTGCGCGGCTCAATACCGTAACTACGCAGAAGTTCCGCTCGTTTCTGCTCCTCGATCAGTTCGGTAACGACTCGCTGCGGGACCGGTGCAAGTTCGAGTTCATGTAGCCGACGGTTCGGCACGACCTCATGCACGAGATCGCGGATGGCCGCTGCTCGGTCGTCACGGACGGGTCCCTGCCCCGTCGTCGTGATGAGTTGCGAGAGCCGATCAGCGAGAAGATGATGCTGGTTGGCGCGCTCTTCGGCGATGACCGACTCAACCAGCACCTTGAAGCGTTCCCGATCACCGCGGCGTTCGGCCTCGACGAGGTCTAGGAGTAGATCAGCGCGCGCCATCGTCCCGCCTCCTTCAGCCGTGTCGTCATGTGGGTTCAAGTCTACTGGCGTGTGGCTCCAAGGCTACTTGGCCGCGCCGACATTCGACCGTCCGCACCCTGGAGCCGCCACTGGCACTACAGCGCCCGTGACGGACCGCCTCTTGACGGGCTCCGAACCACATGAGCATTGTCCAGGGTTTCAGCGGCCACTCGCGCTTGGTCGAGCGCGGCGCGCGCCCTTGCGGCGTCGATCTTCTGGGCTGCGGTGGCTGGTTCCGGGCCGAGGGGTGTTTGGCTGGTGATGCGGTAGCGGTCGCGGTATGCGGCGACTGTGCGTGTGGCTTTGCGCCATGTCGCGGCTTGGTGGTGGTCGGTGGGTGGGGTTCCGATGGCTTTGGTCCAGGGCGCGTTCTCGGTTAGGGCGGTGTCGAGGACGACGTCGGCGCGCGTTTCGATGAGTGCTTCTCGCTGGTCGAGGGCGGCTCGCATCTCCGCATCCGTTACGTCGTAGGTGTGTGGGATGAGGCCGGCGATGAGGCGTGACGGTTTCCTGGTTCGCCCGGATCCTGCGGGTCGGGCGGTTGCTCGTTCGACGCGGTGGTGGAGGATGGCGGCGGTGTCGTCGGCGTCGCCGAACCCCCGGGCAGCGACGAGCCGCGGCAGGAGCGCATTGAGGTTGTGGTGGTTGGCTTCGGCTCGGCGGAGTTCGGCTGTGAGCGGGCCGAATGCGTCGGGTTGGATGGCGCGGTCGGCTTGGTCGGTGGTGAGCCCGGAGGTGCGGAGGAGGGTGGCCCAGCGGTCGTGTTGGGCGGCTGCGGCGATGGTTTCGTGTTCGGCGGCGAGTTGCGTGGTCGAGGCTCACTGGTCGTGTTCGGCGGCGATGGTCTTGTGGGCGGAGAGTTCGGCTCCGGAGTGTTGTAGTACTCGGTAGAGCACGCTGCGTGTGGTCGCTTCGGGGTTGTCGCCGGGGTGTGGCTGGGTGTGGTCGTCGGCGTGGTTGAGGGTGACGTAGGCGTGGTTGGAGTGCCGACCGCGGGTCATGGCGACGTAGAGGGTTTCCCTGGTGGAGGTGGGTTCGACGGCATGTGCGCTGAGGTTCCCCCCGGATCGTAGAGGCATCGAGAATAGGGATCGAGATGTCAGAGAAGCGGAAGAAGTACGATCGGGAGTTCCGTGAGGGAGTTGTCCGGATCGTCGAGGAGACCGGGAAGCCGATCGCGTAGGTCGCGCGCGATCTCGGCGTGAATGAGGGCACTTTGGGCAACTGGGTCGCTCGTGTCAAGGAAGCCCGCGAGGGCCGGGGCGAGCTGTCCAAGGACGACTACGAGGAGTTCAAGCGGCTGCGTGCGGAGAACGCCGAGCTGCGGATGGGGCGTGATGTCCTCAAGCGATCCGTGGTCCTGTGGGTGAAGGAGGCGAAGAAGTGAGCGTGGCACGCTTCATCGCTGACCAGAGGACGAAGTACCGGGTGGCGCACACCGTGACCTGCCTGCTGCTGGGGGTCAGCCTGGCGTGGTTCTACAAGTGGCGCGACCGGGCGCTGGGCCCGGCCGCGTCCAGTGGTCTGTTCACTATTCGGGACCGGCGTCGCGACACCATCGACCGCGCCGTGAAGGTCGCGTTCGGGAAGGCTCGCGGGCTGCACGGTTCTCCGCGGTTGCACGCCGATCTGCGTGATGACGGCTGGAGCGTGTCGGAGAAGACCGTCGCCGAATCGATGCGCCGCCAGGGTCTGGTGGCGCGGCGGATCAAGCGCAGGAACGGGCTCACGAAGCAGGACAAGACCGCGCCGAAGTTCCCCGACCCGATCAAGCGGGACTTCACCGCCGAAGCGCCCAATCTCCGCTGGGTCGGCGATATGACGGAGATCCCCACGGGCGCGGACGGGAAGGGCCCGAAGCTGTACCTGGCGACCGTGATCGACCTGTACTCGCGCCGCCTGTTGGGCGCGGCGACCGGGCTGCACCCGGATGCGGACCTCGCCTGCGCGGCGATCAAAATGGCAGTCGCTGCCCGCGGCGGCGTGGCCGCTGTCAACCGACCCGGCTGGCGCACCGATGAGAGCCAGCGGGTCATCTTCCACACCGACAGGGGCTCGACCTACACGTCGAACACGTTCACCAAGCTGTGCCGCCGGCTCGGTATCCGCCAGTCCATGGGTCGGGTCGGGTTTCGACAATGCCGCCGCGGAGGCATTCTTCAACAGCCTGGAATGGGAAGTCCTCTCACGCCACGACTTCGCCAACACCCGCGCCGCACAGGCCGTCGTACTGGACTGGTGCTACGGGTTCCACAACCATCAACGCCGGCACAGCTCGGCGGGCATGATGAGTCCAGTCAACCACGAGAACACCGCGTCCCCCACCCGGGAAGCCGCATAGCCAAACCCTCCACGATTCGGGGGGAACCACAGTCGATGCGGTGGACTACCTCACCCAGTGGGACTATGGCGACGAGACCACCCTGGCTTCGTTGACATATGGATACGTCTACGATCGGCCCGGCGAGGGCACCAACGATGAGGTGATGACGTGCGGCGATTACGCGTTGGTCGTCAACACCGGCATCGGTTACGTTTCGCTGCTGCGCCGCTATCTCGAACCGGATGTTGGGGCTCGGGAGAGCGGCCCGGTCGCAGCGTCGGCGACACGGTCTGGCGTGTCCGTGCCGGAGGGGTCGTGGTTCGAGCTGACCCGGAGCACGGGGGTCGAGCAGAGTCGGGGGTTGGAGCTGTGACCCCGGATTGGGAGTGGTTCCACACCGCCGTTTTGGTGGCGCCGTCGCAGGAACGCAGGGGGCTGCGCAGGCAGCGTCGTCGTGCGGAGGCCCGGTTGCACGCCGAGCAGCGGAAGGCCAGGCTCGCGGCCGCGAAGGCCAAGGCGGAGCA
>ERZ773005.1105-NODE-1105-length-15447-cov-7.277482_pt1 | contig 15447 bp, 18 predicted proteins | sample MGYA00580666_ERZ773005 | MGnify/ENA primary metagenome ERZ773005 (study PRJEB29015, sample SAMEA2737999) | human oral metagenome | biome: human oral; feature: human-associated habitat; material: dental | place: China | collected 2061 ...
GATGCAGCAATGCACCGTGGGTTCGAATCCCACCCTCTCCGCCATGATGAAATAAACGACGCATAGATAAAAAGACGGTGCATGAATCTTCGGATTCATGCACCGTCTTTTTTGAGGTTGCTTACTTGTCGTAGGATGTCTTTGTCGCATCGAGACGCGCGATGGCGCGGCGCAGAGCTGCTTCGGCACGCTGGAGGTCGATCTCCTTCGACGCCGAGGCACTGCGGAACGCTTCGATGCGCTCCTTCGCTCTCTGATAAGCACGCTGGGCGCGATTGATGTCGATGTCGATCGGCTCTTCGGCGGCCGAGGCGAGCACCGTGATCTTTTCGGGCTGCACTTCCATGAAGCCGCCGGAGACGGCGATGAGTTCTTCGCGGTCGGGGAACTTCACATGCATGGCATGGGGCAGCAGCCCCGTGACAAGCGGCGCATGATGCGGCAGGATGCCAAGCTCGCCGCCCGTCGAGCGCACGATGAGCATGGCGATGTCGTCGCTGTAGACAACCCGGTCGGGGGAGACAATTTCGAGCTTGATGGAAGCCACGAATCATCCCTCCTTTTTGATCTTGTCCGCTTTTTCGATGACCTCGTCGATGTTGCCGACCATGTAGAACGCGTTCTCGGGCAGATCGTCGTACTTGCCTTCGAGAATTTCCTTGAAGCCGCGGATCGTTTCCTTCAGCGGCACATACTTGCCGGGCGAGCCCGTGAAGACTTCGGCGACGGCAAAGGGCTGCGACAGGAAGCGCTGGATCTTACGCGCACGCGCAACGGTGAGCTTGTCCTCGTCGGAAAGCTCCTCCATGCCGAGGATCGCGATGATGTCCTGCAGTTCCTTGTACTTCTGAAGCACCGCCTGCACGCCGCGCGCGACTTCGTAGTGATCCTCGCCAATGACGTTCGGGTCGAGGATGCGCGAGGTGGAGTCCAAAGGATCGACGGCGGGATAGATGCCGAGCTCGGCAATCTGGCGCGAAAGAACGGTCGTCGCATCGAGATGCGTGAACGTCGCTGCAGGCGCCGGGTCCGTCAAGTCGTCGGCAGGCACATAGACCGCCTGCACGGACGTGATCGAGCCTTTCTTCGTCGAGGTGATGCGCTCCTGCAGAGCGCCGACGTCCGTCGTCAATGTCGGCTGATAGCCGACGGCGGAAGGCATGCGGCCGAGAAGAGCCGAAACCTCGGAACCCGCCTGAATGAAACGGAAGATGTTGTCGATGAAGAGCAGAACGTCCTGCCCCTGCACGTCGCGGAAGTATTCCGCCATGGTAAGTCCCGTCAGGGCGACGCGCATACGCGCTCCCGGCGGCTCGTTCATCTGACCGTAGACGAGCGCCGTCTTGTCGATGACGCCCGACTCCGTCATTTCTGACCAGAGGTCGTTGCCTTCACGCGTACGCTCGCCGACGCCGGCGAATACGGAGTAGCCGCCGTGCTCGGTCGCGATGTTATGAATCAGCTCCATGATGAGAACCGTCTTGCCGACGCCCGCGCCGCCGAAGAGGCCGATCTTGCCGCCGCGCGAGTACGGAGCAATGAGGTCGACGACTTTGATGCCCGTCTCAAGGATCTGCGTCGACGTCTCCTGCTCGTCGAACTTCGGAGCCGGACGATGGATCGGCCACGACTCCTTGTTGCCGACGGGAGCGGGATTGTGATCGACCGTGCGGCCGAGCACGTTGAAGACGCGCCCGAGGCACGCATCGCCGACGGGCACCTTGATCGGCGCACCTGTGTCTTCGGCTTCCATGCCGCGCATGAGACCATCCGTCGAGCTCATGGCGATGCAGCGCGTGACGCTGTCGCCGAGATGCTGCATGACTTCGACGACGAGGTCGATGTCGATGTCTTCCACCTTGCCCCGGATCGTGATGGCATTGAGGATGGCCGGCAGCTCTCCCGCTGAAAATTCGATATCTACGACAGGTCCGATGACCTGTACGACTTTACCTTTAGCCAATGCTAAACCTCCTTACTTCAAGGCTTCCGCACCGCCCACGATCTCGGTGATCTCGCGGGTTATGCCAGCCTGACGCACTTTGTTGTAGTGCAGGTCGAGCTTACGGATGAGCTCTTCGGCGTTGTCCGTCGCGTTGCTCATCGCGTTCATGCGGGAGCTGAGTTCGCTCGCGGCGGACTGCAAGAGCGCCGCGTACACCGTCGTCACGAGGTACTGCGGCAACAGGAAGCTCAAGACCTCCTCCGCCGACGGCTCGTAGATGTACTGGGCATGAGAACCTTCCTTCGCCTCGCCGAGGCCTTCAAAAGGCAGGAGCTGCATCGTTTCCGGCACGCAGCTGATCGAGGAGATGAAGCGCGTGTAGACCATGCAGATCTCCTTGACGCCGCCCTCGGTGAAGCGGCGCGTGAGATCGGCGGCGATCGTGCGCGCTTCTTCATAAGTCGGACGCTCGCTGATGCCAACGTAGGATTCCGCGATGTCGTAGCCCCTGTGCTTGAAATGATCGCGCGCCTTGCGGCCCACGGTCACAAGCGTCGTCTTCGACTTGTCCTTGACGAGGCTTGCGACGAGCTTGAATACGTTGCTCGAATAAGCGCCCGCAAGCCCCTTGTCCGCGGCGCAGACGAGATAGAGCGTCTTGCCTTCGGGGTGCGTCTCCAACAGCGGATGGCTGAAATCGCCGGCGTTCGCCGCGATGTCCTTGACCACCTCGGCCATCTTTTCCGCGTAGGGGCGGTTGTTCGTCGCCGCATCCTTGGCACGGCGCAGCCTTGAGGTCGCGATCATATTCATAGCGTTCGTGATCTGCTGGATGCTTTTTACGCTCTTGATCCTTCGGCGTATATCCTGCAAGCTAGCCAAAATGAATCACCTCGCCATTATTCTTTGACCCTGTAGGAAATCGTCTCCTTGAACTCCTCGATGCACTTCTTGATCTCAGCTTCCAATGCATCGTCGAGCTTCTTCTGCTCGGCGATTTTCTTGCCGACATCGGCATGGCTTGCGTGCATGAACTTGATGAAGTCCTCCTGAAACTTGACGACCTTCTCGACGGGAATGTCCGCGAGGAAGCCGCGTACGGCCGTGAAGAGCACGAGCACCTGATCCTCGACGGCGAGCGGCGAGTACTGCGGCTGCTTCAACGTCTCGACCATGCGTGCGCCGCGGTCGAGCTGCTCCTTCGTCGCCTTGTCGAGATCGGAGCCGAACTGCGCGAAGGCAGCAAGCTCGCGGTACTGTGCGAGGTCGAGGCGCAGCGTGCCCGCGACCTGCTTCATCGCCTTGATCTGCGCCGAACCGCCGACGCGCGAGACGGAGAGGCCGACGTTGATCGCCGGGCGGATGCCCGAGTAGAACGCATCGGTTTCGAGCATGATCTGACCGTCGGTAATGGAAATGACGTTCGTCGGGATGTACGCCGAGAGGTCGCCCGCCAGCGTCTCGATGACCGGCAGAGCCGTGATGGAGCCTGCACCAAGCTCGTCGGAGAGCTTCGCCGCACGCTCCAGAAGGCGCGAGTGCAAGTAGAAGACGTCGCCCGGATAGGCTTCGCGCCCAGGCGGACGGCGCAGGAGAAGCGACATCGCGCGGTAAGCGGCGGCGTGCTTCGTCAGATCGTCGTAAACGCAAAGCGCATGACCGCCCTTGTACATAAAGTGCTCCGCCATGGCGACGCCCGCGTACGGCGCAAGGTACTGCAAGGGAGCGCTGTCCGCCGCCGTCGCGGCGACGACGATGGAATACTCCATCGCGCCGGCGTCTTCGAGCGTCTTGACGACGCGCGCGACCGTCGACGCCTTCTGGCCGATGGCGACGTAGACGCAGATGCAGTTCTGCCCCTTTTGGTTCAAAATCGTATCGACGGCGATCGCTGTCTTGCCCGTGCCGCGGTCGCCGATGATCAGCTCGCGCTGGCCGCGGCCGATCGGCACAAGGCCGTCGATCGCCTTGAGTCCCGTCTGCAGCGGCTCATGGACGGACTTTCTGTCCGCAATGCCCGGTGCGGGAAACTCGACGGTGCGGTGCTCGGCCGCCTGAATGGGGCCCTTGCCGTCGATCGGACGCCCGAGAGCGTCGACGACGCGGCCAACCATGTTCTCGCCGACTGGCACCTGCATGATCTTCTTCGTGCGCTTGACCGTCGCACCTTCCTTGATTTCCGTGTCGCCGCCCAAGATAACGGCGCCGACGTCGTCCTGATCGAGGTTCAGGGCAAGACCGTATACATCATTGCCGAAATCGAGCAGCTCGCCTGCCATGGCTTTCGTGAGGCCGTGGATATGGGCGATGCCGTCACCGATCTCGATAACAGTGCCGACATCATCGACGTTCAGATCGACGTTGTAGTTCTTGATCTGGTCTTTGATGATGGCTGTTATTTCTTCCGGATTCATTTTCATCTTATGCTGTCACCCCAATTTCTCACTTGTTCGCCAGTATCTCGGCGCGCAGTGCTGCAAGTCTGCCCTGTACGCTGCCGTCGATGCGCTTGTCGCCGATCTGGGCGATCGCACCGCCGATGATGGCGGCGTCGATATGCTTCCTGAGCTTCACACTGCGCCCCGTCGCCTTTTCGAGCTTTTCGGCGAGGAGCTTTTCCAGCTCTCCCGTCAACGGGTGCGCCGTCGTGATATCCGCGACGACGATGCCCTGCGCCTCGTTGGAAAAATCTTGATACTGGGCATCTATGACCTCCAGAAGGTCCATGCGATGCTTGTCGATCAAGAGCATGATGAAGTTCTCAATATCCGAGGAGAGTTCGCCCGAGAAAATCTTCTTGAACAGCGATTTCTTTGCTTCAGGCGGCACCTGCGGATTCGTCGCGAAGCCTCGGAGCATCGGCTCGTCGAATACGGCGCGCGTCACGCCCGTGAGTTCTTCGCCGTACTCCTTGAGTTTCTTCTCATCCGCGGCAATCTCGAAGATGGCGCGCGAATACTTTTTCGCCAGTTGCAGATTCAGCATGAGAGATCACCAAGCTTTTCGTTGCCGAGTCGATCGGCGAACTCGGCGATGAGGCTCTCGTTCGCCTTCTCGTCGAGGTTCTTCGCGATGACCTTGCTCGCCGCCGCCATCGAAAGGGCAACGACCTCGGCGCGAAGCGTCTCCGCTGCCGCGCGGCGCTCGCGCTCGATCTCCTCCGCCGCAGACTTCTTCATCTGCTCAATATCGCGCTTCGTCTTCACGACGCTCTCATCGCGCTCCTCCGCCGCCTGACGCGAAGCGGAGTCGATGATGCTTTGCGCCTTGACGCGGGCGCTCGCGAGCTGATCCTCGTATTCCTTCTTGAGGGCTTCGGCCTTTTCCACATCCTCGTCCGCTTTGGCGAGGCTCATTTCGATCTTCTTCTGACGCTCCTGGAGCATGTTGACGATCGGTTTATAGGCAAAGGCGCGAAGCAGCACGACAAGAATCAGGAAGTTCAGGATCTGAGCCGCAAGGGTCCAATTTATATCGATCAATTTGCTGTACCCCCTTTTCTGTGATAGAGAGAATTTACGCTCTCCTTATTTCGTCAGAAGCGGGTTCGCATAGAGCATGATCAGGGCGACAACCGTCGCGATGATCGCCATGGCTTCGATCAGACCGACGGAAATCAGCGTATTCGTGAAGAGAGCGTTCTTCGCCTCCGGCTGACGCGTGATGCCTTCGATGAAACGAGCCGTGACAAGACCATCGCCGATGCCGGCGCCGATCGCGGCAAGACCCATCGTAATACCTGCGCCAATCAAAGCGGCTGCTACCATAATCGCGTTTTCCATGAAAAATTTCCTCCTTAAAGTACAATACAAAAACAAAAAGGAACCATCCCTGTCACTTTCAATTCTCCCCGCCTGCGCGGAGAACCTCCGCCGCATTGAGCAGGGAACTGCCCTCGCTCATAGCGTTGACACCGTGTCCATGATCTTCTCCCTCACTTGCATGGAAAGAATTTGACAGGTACGCTATCGAAAGCATTGTAAAAATGACCGCCTGCACCATGCCGATAAAGATACTGAAGGCAAGCCAAAGGACGGACGGCACAGGCATCCAGATCGGCACGAGCTTCAGCAGGATGATGATGAGTATCTCACCTGCAAGAATGTTGCCGAATAGACGAAAGGCCAGAGTGATGGGCTTCGCCACTTCCTCGATGATGTTGAGGATGACGAAGACGGGCGTCGGCTGGAAGAAGTGCTTGATGTACTTCGTACCTCCGATGTAGAGTCCCAGGCCATGCACCAAGACGACGACAAAGAGCGCTAGCCCCAACGTGGTGTTCAAGTCATTCGTCGGCGACGCCATCTTCGGCACGAGGCCGATCCAGTTGGAAACCAAGAGAAACAGGAACAAGGTGATGATCATCGGCGCGAGCCAGCGGCCTTTCGGTCCGAGCGTCGCATCCATCTGCTCATGCAGCCACACGACGACCATCTCCAGCACGTTCTGCCAGCCCGAGGGAATGAGCTGCAAATTGCGCGTCGCAAGAATCGCGATGAGAAGGACGACCGCCATGGTGATCCATGTCATGATCAAGGTTTCCTCATTGAAGGTCATGCCGGCGAACTGAATAACTTCGCGAACACCGATTTCATGCATGTTTAACTACCTCCCTTTCGGATAAATCTCGGAGAGCGCCAACTAGCAGCCTCCCCGGAAAGCGCGGATTCAGTCCGCCTTTCCCTTATCGGTCTTGCCGAGCGCGAGCAGCATGATGTGGAGCATCGTCACGACGTAGCATAGGACAAAGCCCGAAACCACCGTGAAGAACACCTCGACCGAAATCTGCACGGCAGCCCAGAACACGACGAAGATCGTGACGAGCCGCAGAAAGAATCCCTGCCGCATCTCGCGCTTGGCGCGTTCGACGGTCAGCGTCGTGCTTCGCCATGTGCGCCATACGAGATTCCACAGACAGACTGCCGCCGCCAGATAGCCGATAAACCATGCGCCAATGAGCTCCGCACGTCCGCCGGCGGCGAACGAAACGAGCGCCATGAGCGCAAAGCCAAGAAGCCATGCGGCGAGCCGCCTCGCATATACCGATAAGACTTCCCTCACATATTCCTCCTTCGGCGGCAAGAGCGCCGTGGTGCGAATATCTTCTCAAGCTGCCATGAAAGTTTTCCAAGGAAACTCTCACGGCTATTTCCTTGTTTCGACAAAAGAAGCCGTTCCCCTGCCAAAAAGAAGCGGAAATTCTCATAAAATTAAAGAATGATAAAATAACTAGGGATAGTTGGCAGTTATATAATTTACATCTATATTTTTATAAAGAACCAATCAGTATAGATTATGGTTGCATCCGTAAAGCTGCCTCCGTACCGTTCGTAAGAGGAACTCGCCTTGCCTTCTCCCTTTACAGCAACGAGAGGACAAGCATTCTTCGCCATACGCCAATACGACATTATACCTATGTATCGCAGAAAAGAGCCATGACCTAAGCCCCTTCTAACTTTTTGAAAATTCTCTTGCCCCTCGCATTCCTTCATGCATCGCGCAAAAACCGCTGGCAGCATCGTCAGCGTATCCGGCGCACGCGCCGATAGACGGAAAAGAGGGCGAGAGGAAATCCCATGAGGATTCCCGCAAAGATCCCCTTGTGCCCCAAGTTGAAGGCCTCATCGGCAAGACTTCCGATGTACATGCAAATGCCGAGGACGGCGCAGAAGAAAATGCCGATGCCGCTCAGAAAGATGTAAGCGTCGAGAGCCTGCCGCAGCGCTCCTTTTTCCTGCGGCGGCGTTTCCCGTCCCATCAGCAGCCGGCAAACACATCCGGCTTTTCGTGCGAAAAGCCCGCATGGTAGAGGATCGCCTCGATGATGCGGCGCGAAGCCTCGCCGTCGCCGTAAGGATTGCAGGCGCCGCTCATGCGGCGGTAAGCGGCGTCGTCGGTCAGAAGCTCCTTCGCTTCCCTGTAGACGCGCTCCCTGTCCGTGCCGACGAGACGCACCGTTCCCGCTGCCACGGCTTCCGGGCGCTCCGTCGTATCGCGCAGCACGAGCACAGGCTTGCCGAGCGCCGGCGCCTCCTCCTGCACGCCGCCCGAATCCGTGAGGATGAGGTGCGAACGCGCCATGAGATTCGCGAACGGCTCGTATTCCAAAGGATCGATGAGGTGGACGCGAGGAATGCCGCCCAGCTCTTCGCGGGCAACTTCGCGCACCTTGGGATTCTTGTGCATGGGAAACACCGCTTCGACATCAGAGAACTTTCCCACAAGCTCTTTGAGCGCCTTGTAGACGTGGCGCATCGGTTCGCCAAGATTCTCGCGCCGATGCGTCGTCACGAGCACGATGCGCCGCCCCTTGTAGTCAAGCCCGTCAAGCAGCGCATCGTCGAAGCAAAAATCCTGCCGCACAGTCTGCTGCAGGGCGTCGATGACCGTATTTCCCGTGACAAAGATGCGGCTTTCATTCACGCCCTCCTTGAGAAGATTCGCCTTCGCCGTCATCGTCGGCGCAAAGTGGAGGTCGGCAATCGCCCCCGTGAGCTTGCGGTTCATCTCCTCGGGAAACGGCGAATACTTGTCCTGCGTGCGAAGTCCCGCCTCCACATGACCGACTGCCGTCTGATGATAATAGGCAGCGAGCGCCCCTGCGAACGTCGTCGTCGTGTCGCCATGCACGAGCACGATGTCGGGCTTCTCCTTCGTGAGCACGCCATCGAGTCCAAGGAGAGCCTTCGACGTGATGTCGAAGAGCGTCTGCCCCTGCGCCATGATGTCGAGATCGTAGTCGGGCGTGATGGAAAAGAGCGAGAGCACCTGGTCGAGCATCTCGCGGTGCTGCGCCGTCACAGCGACGAGCGGCGTTATCTCTGCCTCATGCTTCTTGAGTTCGAGCACGATCGGCGCCATCTTAATTGCTTCGGGGCGCGTGCCGAAAACCGTCATGACCTTGATCTTCTTCATGGGTTTGTTCTCCTTTTCCCTCACTGGGACGAATGCACGAAAAGTATGGCAAAAACTCCGCCCCGCATCAATGCGTCTGGGCGGAATCGTTCATGCGGAAAATGCCGAGCTTCTTCGCGCCAAAGAGCACGGATGCGACGACGCCTGCGAAGATGACGAGCGCGATGCCGCCCGAAACCTCCGTCAAAGCGACGGCGCTCAGACCCAGGAGCGCACTGATGATGTACATCAGGAGCACTGCCTGGCGCTGCGTGAAGCCGAGGTCAAGCAGGCGGTGATGCAGATGCCCCTTGTCCGGCTTGAAGATCGGCACGCCGCCGCGATAGCGGCGCACGATGGCGAACGTCGTGTCCATGATGGGAAGCCCGAGCGCGAGGATCGGCACGATGAGCGCGATCGTCGCCGCACTCTTGACCGCGCCGATGACGGAAATTCCCGCGAGCATGAAGCCAAGAAACATGCTGCCCGTGTCGCCCATGAAGATCTTCGCCGGATTGAAGTTGTAGAAAAGGAAGCCGATGGCAGCTCCCGCAAGCGCCGCCGTCAGCACGGCGACGAGCGCATAGCCCTGCTGCAGGGCGACGAGACAGATGGTCACAGACGCGATCGTGGCGACGCCTGCCGCCAGGCCGTCGAGGCCGTCGATGAGGTTCACGGTATTCGTCAGACCGACGATCCAGAAGATCGTCGCGGGTATGGCAAGATACTCAAGGTAAAGATAATCGCCGAACGGATCGGTGATGAAGTCAATGCGCACATCGAAGGCGACGAGCACGCAGGCGCAGACGATCTGCCCGAGGAGCTTGACCTTCGCGGGCAGATTCTTGTAGTCGTCGATGAGCCCCAGAAGCACGATGAGAGAGCCGCCCGTCATGAGTCCTGCAATTTCGGTCAGGGCTTCATCCGAAAGCTCCCCATAGACCAAAAATCCGAGCATCGCGGCCATAAAGGCGATGTAGATGCCGACGCCGCCGATGCGCGGCACCGGCTTCTTATGAACCTTGCGCGCGTCCGGCGCATCGAGCGCCCCCGTTTTTTCCGCAAAAAAAATGACCGCCGGCGTCACGGCAACCGCGACAACCATGGCGACGAGGAACGCCAAAACGTGATTCGGCATGGAAAACAGCACCCCTTCTATATACCCTCAAGACGCATCCAAAAGCGTCACCGTTTCTCCTCAACATCCATCTCTTTCCTTTTATGAACCATTCTATCATGAAAGCCCAAGAAGTCAAGCCCGCAGGGCGCAGACCGATTGGCTGCTTTCATATAAGGGTGGCGCACAATGTCCACAAAGTGGACGTTTGTGCGTGTAGCTTATCATGAAAGCCCAAGAAGTCAAGCCCTCAGGGCGCAGGCTGATTGAAAAGCCCGCCGGCGCGAAGCGCCGGCGGGCAGCCAAACACAGAATGCAAAACTTAATTTCCCGGCTCGATCAGGGCGTATTTGCCGTCCGTGCGGCGATAGACGACGTTGATCTCCTCCGACTCGGCGTTGCGGAACACGAAAAAGTTGTGATTCAAGAGGTTCATCTGCATGATCGCCTCCTGCGCATCCATGGGCTTCACGACGAAGCGCTTCGTCTTCACGAGCGGGAACTCGCCTTCCTCCTCCTGTACGGGAATCGCCCCCATCTGCTGCACGGCTTCCGCTTTGAAGCCGCCGCTGCGGAAACGCTTGGCAAGCCGCGTCTTCTGCTTGCGGATCTGACGCTCAAGCTTCTCGACGACGAGGTCGATGGATGTGTACATATCCATCGTGGCCTCCTCGCCACGGAGCAGCACGCCACCCGGGATGGGCACAGTGACTTCGACAATATGGCGTCCTTTGGAAACCGTGAGGAGCACCGAGATTTCTTCCACCTCGTCGAAATACTTCGTGATCTTGCCGACACGCTTCTCGACATAATCCTTGAGTGACGGGGTGATCTCAATGTTTTTCCCTCGTACCGTGAATGTTGCCATAGCGACATGTCCCCTTTCCTGTATCTTCTGCTGTATATATTCTCTCCCCGCTCGCAAAACCCTTCTTCTGGAAAGAATGTTTCTGAAAACTTTCACAAGAGCTATCATATATGTTTTTGCTGTCTGGAATAAAGGTTCAATGCTATAATAAGGGCAGCGACGACAAGGAGTTGAGTACAATGTGCAATTTGAGTACGGGGATTTACGAGCAAGGAATCGAGCAGGGAATCGAGCAAGGAATCGAGACCAATCGCACGGCGACTGTCCTTTCGATGCTCAAAGAAAATTTGCCCATCGAAATGATCGCACGCATCACAAATTTATCAGCAGACAAGATACGTGCCTTAAAAATGGAAAACCAACCATCTTGAATGAACATAATGCTGCACAAAATCAAAGGTCGGCGTATGGAGCAGATCATCCCGCTCCATACGCCGACCTTTGATTTTTTCTTTCACCGCCCCGCCCTCCTGCCAGAAAACAAAAGAACCGACTCCAAACGGAGCCGGTCTTTGCCAAACTTCAGAAAACGCGTGGTTCAATCAACGTTCTCTGAGGGAGCACGACATGCTTTCGCGCAGCTTACGCCGTCTTCACGACATTGGAAGCCTGCGGGCCGCGTGCGCCTTCGACGATCTCGAATTCTACGCCCTGACCCTCAGCCAACGTCTTGAATCCATCGCCCTGGATTGCAGAGAAATGGACAAAAACATCATCGCCGTCTTCCCTCTCGATGAAACCATAGCCCTTTTCTGCGCTGAACCATTTGACCTTACCAACCATAGTAATTCCTCCTGTTTCTTGGTGTGTTGCAGAACCGCGCCTGATACTCACGCAATTTCATTATAGACCCTGCCATCTAATCTGTCAATCAAATAGGAGGAAATGATTACGAGGCCGCCATATTTTTTCTAAGGGAGCGCTGATAAAATGAGGTCGCCCAGATTTGCACAGATGCGCTGTATCTGTCGAGGAGACAAACCGCAGGCGTAGCGGTGCTACGTCGAGGATTTGTCGACGACGAGAGGACAGCGCAGATGTGTGAAGATGGGCGGCTGAATTTATCAACGCTCCCTAAAATCTCAAGCAACGCGCCATCGCCGTGCGCACGATGCTCTCTGGCACATCGTCTCGCACGCAGACCTTGCCGATGCCTTCCATGAGCACCCAGTTGACCTTGCCGTCGACCGTCTTCTTGTCGTGGAAGATCGCCGCATAGAGGCCTTCGACCGTGCAGCCTTCGGCGAACAGTGGCAGTCCCAGACGCTCTGTCAGGCGGCGCACGCGCAGGACGTCAGCCGCGTCAATCATGCCGAGCGCCTCGCTGATGTACGCCGCACCCAAAGAACCGATGGCGACGGCCTCGCCGTGATTGTAGCGCGCATAGCCCGTTTCCTTCTCGATGGCGTGGGCAATGGTGTGCCCATAGTTCAGAATGCGGCGCAGGCCGCCTTCCTTCTCGTCATTGGCGACAACCTCCGCCTTGATTTCGCACGAGCGCTCGACCATGAAGAGCGCCGCATCATGCGAAAGGCGCAGTGCGTCTGCCGCATGATCTTCGAGAGCAGAAAAAAAGTCTGCGTCAAAGATGATGCCATACTTAATGATCTCGCCGAGTCCCGTGCGGATCTCGCGCTCGGGCAGAGTGGCGAACGTCGCGAGATCGGCGAAAACGGCGTCAGGCTGGTAGAAAGCGCCGATGAGATTCTTGCCGAGGCGATGGTTGACGGCGACCTTGCCGCCGACGCTTGAATCGACCTGCGCGAGAAGGCTCGTCGGCAGCTGGACGAAGGGAACGCCGCGCATGTACGCCGCAGCGATGAATCCCGCGAGGTCGCCGACGACGCCGCCGCCCAAGGCGAATACGGGCGAGCGGCGGTCAAGTCCCAGCTCGATGGCGTGCGTGAAGATGTCGTCGGCAACGGCAAGCGACTTCGAGGCTTCGCCTGCGGGCACGAGATGGAGCGCAGCTTCCAATCCCGCCTCGCGCAAGGCTGCCAATGTCCTCTCGCCATAAATCTTCCCGACATTCTCATCGGAGATGACGAGCGCTTTGTGCGAGAAATTCTGCGCCCTTACGAAATCGGAGATTTCCGGCAGAAGATTCTCGCCGATAAAGATGTCGTAACTCGCTGCGCCAAGTTCCACGCGCACCTTGTGCATCTCACGCACGAAAAACACCTTCCCTCTTCAAATAGCCGGCGATGTCGTCGACGACCTGCAGCGGCGAAAGATCGCTCGTGTCAACGCTGTAATCCGCGACATCATAAAGCTCCCTGCGCTCCGCCATGAGGTCTGCCACCGCCTGCCGGCGATCTCCTGCATCCTTTGCGTCGAGCACGGGACGATCGCCTGCATGAGCCGTGCGCGCGAGCACGACGTCGACAGAGGCCGTCAAGCAGATGATCGCGCCGTTCTCCTTGAGCAGCGCCACATTCGCCGCGTCCTTGACCGTGCCGCCGCCCGTCGAAATCACGAGAGCACGGCGCTTGGCCGTGCGCCTGACCGCCTCCCTTTCCAAAGCGCGGAAAGCCGCCTCACCCTCAGAGGCGAAGATCTCGGGAATCGAGCGCCCCGCCTCTTCCTCGATCATGCGGTCGAGATCGACGAAGGCGCGGCCGAGACGCTGTGCAAGCGCACGTCCCGTGCTCGTCTTGCCCGTGCCCATGAAGCCGATCAATACGACGTTCTTCATCTCACGCCTCCTCCGTGCGCTTCTTGTACGCTTCGACATCCGCTTTCATGTCGCGCATATTGTCGCTGTCAAACTTCTCGATGAAGGCTTCGGCGAGCACGAAGGCCGCCATTGCCTCGCCGACGACAGAGGCAGCGGGCACGGCGCAGACGTCGCTACGCTCCTTCGAAGCGAGCACGGGCGCTTTTTTTTCGATGTCAACGGAATGAAGCGGCTTCATCAGTGTCGGAATCGGCTTCATGACGGCGCGAATGATGATATCCTCGCCGTTCGTCATGCCGCCCTCAAGGCCGCCCGCGCGGTTCGTCCTGCGCACGACGGAATCGTTCTCGCCCAAGAACATCTCGTCGTGCGCCTCGCTGCCGCAGAGCGCTGCATAGCCGAAGCCTGCGCCGATCTCAACGCCCTTGATGGCCTGGATCGACATCATGGCGGCGGCAAACCGCGCGTCGAGACGCCTGTCCCACTGGATGTGGCTGCCGAGTCCGAGCGGCGCACCCGCGATTCGCACCTCGAAGATGCCGCCGAGCGTGTCGCCCGCCTCTTTCGCCGCGCGAATCTTCTCCTTCATGCGCTCTTCAGCCTCAGCATCAAAGCAGTTGAGTTCCGACGCCGCCTTGTGCGCCGCGCCCGTCTCGCGCTTGGCTGCATCGGCAGTGACGCCGCCGATGTCGAGCACGGCGGACTCGACCGTGACGCCGAGTGCGAAGAGAAGCTCCTTCGCCACAGCGCCGACGGCGACGCGCATCGCCGTCTCTCTCGCGCTCGCCCGCTCCAAGATGTCGCGGATGTCCTCACGCGCGTACTTCCGAGCGCCCGTGAGATCGGCGTGGCCGGGACGCGCCGCCGTCACCTTCTCACCGTGCGCCTCGCCAAACGCCGCCATGCGCTCCTGCCAGTTCTGCCAATCGCGGTTCTCGACCGAGAGCGTAATAGGAGAGCCGATCGTCTCGCCGAAGCGCACGCCCGAGAGAATTCGCACCGTATCCCTTTCAATCTTCATGCGCCCGCCGCGCCCGTAGCCCTGCTGGCGACGCGCCAGGTCACGGTTGATGTTTTCCAATCTCAGCGAAAGACCCGCCGGAATGCCCTCCAAGATGGCTGTCAAAGACGGGCCGTGCGATTCGCCCGCCGTCAAAAAACGCAATGTGCTCAATATGATTTCCCACTTTCCGAGTAGATGGCCTCTCCATTTCCATTTTTTAGCTTAGCGTGAAGCCCCGGGAAGTCAAGCCGAAGGCGCAGACGGATCGGCCAAGCTTCTGCAAGGACGGCACACAATGTCCGCAAAGCGGACAAAATAAGGAAGATCTCTTACGGAAAGCATTGTAACAGAAAATCCGGAAATAATAAAGGGCGCAAAGGACAGCATCTCGCGAGAAGAACAAATCCGCAGACACTTCGAGAATCCGGCTTATCGCACAGTCAGCGAAGCGCTTGAACGGATTGACAAGAAATTGGCAGCCCGATACGCCGATAAAGGCCGGCATGCCGAACGGTTGGATTCACGCACCGTACAGGCAAGCTATGGAAGCATCCAGATACGTTGCAGACGCATGAAAAAAGGGAAAGGCGGCCTGTATCCATCGGATCAGGAGTTGGGCACATCCGCCCCTACCGCAGGTATGCCGTCTACATGTAGCATGTCATCGCCCGGATTGGATAATTGTCCAAATGCTTTGCTTGAAAACGAAAAATGACCATGCTATGAAGGCAGACATTCCAAGGGCAAAATTTTCCCGCCGAGAACATCTTGACACATACGCCTCGACGGAAAATGCTTGTCAAAAACCTGCCTCACTGCTATAATAGTCTTGAGCTTCCGGAGAAGCCGGCGAGAGCCTTTGACCTTCGCCGGACGCACGGTGCGCGGCATACATGTGCAAGCGAGACCTTGTCCCGTATCGGGGTGAGGTCTTTTTCGTATA
>ERZ773005.1106-NODE-1106-length-15443-cov-12.882181_pt1 | contig 15443 bp, 13 predicted proteins | sample MGYA00580666_ERZ773005 | MGnify/ENA primary metagenome ERZ773005 (study PRJEB29015, sample SAMEA2737999) | human oral metagenome | biome: human oral; feature: human-associated habitat; material: dental | place: China | collected 2061 ...
GATGGTCGCGGGCGCGTCCTCGACGACGCCGTGGTTCTCGCGGAACTCGTAGAAGCGCACGTGCGCGGGGTCGGGCGCTATCTCGAACCACTCGGTTCCCGGCTTGTCCCTGACGTCCAACTTGCGCAGGTAGCCGTGGAAGTCCGTGTCGTGGAAGGTCTCGCCCGTGTCCTCGTAGGTCGCGTTGCCGTGCCATTCGAGCCTGTACTCCACGTCTATCGTGTGGGCCTGCTGCTCGAGGCGCTCCTTCACGTTCTGCTCCGTGTAGCCGATCTTGGTCCAGCCGTCATGGCGGGCGATCTCGGGCGTGGTGTAGGCGTATATCTGCGGCAGCGCCGGGCGCGAGGTCTTGACGAGGTCGCTGATGTCGGCGAAGGCCATGGCTAGTCCATCTCCTTCACGTGGGACTCGATGAAGTCGATCTCCTCATCGGAGAGGCCGTACTTCGCGTAGAGCTGCTGGTCGATCTCAGCGACGGACTTCGACCAGTCGATATCCGAGGTAGGCGTGAAGTCTTGGAGAGGAATCGTTCTCCATACTTGCGATGGGCTGTGCTGTGTCGCCTTTTTTACGCCCAGAAGCGCCCTGAAGAATTTTGTCTTGTAATAGCTTGCAAGATTACGAGCTTCGCGCTCTGTCTCGAAGGGTCCGGCGTTAAGGAATGTGTCCGAAGATCCCGTGCTCGGACCGACCACCATTGGATCTGCGAGGGTCTCTCCATATTTCCCTGAGTTGTTCGCTTCTGGAATCAAAAGCTTGAATCCGTCTATGTACTCATTCTCGCTGATGAACCTCTTTGCGATATAGCGATGCCCTCTCTTGCCATTTATCCGGCCAAAGAACTTATAGACGTCTGCTTTGGGGCCGTTCGGCTTGACAGTAAAGATCTCAGGCAGCGTCTCCATTACCTTCGAGACTATTTTGATTCGATTCCCTGGCCCTAGTTGTCTCGAGACGTTTTCGTTCTCAGCATTTTCCTGGTAGAAGAGGTCCGAGAATTTATAGCAACGCTGCGACGCAAAGATGCTGTCTAGGCGCAACTGCCCACTTGTCGCACGATTAACTTTCTTCAATATCCCATTGAGCTCCGGATAGATCGTGAAGGTCTCTATGGCCCCAAAATCAGAAGTTGCGTCCCGCAGTGTGACTGCGATTCCCCCCTTTATGTCTGTATTCGGGAAGATTGCTGATGCATCAGGTTCGTATGACAGAACTTTCAAATGCTCGTCGCTCAGCATCTTTTCGTTCCAGGCTTTGGGTGTTTGGCCAGCGTCGAAAAGGAATCGGCCAGGTGTGACAAGCTCGACCCGGTCACTCACTTGATAGGCAGCGTCCATGAAGACGTCGTATATTGGCGGCTTTCGATCGTTGTCGTCTTTATCGCTCTGGTACGGAGGGTTGCCGATTACCGCGTAGAACTTCTTGTCCATGGGGCGTGCCTTGCCTTTCATCGCTTGGAACTCGAAGGGCTCGTTTTCCTGCCAGTCGTATATGACGCAGAGGGGCACCGTCTCGCCGGGCTCCTCATCCTTTCCTTCTTCTGCCTCGTCCTCGAAGGGCGGCTCGTCCAGGAGGTCGAACAACGTGGGCTGCAGGGGCTCGGGCACAGGCTCCTCGTATCCGAAGAGCGCAGACTGCACGACGGCATCCATCTTGTCGGTGGGCACCGCGCAGGTGAAGCCGTTCATCTGCCAGAAGTTCCACGACACGACCCAGGCAACCTGGTCCAGCTCCTCGTCGGATATGCCCGCACCCCAGCGCCCGCGCAGGTGCTCGCAGAACGTCTCGAACACGTTGATGCGCGCGAGGAGCAGGTTGTCACCCTGGCACTCGAAGCCGTAGGAGGCCTTGAGAGCGACAAGCGCCCAGCGCACCCACTCGCGGCGGGACCTCGTCTTCTCACCCACGACGCGCAGCTTCCGGTCGAGGAAGCCGATGCGCTCGCCCACGGGAATCGCGTCTCCCGTGACGGTGTCGTAGCGTGAGCACACGAAGGGCGCCTCGCCGCAGGTTATCTCCAGGCGGGGGCTTTCTACGTAGGCGTGCCAACCGTGGCCCTTCTTCTTGGGGAAGGCGACCGGCTCTCGGCCGGTGCGCCACGTCTGACCATCTTCGGCGTTGAAGGCATCCCGCACGCCGAACCAGGCGGCGTCGATGTCGTTGTTCATGCGGTTCACCAGCCACGACGGCGTGAACACCTCGGCGCGAGTCCTGGTGCGCTGCGACTGGTGCTCCTGCTCCTTTGCGATGCGGGGCTTGATGACGCCGGAGGAGAGGCCGGTGATCTTCTCGACGGTTATCTCGTCGTCTCCCATGTAGCCGTCGCCGAGGGCCTCGTACTCGTTGTCGGCCCAGATGATGTTGCGCCCGGCGGTGCGATCACACAGAAGCGTCTCCAAGATGCGCGTTGGGTAGCGCGAGTCGAAGCTCTCGATGAAGCCCGATCCAGCGGTATGTAGCTCGTCTAGCGCCACTGGCTACTGCCCCTTCTTCGTGAGCTCTTCGATCATGCACATGCGGATGAAGGCACTGAAGCTGATGCCGCGCAGGTTTGCGGCCTCTGTCCCCGCCTCCTTGAGGTTTCTTGGTATGCGCATGGTGATGGTAGTCATACCGCCGCCGACAAGCTGCTCCTGTAGCTCGGTCTCGGTGGCGCCGCTGTGCACAAGCTCCGAGTACTTCACCTGATGCATCTGCCTTTTGAGTAAATACATTCTAAATATGTTTGGAATTCTATCATTGGCCCGCAATATATTGCCCAAGGCGACAAGGGGCATGGAGGACACATTGAAGAGAAGAGATTTCTCGTCAGCGCTTTGGGCGTTGGACAAAGACGCCGACTTCGAGCACAAGGGGATTCAAGGAATTGCATCCTTCAACGGAAAAGAGCTGGAACTCACTATCCCCATGGGATGCCTTCTCGACAGAACTCCCATCAATGAAATGGTTGCATGCGGTATGGACCCGATAGAGGTGCCCGTAGCCTTCGGGTTTTGCCAAACAGGCGAGCGAATCACGCTCATGGATCTATCAACGCTTGGACCCAGCTTCTCGGTGTCGGGAATCAAGCACGAAGACTTGAGGGCAACCTCTGCATTGGTTTGCGGGACCAGCTTTATCTCACCAAACCCGAACATCCAGAGCTTGACGCTTCAGATCTCGGGTCTCTGGAACTGGGTTGGAAGGTACTTCGGTGAAGTCAAGCATACGTTTAAAGATGATAAATGGGCAGAAACCCTTGGAGTCTGGCGCAGCGACATTCTCGAACCGCTACCTCTATTTGCAAGTGACAAGGTGAGCATATCTCTGCAGCCAGTGATGACGCAAAAAGATGACCGTTTTCCCCTGCAGGAATTTAGTATGAAGAGTGACTTGCACCTACAGATTAAGTTTATCGACCACGCATTGCCCCTTGATGACGCCATGAATCAATGGGTTTATCCGACATGGCGAATGCTTACTTTCTGTATGGGATTCATGTGCTCGATAGATGAAGTAGAAATCAAAACAGAAGATAATCAAAGCGCGCTCTACTACCTCCCTTTGATAGAAGGAGAGGAAAATCCCAGCAAAGCCCAGTTGAATCACATGCCTCTATCCTATAGTTTCATTTCTCAATCGCGCATGAACTTCCTAGAGAGCTGGTTGCACCTAGACGGCGATGCAAAACGTGCTGCGACGATACTGACTGGCGTACACGGCAGCAATAGAATCCGTTTTCTTGATCCAATGTTCACTACGGTTTCAGGTGCCTTTGAGGCCATTTCACGTGTAGGGGAAAGAACCCAGGACATAGCAAGTGATAGATTCCAGAGGATTAAAGCCCGAATAGAGCAGTGTTTTGAAGACAATACGGATGCTCAATGGGTTCTCCAAAAGGTTAATAACATACCTCCGGCGAGTGACTATGCCAGCTCCCTGGTAGAAAAACTGGGAGCATTTGCCGACTATGTCATTCCTGATAAGTCGCGTTTTCTAAAAGATCTCCGCAAGAATCGCAATGCCTATGTACACCAAACATCAGCACTTAATAAAGCGAGCACGTTCTCTAATGCGGAACTATATTCACTTACGATGGCAGTCAAAGTCCTTTGCTATGGAGCAGTCATGCTGCAGCTGGGTATGACACCAGAAGCCATCCTCAACCAGTTTAAGACGTCTCACTTCTGCCAGACAGAAATTCACTATGCAAGAAAAATGTACTTACCTAGGTTGGAGGATTCAGCCGAATAGGCATCCAAACGCTTCTAAGCGAGCAGATGCCGAGCGACGGCAGTGCGCGTGCATAAGGCTGTCGAGTCGCGCCTGCTCTTCCTGTAGGTGGTTCTCATGCCGCTGCTTAAGCCTATATCCGGCCACACCTCCTGCAGAGGCGTCTACCGCTACCTCACCAAGGACGGGCGGGCTCTCGCCGCCGACTACCTGAACCTCGATGCGCCTGATCGCGAGGGCGCCGCCTGCGACTGGGCGGCGGCGATGGACGGCACGCGCTCGCGCTGGCGAAACGACACGCCCTGGGGAGGCAGGCCCTGCCGCACCTACAAGCACTACGTGCTCTCTCCGGACCCCAAGGACCACGTGGGGCTGGACGACCTCCGCGAGCTCACCGTTTCCTGGGCGCGCGAGCACTTCGGCGACTATGAGGTGACCATCGTCTACCACGGCGACAACGCCGGGCGCATCCCGCATGCCCACGTGGTCGTGAACAACACCAACGTCGTCACGGGGCGTCACCTTCAGGACCCCGACCCCAAGGAGCTCAAGCTCCCCCGGCAGCGCATGGCGTACGAACGGGGCAGCGAAAGCGCCCTCGTACGCATGTCTCGCATGAGCGCGAACCACGGTCCTCATTCGGCATTCGCGAACTAGAAGCTTCGATGCAGACGGCGGCGAAATGAATCCAAGGCCCTGCGTGACGAAGCCAGGAGATGGCTATCGCGCGGCGATTCTCCGGATGCCCTCCGGACCCGAGGCTTCCTCGAGCACCGAGACGAGGCCGGGAGCCGATGCGAGGCAGAGCCCGCACGGTCCGTGTTCGCCTGTGTCCACCCGGCAAGGATCTCGTCCACGTCTGAGGCGACGCGAGCGCCGATGACGACGGAGAGCTCCAGCGCGTCCGTGAGGCACTCGACTATAGGCTCTGTCGCCCCACCGTGATAGGCATCGAGGGCGCCCCTGTAGCGATCGACGTCATGCAAGAGCCCGGCCGACACCGGCAGCATGGTATGCAGCAGCACCTCGTCGGAGGCAAGCATGCGGTGCAGGAGCGTGCGGCCCGTGCGCCCGTTGCCGTCCATGAAGGGGTGGATGGTCTCGAACTGCGCATGGAAGATGGCGGCTTTCGCCACCGGCGGGACGTCCTCCCGTATGCCGAACGAAACCAGGTCATCCAGGCACGACCGCACCCTGCTTGCATGCGGGGGCACGAACGATGCGCCATGAGGGCTGTACGGAGATCCGCCTATCCACACTTGCTCGTCGCGGAGGCCCATGGCCTCGCCCGTTCCCCGCATAAGAACGTCATGGATGGCGCAGAGGGAGTCGACGCCAATGCGACCGCTCTGGCGGAGCGCTTCCATCTCGCCTTCTCGGGGTTTTTGTCCAAATGGAACAGCTACGTCTTGATGGGCTAGGAGAATGACGCGAGACAGGTATCATGCAATCAAATGTTAGTCTTACCTAACTATTACGTAAGGAGCGTCCATGCGGAAGACGAATACGCAGGAAGGGCGGCGTTTAAAAGGTCGCGACTTCATCACTACAGGCATCTTCCTGGCTCTCTATTTCATATTGATGATGATCCCCATGATTATCTCGGGCATCCATCCGATTCTCTGGGTGTTGTTCCCCGGATTTGCGGGAATCCTCTGCGCCGTGCCATTCATGCTGCTGTGCGCTCGCGTGCAAAAGCCCCTCTGCGTGCTCATCATGGGCGTCGTGATCTGCCTGCTCTTCGCCATGACCGGTTATTTCACTCTTGCGGTCGTCATGGTTTTGTGCACGGCGGCCATCGCCGAGGTTGTCCGCTGGTGCACAGGCTACGCAAGCTACCTCGGAAACGCCGTTGCATACGTGTTCTTCGCCTACGGCATGACGTGCTCGCCTCTACCCATCTGGCTATACAACGAATCGTTCATGGCCCAGATTTCCAATCAGGGCATGTCGGCCGAATACGTTGCTGCCTGCGCGCAGGTGTCCGACCCCCTATACATGGCCATCTGCCTGGTGTTCACGGCGGCGGGCGCCATCATCGGAGTCGCCCTGACGCGCATGCTGTTCAAGAAGCATTTCGCCAAAGCCGGGCTGGCATAAATGGCGCGGCGACCATCGGGCATCCTGCGGCTTGACCCCCGCACTCATATGGGTCTTCTGCTGACGATGACACTCATCGCCTTCGTCGTAAAGCCATTTGTCCTGGAGGTAGGCTTGGTTGCCGCGCTTGCGCTCCTGCAGGTACTTTGCGGCCATGCGAAAATGGCCGTGGGCTACATGGCGCTGTTCGCTCTGATCGTTTGGGCCCTCGATTACGCGTTCGCCGCAGGCGCCGCGGTGTTCCTGACGTCATTCGTCTACAGCTTCACTTTGGCACGTCGGGCTTTCGAGGTGCTCATGGTGGGCGCGCTGATGGTCGCAGACAACTCCGTGCATCGCATCACGGCCGCCATGCGCAAGTTGCGTTTCCCTGAAGCCATCCTCATCCCCTTTGCAACAGGCCTGCGCTATTTCCCCACGTTAGGACAGGAAATCGGCCATATCCGCGACGCAACGCGCCTGCGCGATATACCTGTTTCGATGCGCGTGGAGGCGTTCTTCGTGCCGCTGATGATGTCGGCCGCCACCACAGCCGACGAGCTGTCTCGGGCCGCCGTGTGCCGCGGTATCGACAACCCGGTGTCTCACAGTGACACCGAGCGCCTGCTCTTGGGCGTGGCAGACTGGGCTATTCTGGCGATAGGCGCCGTCGTGTGTCTATGCGTTCTTCTCAGATACGGAGCCGGACCATGCTAGATGCGGTTGCGGCATTGCGCGATGTGGGTTGCACGACACGGGACGCGACCTTGCTCGAAGGCGTCGATCTCAGCGTGGCACCAGGCGAATGCGTCTGCCTGTGCGGTCCGAGCGGTTCGGGCAAGACCACCGTGACCAAGGTTATCAATGGGCTCATACCCTCCTTCGAGATAGGCATCGAGCGCACTGGCAGCGTGGAGGTGTGCGGTCTTGACCCGGCTGCATGCGAGACCTATGAGCTTGCTGGCAGGGTGGGCTCGGTATTTCAGAATCCCAAATCGCAGTTTTATCATCTGACCTCGGACGATGAGCTGGCGTTCGGCCTTGAGAACGCAGGCGCCGACGTGGATTTCATCGAGGCGCGCCGAGCCAAGGTCGTGGCCGAGATGGGGATAGAGCACCTGTTGGGCCGCAACGTCTCCAGGATGAGCGGCGGCGAGAAGCAGGCTCTGGTGTTCGCATCGGTGGCCATCGCGAACCCAGAGGTGTACGTGCTCGACGAGCCGACGGCCAACCTCGACGACAAGGCGGTGCGCACGCTGCACGATCAGATTGCCCAAGTGCTTTCCCAAGGCAAGGCGGTTATTGTGGCCGAGCACCGCCTGGCGTTTTTGTCTGACCTTGTGGCCAGGGCTTTTCTTCTTGAAAACGGGCGAATCGAGCGCACCATGACCGCAAGCGAATTCACGATGCTTTCCGAGGAGCAGCGCTCTGCCATGGGCTTGCGTGCGACCGACCCCTCCCAAGAGCCACAGCTGAGCATGTCACCGGTTCCCCCGGCGGACGCTCACCCTCTGCCTGCGGGTCTTTCGGTACGGGGCTTTGCGACCATGCGCAGGAAAGCCGCAGTGTCGGCACCGATCTCCCTTGATGTAAGACCAGGCGAAATCGTGGGCATCGTTGGTGCGAACGGCTCGGGTAAGACGTCGCTTCTACGCGGCCTTGCGGGACTCGAGAAACACACGGAGGGTGCGGTTTTCCTGAACGGCGAGCCCTTGACGCGCAGGCGACGCATCAAGGCCTGCTCGATGGTGATGCAGGATGTGAACCACCAGCTGTTCGCCGACAGCGTGTTCAACGAATGCGAACTCGCTTGCGAAAACGAAGTGCGGATTCGTGAAACGCTTGCCCTGCTTGACCTCGTTGGGTTGGAAGAATGTCACCCGCTCTCGCTTTCCGGCGGGCAGAAGCAACGCCTTGCCATTGCGGCGGCGATGCTCTCCGGGCGCCCCATCGCGCTGTTCGACGAACCAACCAGTGGACTGGACTTCAAGCACATGGTGGAAACAAGCAAGCTTTTGGGCCGTCTTGCTGCCGAAGGCACATGCGTGGTCGTCGTCTCGCATGACACCGAGCTTCTTGCGCGATGCTGCACCCGTATTCACGAACTAGAGCCGTAAAGGAGCGCTCCATGGCAGCCTGCGGCTCAAGACGACTCGCCTCGGCCCTCCCTGACGAGGAATGCTCCGGCACCGCCCTGGAGCGGGCCTGCCGAGCGATAGATGCCGAAACCGGCTTTTCCGTTGAAACCGTGGATGGCGAGCGCGTCATCCGCGTCTCCAACGAAACGGGCGAGGGCACAATGCGCTTCGCGACCATCATGCCTGGCGTGCATCTCACCTTCAACGACTTCAACATGGCATCGTGCTTTTCGGGGTTTTCGTCCAGCGAGGGCCACCTGTCGGTCAACTACTGCAAGTCGGGCCGCATCGAAGAGGCCTTGCCGGGAGGCTCGCATTCCTACACGTCGCAAGGCGATCTCAAGATATCCGACTTCGAGCATCATGCGGGAACCTATTATTTCCCCACGAAGCACTACCAGGGCATCGCCATCGGTTTCGATATCGAGGTGTGCCAAACCGCATTCGCCCGGGCATTCGACGGCTTTTCGATCGACATGACAGCCTTGCGGGCGAAGTACTGCCAAGGCCATGTGCCCTACGTAATCCACGATTTCGAAGAAGGAGGGCGCATCTTCGACGGACTCTACGACGTGGGGTCTTGCAAGTTCAAAACCTACGCCCAGGCGGCGGCGCTCGATATCCTCGTCGTCTTGGACCGACTCGAATACCGCGAGAACAACCAATCCTCGGGGTACTTCAGCCATGCGCAGGTGGAGAAGGTGAAAAGAGCCGCGTCCGTCATGATGGACGACCTTGCACGCTCCTACACGGTCGAGCACCTATCCGAACTTGCGGGACTTCCGATCACCACGTTCAAGACCTGCTTCAGGGGCGTGTTCGGGTCTCCCCCCTACAGGTATCTGAGAGCCCATCGGATGGACCGCGCCGCCCAGATGCTGCGCGACACCAATCAGCCCATTGCCGGCATCGGTGTTGCGGTAGGCTACAACAGCCCATCGAAGTTCTCTGCAGCCTTCAAGACGGCAATGGGGCAGACGCCCTCACAGTATCGCCGCTCTTCTGCAACGACGCCGGATGAAGGTGCATGGGCAAAGGCACTTGAGAACGGCGCATCAAGCCCACGTGTGCGCGATGAGACCTTCGAATAGAAGGGTTAGCCAGGTGAAACCCACAATGGAAGCAGCCATCCAGCAGAACGGAGGCACCACCGACACGCAGGCGGCGCCTTCCGCGCAAGAAGACGTCCGCCAAAAGAAGGACACGAAGGGCTGGTTGAAAACCCTGCTGCGGTTCGCATCGCATTGTCGGGAACGTATGGCGATCGCCGAGCTGTTCTCCGTATTGAGCGTGTTCTCGGGCCTTGTGCCCTATTACGGCATCTACCGCATCATCGACGCCGTCGCTTCGGCACCGAATGACGGCGCCGTTCCCTGGGATGCGGTGCTGCTGTGGACGGCCGCCTCTGCCGCCGCATACATTGCCAAGCAGCTGTTGTTCGCGGCGTCCACCATCAATTCCCACATTTCCGCCTATACCGTCCTAGCCCAGCTGCGAGCCTCTGTTGCCAAGCGTCTGACGAATGCGTCGGTCGGCACCGCGCAGGCGAAGTCCGTTGGAAGGCTGAAGGATACCGTGGTGGATCGCATCGAACAGATCGAGGTGCCGCTCGCCCACATGATTCCCGAGCTTTCGGCCAATCTCTTGCTGGCGGCCGTCATCGCGATCTGGATCATCCTCATTGACTGGCGGCTTGCCTTGGCGTGCTTGGCCACGCTTCCCGTCGGCCTTGCCGTCATGGCCATCGGTTCCGGCGGCTACTACAAGATGTACGGCGGCTACCTTGCCAAGCAGGACCACGTCAACTCCGTGGTGGTGGAATATATCAAGGGAATCCGCGTGGTGAAGGCATTCAACCAGACTACGAGCTCATATAAGAAGTTCGCCGATGCGGTGTCGGGCTTCCTGACTTACACCATCGAATGGATGAAGATGGCTCGCGTCGCCATGGCAGCCTCGACGTCCATCCTTCCCACGACGCTTTTCGGCGTGGTACCCGTGGGGGTTTTCCTCTATCTGGCAGGGGTGCTCACGCCGGGCGAATTCGGGCTTGCCTGCATGCTCGCGCTTGCCGTGGTCGCACCGATTACCTACTTGGGAGCCTCGTTCAACGAGATGAACCTGATCGCATTCGCCATAGCGGATGCGCGCGATTTCCTCAATCTGCCCGAGTTGACCCAACGCGAACGGGAAGCGCAGGTTGCGGGTTCGGATATCCGTTTTAACGATGTGCGATTCTCCTACGAAGAAGGCGTCGAGGTGATCCATGGCGTGTCGCTTGAGATTCCCGAAGGGTCGTTTGTGGCGCTCGTCGGGCCGTCTGGCTCGGGCAAGTCAACCCTTGCCCGGCTGGCGGTGCGTCATTGGGACGTGGATTCGGGCAGTATATCCATTGCCGGCCAAGACATCCGCGACATGCCGCTGCCCCAGCTCTCGAGCTTGGTGAGCTACGTTTCCCAGAGCGACTACCTGCTGGATGGCACGCTTAGGGACAACGTGGCCTTAGGAAGGCCTTCTGCTGCAGACGAGGAGATTCACGGGGCGATCGAGGCGGCCGGCTGCGAGGAGTTCGTGTCGCGCCTGGAGAAGGGTTGGGATACGCCGGCTGGCGAGGCGGGGCATGCGCTTTCCGGCGGAGAGCGGCAGCGCATCTGCATAGCTCGGGCCATCCTGAAAGACGCCCCCATCGTCGTGTTCGACGAGGCGACGGCATTCGCCGATCCCGAAAACGAAGCGCGCATCCAGAAATCTGTCGCAGCACTCTCGCAGGGCAAGACGCTTCTCGTGATTGCACATAGGCTTTCGACCATCGTGCAGGCTGACGTCATCTGCGTGGTGGACGGAGGGCGCATTGCGGCACAGGGGACGCATGCGCAGCTTCTGGAATCCTGTCCGCTGTACAAAGATATGTGGCAGGCGCATGTTGGCGCGGCGGACTGGGCGGCAGGCTCCGGCGATAGAGCCCCGAGCATCGCAGAGGGGGACGATGCGCGATGATCGGCGTGTTCAAGAGGATCATGTCTTGGGTCGGGGGCCTGGAGGGTCGTGTGATCGCCGGTTTCTTCATCGAGACGGTCATCGCGTGCGCCACCTGCATGCCCATCTTCGTGGCGGCTTGGGTGCTCGGCCGAATCATCGAAGATGCCCGCGGTGCGCAGGAACTGGATTCGGACATCGCCTGGATGGCGCTTGGCGTCATCGGAGCGTGCATGATCGCGCGCGCCGTTGCGAAGTTCGCGAAGGATAGCGTGCAGGAAAGCGTCGGCTTCGAGCGGGGTGCGGCCACCAGGCTCGACATCGGTGACGTGCTGAAGCGCATCCCTTTGGGCTATTTCCAGAAGACGAAGACGGGCGACATCCTTTCCGCAGTCACGACCAGCCTCAACACGGTTGAACTAGAGGCGGTGCGTCAGGTGGACGCGGCGTTCGGCGGCTATATCGCTGCGGCCATCATCATCGCATGGCTTCTGCTCGTCTGCCCGGCGGCAGGCATCGTGGCCGTCGTCTCCGTTGCGCTTGTGTCGTTCACCCTGGGCGCCATCAATCGCAACGCGGCCCGGCTCACGCCTGCGGCGCGTACGGCCACCAACCATCTGTCGAGCGCGGTCATCGGGCTGTACGAGGGTCTTGGCACGGTTAAGTCCTACGGCGCCACCAAGGAGGGGCTTGCGCCGTACGTCAACGCAAACGAGGAGCTCAGAGACGCACGCATCGCCATCGAATATGGCTTCACTGCGCCAGCCACCATCCATCGGCTGATTCTCACGGTATCGTCGATCATGCTGCCTGCCATCGCCTGCGCCGCACTGGTGGCAGGCCAGCTGGATCTCTGGATGTTCGTGGCTGTGGCGTTGGTGTCCACGACCATCTTCTCGCCCATTCTCAAACTCTCCGATGCGGCTCATATGTTCGCAGACCTCAACGACTCGCTCGATCGCATCCAGGCGATCGGGGACGCGGAGTCTATCGATGGCGGCGGGGGCGATGTGCACCTGGATCGCTTCGACATCGTCTTCGACGACGTGTGCTTCTCCTACGGAGACCGCGAAGTGATTCATGGGGCAAGCTTCGAGATTGCCCAGGGTTCCGCCACGGCCATCGTGGGGCCTTCCGGATCGGGCAAGACCACGCTGTCGAGCTTGATGGCGCGCTTCTACGACGTGAACCAGGGGGCTGTTCGCATCGGTGGCCATGATGTGCGCGAATTCACGGTGGACAGCCTGCTGCGCAACTTCTCGATGGTGTTTCAGGACGTGTACTTGTTCGACGACACCGTTGAAGCCAACATCTCATTCGGATGCGAGGGGGCGACGCACGAAATGGTGGTCGCAGCAGCAAAACGTGCGCAGTGTCACGATTTCATCATGGCGCTGCCGCAGGGCTACGGCACAAGGGTCGCCATGGGCGGTTCGAGCCTGTCGGGCGGGGAGCGTCAGCGCATCTCCATTGCCCGGGCATTGCTCAAGGACGCCCCGATCGTCATTTTGGACGAGGCCACCGCATCGATCGACCCGGAAAACGAAAGGCTCGTCCAGCAGGCGCTCTCCGAACTGACCCGCCGCAAGACCGTCGTCGTGATCGCCCATCGCCTCGCAACGGTGGAACATGCCGATCAGATCCTCGTCATCGATGATGGACGGGTGGCGCAAAAGGGCACGCATGCACAGCTTATGGCCCAAGAAGGCACCTATCGCAGATTCGTGGAGGCGCGCGCCCGGGCCGAGGGTTGGCGTATCGAATAGCAGACGGCCCTGGTGCTGCGCTTGGAAAAACACCGCCGAGAGAACCTCTTTCCAGGGCCGACTTCGCATTTCCCCCTTGCGCCCGGGCAGAACCCGAGCGCCGGCGCAGCCACAAGACAGGCCATAAGGGTCCGGCCAGGACTTATCGGTTCCACTCATCACGTGCGAGGATGACACGCTCGTGTTCATCGACGTCACGATCCGCAAACGGCTTCGAGGGCTTCGTTCCCGAACATATGGCCCAAATAGAGGGGATGAACTTCTCGGCGACAAGTCCCTTCAGTCTAACCTGCCTTCTCTTCGTGTTCCGGTAGACGATATACGCGTCGAAATCGCGTTTGAGCTCCTCGAAGTTCTGCCATCCATAAAGAAGCCTCTCATTTCTCACATCCAAGAAATGGGAGGCGGTTCACCTTCAGCAAGGTGTCTTTCAAAGGGACGCAGATCAACGAGCAGGTCATACGCTTCAATCGAGTCCGTCGAAGCCCACTGCCCGTCCCATGCTCGCCTTCGCCATACCGCCTTCGTAGAATGAGATGAGTTCGGAGACGAACGCCTGAGCGGACCGGCGGTCCAGGTCGTGCCGCAACGTCTCGAACATGCCGTCGAAGAAGCCGCGCGTGAGCACGTGGATAAACAGCCGCTGGTCGTCGTCAAGCGGCATCCCCAAAACGTCGAACTGGGCGTAGATGCGCCGGCAAGGCTGTTCGGCGACCTTTTCCACGTAGTGTTCGAACGCGGTGCCCGCCGAAGCATCCAGCAGCAGCATGAACGCGTCGCGGTTGTCGAACATCAAGTCGACTAGTTCCTCATATACGGAACGCGAGAACAGCTCTCTTTCTCGGATGGACTCGTCCCCCATGTCGAAATACCTATCGTAGCCCGCCATGAGGGTGTCCATGAACTTACCTGCCGCCGGCTCAACCAACGCGGCGAACAGTCCTTCTTTGCTGTCGAAACGCGTATATACGGTGTGCGTGGTCACTCCCGACTCCAGGGCGATGGTGCGCAGCGACGCATTCGCGAACCCATGCTGGGAAAACTCCCTCTGCGCGCTGGCGAGAAGCTTTTCCGTTGTGCCTTCGGCACGTTTCGCCACGCGGCACCCCCTCTTTCATCTCGGGATCGATCAGATCCGACCTCGTTATTATAAGATAGGCATGATATTCCTGCTTTCCTGCTTTCCTGCTTTCCTGCTTTGCCTGCGGCCGCTCCAGCACGCACCCGCGCCCCGCGCGAAGGCCCCTGCCTTGACCGACGACGGCTGCGCTAGCCGCCGATGCGCGAGAAGTGCTTGGCGAACAGCCTGCGTCCTAAAAGGGTTCCTGCTACGGCGCCCACCGCCGTCGTAGCGCCGAGCGCTATCAGAAGCGGCCCCTGCACGTATCCGGCGAGCGTCGCCATGTAGTCGGCACCGTAGCTCTCGATCGCTGAATCCATGTAGCCTTCCATAGAGAATGCGATCGGCGACATGAAACCGAACCAGAAAAGCAACGCGAACAGGACGTATCCTACGACGATAAGTGAGAAACTCTTGTACTTGCCTGCCGAAACGACCGCTTCGCCCACGATGCCGGCCGCCAGAACGAACAGCGGAACGGGTCCGTATGCCCCCATGAGGAAGTAGGCCAGCGCCGAGATGGCACCGAGGGCGAACACGACCCCGCGTTTGGGGACCTTTGTCACGATGTAGACGAAGATGATGCCGCCGGGGATGAAGCCGACAAGGCCGAACAGCGGGAACCCGACGGCGGACAGACCGCCTATCGCGCCCATGATGAACAGCACCGCCGCATGCAAGAGGGCGAAAACGCCCACGGTGACGTAGTCTTTGGTCGACATCTTCTTGCCGGCGCCGCCCGTTCTCACGGCCTGCGCCGGCATTCCCACATCTTTATTCTCTTCCATGTTCTTCCTTCCTTTCAGTCGAAGGGAGCCTGTAGGTCTCGTCCTCTCGGCCCGCCCTTTGCTCACCCAATCGAAAACCATGTGCGCAGGAGCGTCGCGTGCTCTGCGTCAAGCGGATACGTGCAGGTCACCCGGCCGCATTCCAGCACCGCGATATCGTCGGCCATACGGCAGATGAACTCATAGTCATGCGTTATGACCAAGACGCGCGTTCCTCTGCGCGCCAAGTGCCGTATCGCCTGGACGATCCGCTGCATGTTGACGAAGTCGAGCCCGCTTGTCGGTTCGTCAAGTATCACCACGTCGGGTTCCGCCACGATCGCCGTGGCGATGGCGAGGCGTTGCTTCTCGCCTCCCGAAAGCG
>ERZ773005.1108-NODE-1108-length-15409-cov-15.366289_pt1 | contig 15409 bp, 9 predicted proteins | sample MGYA00580666_ERZ773005 | MGnify/ENA primary metagenome ERZ773005 (study PRJEB29015, sample SAMEA2737999) | human oral metagenome | biome: human oral; feature: human-associated habitat; material: dental | place: China | collected 2061 ...
ATAGTTATCTATTATTTAACGGGAGGAAATAATTCTATGAGTCGCTTTTGTAAATTTGGAAAGTTACACGTTACTAAAGGGAATGTAGATAAATTATTAGGTATACTACTGACAGCTTCCAAGAAGCTAAAGAGGTCCCTAGCGCCTACGGGGAATTTGTATCGATAAGGGGTACAAATTCCCACTAAGCGCTCGGGACCCCTTGTAGGAAAATGTCCTAAGTGTGGCAACAATATTGGGGTACATGGAACATAGAAAACAAAGTGAAGTATCTTTCTAGGGTAAATATACCACCCCCACCTTTAAGGCTCTTAAAATACGTTTTAGAGCCTTAGAAAACGACACAAAAAAGCAAGAGCATTTTTGACCTTGCTTTTTTTATTGTCGTGCAATCCTGATACACTTTATACAGAAGCTCTAAACCCTTGTAGCCCTTGCATTGATACAGATTTTATACTTTTTATATTATCAAAAGTTCTTAATTGCTGTAAGCCTAAAACTCTCTTCTTAAATTCATGGTTTTGTGCTAAAGCGGAAAGCCTACCACCGCCATATTCCGAAATTAACCCGCTTCTTTTTTCAATATGAGCAAAGACAATAAAATAATCTTTATTAAGCTTTTCAAGTTCTACAAACAAATTGTTTAAATCTAAATTACAACAGGTATTTTCGTTTTCTCTATTATCAATTCCTTGAAACGCAGCAGTCAAAAATCTATCAATATGATTTTCATTGTTTTTTATCCAGTCATCGGGATTAAATATAATAAGAGTATGAACCCCGTTTTTTCCATCTTTAAGAGATAATTCCACACCTGGCAAAATGAATACATCCTTCTTTTTTGCCGATTTTTTTATGGCTTTATATTCTGCTAAATCAAATTTATTGTGATTTGTAATTACGCCAACTTTAATTCCACTGTTGTACAAAGCATCAACATAGTCTCCTACAAAAGAGTTTTCTTCTCCAGAATATTTAAATTCTTTATCTTTTTGTGTATGGAGATGAAAATCACATCTTACCCATTCACACCCATTTTCAAACATATGCCTTCTTTCGCCTTTCTTTATTCCTAAATTTTCGGCACGATTGAATGGTTATCTATGCCGTCTTTTGTAATGTCCCATCGGGCAACATTAATTTTCTTTATTCTCTTTCCACTTCCATAATCTAACAAATCTTCCCGTCCTAAATTATTCAGGACTTTTTTCAAACTACCCAATCCTGCAGAAGATAACAAATATGCCTCTTCCGGATTGCAAAGTTTACAGTAAATCAAAAGTTGTCCTAAATTTTGCAAATTCAAGGCAGTTTTTTTCGCTTCAACAAGGTATAGCTCTGCTCTATCTTTCCATATAACAATTCCAAGAACATCTATTTCAATTTTCAGTCCTACTATTTGTGGGTAGTATTTTATTACATCGTATTTCTCTAAAACTGAATCCAAATATACGGAATGACAGTCAACAACAACGACTTTGCACCTCTTCCCACTAAATTTGTCGTTAAGATATGTTTCCATCCATCTGCACATTCCTGGATACAAGTCAAATTCGCTTTTTACATTATTCACCATAACCTAATTCCTTTGCTATCTGTGTCCATGAGTCAAAATGTTTCCCTCTTATTTTTTCAGGTAGACTCTCATCATTTTCCATTGGATGTATTGGTTTATTTCTTTGTCTGATTGGCTTTTCCCAATAAAATTGATGCGTTTTCTTTTCATCCAAATAATCCAGTAACTCTTCTGCATATCGTTCCAAAGCTCTTTGTTTATGAACAACATTAAACCCTATTGGCAAAAATTCATTTGCCCATATTTTTAATTGATGCTCCTTTTTCCAGTAATATGGTTTACCTTCATTATATTTTTTTAAGTTTGAATCTCTAAAGTTAGGATGTCCAAAGTCTATAGTTTGAACTGGAATATCCAATGTTTTCAGCATATTAGCCACATCAATAACAAATTGCCAATTCCCAGGGATTTCAATATATACTCTATGGCAACCATCTTGACCAAAAGCGATATTACTTTTTCGAATATAGCCTGTTACATCCGCAACTCCTCTAAGAAGCTCTTTCTTTTCGTCTGTCGTCATTTTAAACAGTTCATCATCCATTGTCATTGTTGAGTGATGTATTCCTTTCCCAATGAACCTTAATATTTCCCTCATCGTATAATCTTCATTTGGTTTTGTGAAAGAAACCCTTGTCGCTGTTTTAGTCTGAGAAATAGGAAGAGAATGCCCTAACAATGGCTCAATAACACCTCTTATATCAGCCAAACTGCTTTTAACATATACTGAGACTTCTAACCCTTCATCGTCTTTCAAATTTTTATGAGGTATCTCAATAGTAATAGTTGTATTTCTTGAATCCCTTTGGACTTCTCCATTCCCTAATATCATTCCAATTAAATATGCCATTTGATTATTCATTTCCTGTATCCTCACTCTCTTCGTCTGTAAAACTTATATAAATTTGATCTGCAATAGCCTTTGCCATTAGTGGTGGAACTGCATTACCTATTTGAGTTCTGATATCCACTTTGTTGCCGTAAAAAATGAATTTATCATCAAACGACTGTATCCTTGCGGCTTCTCTTGGCGTAATTGCTCGGTTTAAGAATGGATGATTGTTCGTTCCATTTGATGCAGCATCAAACCTGGTGTCAATAGTAGGAGATGGTTCATCCCACTTTAATCTACCCCAAGTTGAATTGAATTTTTGTTTTCCTAAAAGTCCATTCGGCAAACACTCCTTCCCTCTTTCTGGTGGTATCATACTCAATTTATGGATAGCAATCTCTGAGTGTTTAGAAGCTTTGTGATTATATAATTTTTTGCTTCCGCTTCTCATTAACTTTTGATAGTCTGATTTTGTCTCTGTTATATATTCTTGTTCAAAAGCACCTTCATTAGAATTTAAATATGCTAAATCTTCAATAGCATCCCTCACTGTAACAAACTCTGAAACTGTTGGTTTTGGCAACGATATTGCTTTCCCTTTGCTACATAAGAAAATAACTCTCTCTCTGTTCTGTGGAACACCATAATCACTCGCTCGGACTATACCTACGCTTACCTCGTATCCAATTTTTTCAATTTCGCTAATAATTTGAGTCTTAAACCATCCGTTAGAAGTAGACATAAGACTTTTCACATTCTCTATCACAAAAACATCCGGCTTTAATTCTTGAACCAAATGTAAATATTCGATAAATAAAAAATTTCGAGGATCATCTAACCCTAATTTCTTGCCTTTCAATGAGAATCCTTGGCATGGAGGTCCTCCTATAATCATGTTCACCTTTTTCTCTTTTGAAAGACTTACTATCTTTTCTTTGATTTTTTTATCTTGAATATCACCAATAATCAACTCTGCACTTTGAATATTTTTTGCAAAAGTTTGTGCCAACTTTTCGTTAATATCGAGTGCTACCTTTGTTTCAAAGTGTTTATTCTTATGCATTCCATATGACATACCGCCTGCACCACAGAATAAATCTAATATTCTAAACTCCATCTTTTTATCTCTCTTTCGCCTTTTAATCAATATTCTCTTGAATATTTCTTTACCATTTATTTGCGGTTTGAATAAATCATATTCATTATCTGACCCATGATTAGCTTCACCTACAATTTCAAATTCATTATCATTATGATATTTTAAGTATGTTAGTGGAACTCCCATAATGCCATAATAATCAAATGGAATTTCTGACACTCTTGAAATATGTATTGCATCATAATTATCATATTTAGGGTACCTTTCCTTGCTGTAGCTATGTTCTAAGTTTAATTTTATCCTATCTTTTTTTACATCAAGGTTCGTAAGCCACATAGCATTTCCCAAGCTTCTCCATTTTTGTCCAGATGAATCTATCCAAAATCTTGTTCTTCTTGGTTCTGTATCTGCAGGAACCTTAAATGACATATCACCAAAATGGTGTCCAACTCGTGCTTTATTGTTTTTTATATACGGAAAAATCTCTTTGTAAGTTATTGCGTTCTGATTGCTAATTAGCAAATATTGTTTATTATATTTTGTTAATAGCGAAAATAATTCAATAAACTTTGAAAATGGCGGATTTGTAACAACAATATCCGCTTCAATTAAATATTTAACGCATTCATTGCTCCTAAAATCTCCGTCTCCAATGAGTTTTTTTATGCAGTTTTGTTCGGTTATTATTTTCAATACTTCAGTATCATCTAACACCTTATTTTTAGATGAAGGCATATAGTCAATGGATAGAATTAAACCTTTATCATCTTCACTTGAATGCATCGCAGATTTTGCATAAGAAATGCATACAAGTTTTTTAAGCTGAAGATTATTAAAATTCTTCAAGAAATATTTAGCAAAAGCAGACTCATACGGGTCATCGCAATTACATAGAACTTTTTTCCCACGAAATTGAGGTTCGTAATGGACTAATTCCTTTTCTATAGTGCTGTAATCTGTATACCATTCATCAGTATTATTACTGCTGTATTTAGCTTTATTTAAAACTGAGTTGCCCATAGTTAAACCTCCTCTCTAAGTATTTTAATGAATTTCTACTCATCTGTTTTTATCTTCTACGCATTCCACAATTTCTGAAATATCGCAATCTAATACATCACATATCCTTACCAACACATCTGTTGTAACATTTTCCCCATTCTTCATTTTATAAAATGTGCTTTTACTTACTTTTGCCTGATCCATAAGTTCAGCATTTTTCATATCTATATCTATCATTTTCTTAAAAAGTTTCTTGTAACTTAGTTTAGACACAGTACGACTCCTTTCATGCAAGCATACTACTAACAATTATAGTATACCATACTAATCGAATTTTTAATAGCCCTTTCTTCTCTTTTCACAAACTTTTTTCTAAACAAAAAAGAAGCCGGTGCAGTCCGAAGACCACACCGACAATCCTTATCTTTCCGCTTCTTTGGAAGCTTCTTTCTTTTCAGTAGGATTTGCTTTTTCTTCAGCCTTAAATTTCTTAATTGCTCCAAGGACGGACTCTTTCTTTTCCTCCTGGCTCTTCATTTGCTCTTTAGCTTTTAGGAGCTTAGAAGAGAGTATCCTTACATTCGTATGCTCTTTGCCATGATCATCAATGGATTTTCGCTCCTGACCGAAAAGCTTTACAAAATCGCCTTTCTTAAAGTCCTTTAGTATATCACCTTTTTCTCCATAAGCTGAGCAATTCGTATAGTGCTTGTTCCCGTCATCGTCCTTAGACACAACAGAGAAATTAACTACCTTAAAGGCTTCTCCGCTCTTGTTTTCTCGTTCTACTACCTCGACATCACCGACAATATTGCCGACAATATTGACCAGGTCGTTATCTTCTTTCTCAAGACTTGCATTCTCCTTAATCTGACCGCTTTCACGAAGCTCATCAATCATATAGTCAAATTCCTCGTTAAGCAGTGTTAGTGAGTCGTTATTTGTATAGTTGTCATACAATATATCCAATGCTTCCTTGTCATTCACGCCCTTTTCAAAACTGATTAGAGCCTTTGTAAAGTCCTCGTAGTTCTCGTTTACCATCTGCTCGATGGTATTTCTCATTTCCTTGTAATTCATTATTCATACCTCCATATTTGTTGTTAAAAGTGAATAATGGACTTAAATCAAGCCCCTTATCGTTCATCATGTTCTTTTGATTTTGTATCTTTTACTTCTTTTTCTTTCTGCTCCGACTGAAATGACCTAATCTGCCCTAAGATAGACGGCTTTTCTTCCTTTGCGTGGAGATTATTTTCCACATCATAGGTAGTCTCAAAGTAGTCACTATCTCTAAAATCATTATCATATCTGTCAGGCACGCCGTCATTATCCAAGTCCTTTGTAAGCGGATCATGGAAATTACTTTCATCATCAATTTCAAGACCTAACGCCTGTTTTAGTTCTTCCTCATCAACAGAAACAAATGCACTAAATTCGCCGTTTTCCATTTCAAACATCATGCAATCAAGAGCCTTTTCTTCACTGCCGTTTTCTTTTACATAATCGTAATGGCTTATCTCTTTGCCGTTCACAAGCTGCGTAGCCGTAAAGTCCTCAAGATTAAGCTCAAACTGTATCTCGTGCTTTTCATCAGGCGTATTCGTATAGGCAATCCCTATATGCTTTAAATCAGGGTACAGCATATTGAATTCGTCATAGCTATGATTTTCTTCATACTCTCTGCTACAGAAGTCAATGATGGCTCTTTTCACATCCTCCACTAATGGATTGGGATTTTCTTTTTCTTCCACCTCTCCCATATCAAGGAGCTTATTTAACTCCGCAAGTCTTAATACCTTAGTTTTCAGCTCATCCGCCTTTTCAAAAGGCTTTTTTAATTCCTCTTTGGCATTTTCAAGCTGCTCTTTGGTGCTGACGAATTTTTCTTCAAGCCTTTTTAGTTTGTCAGGCATTTTCTCAAGGACATTATCAAGTCTTGTAATATTACCGTCTGCACTTGTTCCAAGCTCTCCTATCGTTTTAGAAGCACCGTTGAAGCTGAAGTTATGCTCATTGGTAAAAAAGTTGTAGCTTACTTCCAGATCCATATTTCGATATTTACCGATGACTTTGCTCTCATTTACTTTTACGGTCTTTATAGCTTCAAGCAGCTTTTCGCCCGCTTCTTTTTTATCCGTTATCTTCACTCCGTTAATGGTTATGGAAGTAAACTTGTTTTCGCCATCTCCTTGCGGTTCTATGCTTGATATATCCTTTTTAACAGCTTCAATAAGTTTTTCAAGCCTTGCAATTTCATCAGGGTAGGTTTTTGCAATCTTATCTTCCAAGCGATAGCGATTTGACTTGTAGTTGGCTTCCAGCATTTTCAGCTTTGTAACCTCATTATCCAAGTCCATCTTTTCCTTGATTTTTGGGTCACCTGTTGCAAGTGCCTTAATCTCTGCGTAGTTAAGTGAGCTTTCGTCCACATCTTCCGCCACTCTGACAGGAGTCTTACTTGTCATTATCTGAGAAATAAACTTTTGCTTATTCTCTATGGTCTGCCACAGGTAGGCATCAAAGGTGTTCTCAGTAATATATCGATAGATATTTACTTCTTTGTTTTCATTTCCCTGACGAACAATTCTACCCGCACGCTGCTCAAGATCTGCCGGTCTCCACGGAACATCTAAATCGTGCATAGCAATCAGCTTATTTTGCACATTAGTACCTGCTCCCATCTTCTGAGTAGAACCCATTAAGATACGGATTTCTCCTTTTCTTACCTTTGCAAAAAGCTCATCCTTTCGTTTATCGGAATTGGCTTCATGGATAAAGGCGATTTCTTCTTTTGGTATTCCCATTGCCACAAGCTTATCCCTTATATCATCATAGATATTAAATTCTCCATCACCTTTCGGTGTGGACATATCCGAGAAAAGAAGCTGTGTAGACTTATTCTCTTTTGTCTTATCCCATATCGAAAATACATTTTTAACGCAGACATTGACCTTGCTATCAGGATTATCAGGAAGCAAAGGATTGATTAAACGCTGATCTAAGGCGAGCTTTTTACCGTCATTGGTAATTTTCAGCATATTATCTTCTTCTGGCTCAACTTCCCTATTTCTAACCTTATCCGCTCTTTCAGATAGACCCTTTAATATCTCTTTTTGTTCATCACTCGGCATTGTCTTAACAACTTCATAGTGTGCTTCAGGAGTAGGAAGATTTAACATATCTGCCGTCTGAATATCTGCTACTTCCTTAAACATTGACATTAGTTCAGGCAAGTTATAGAACTTGGAAAATCTCGTCTTTACCCTATATCCGGTTCCCTCGGGAGAAAGCTCAAATGCTGACTGTGTTTCTCCAAATGTAGAAGCCCAAGAGTCGAAATGCTCTAAGCCATTTTTCTTAAGTTCTTCATACTGCAAATATCTCTGCATGGTATAAAGCTCCGTCATCGAGTTTGATACAGGCGTTCCTGTGGCAAATACGATACCTTTTCCGTTCGTCATCTCGTCCATATAACGGCATTTCATAAACATATCGGAAGACTTAAAGGCTTCCGACTGCCCGATACCTGCTACATTTCTCATCTTCGTATAAAGGTAAAGGTTCTTGTAGTTATGGGCTTCATCGACTATCAGCTTATCAACGCCAAGCTCTTCAAAGGTAATGACAGCATCTTTCTTGAAATCATCATTTAGTTTTTCAAGCCTTGCTTCCAACTTCTTTCTTGTTTTTTGCAGCTCTTTAACTGTGAAATTCTGATTTCTGTCGTGCTTGTATTCCTCAACATAATTTATAATCTCATCAATCTGATCCTGAATATGCTTTTGTTGATACTCTTTACTCATCGGGATTTTCTCAAACTGACTATGCCCGATTATTACCGCATCATACTCGCCTGTTGCAATCTTTCCGATAAATCTTTTTCTGTTTTTCGGCTCGAAATCCTTTTTGTCGGCCACCATGATGTTGGCGGACGGATAAAGCTGCATAAACTCTCTTCCGATTTGTCCGGTCAAGTGATTAGGAACAACAAATAATGACTTCGTACACATTCCAAGCCTTTTTGCTTCCATAGAGCTTGCTACCATTTCAAATGTCTTGCCGGCACCTACTACATGAGCAAGAAGTGAATTTCCGCCATAAAGGATTCTTGCGATAGCATTTCTTTGATGTTCATATAGGTCAATTCCCTCGCCCATACCCTCAAAGGTCAGATTGCTGCCGTCATACTCACGATTTCGGATTGAATTGAATTTCTCGTTATATACCTTTACAAGCCTGTTTCTTCGCTCCTGATCGTTAAATATCCAGTTCTTAAACTCTTCTTTCAGAAGCTCCTGTTTTTGTCCTGCAAGCATCGTTTCTTTTTTATTTAAGACCGATGTTTTAGAGCCGTCAGGATTTACTATCTGGTCAAATACCTTTGTTTCCTTTAGGTTTAGAGCATCTTCAATCAGCTTGTAGGCACTCACTCTACTTGTACCATAAGTCATTTCCGCAAGGTCGTTTCCTCGGTCTTTACTTTTTCCTTCAACATTCCATTCACTTGTAAGATGAGAAAACTTGACCTTTATATCCCATCTTGCCCAGCCCGGTGTTTTTAAAGTTTCAAAGACAAAGCGTTCTATATCCTTTGCAGGTATCCAGGCAGCACCGAGTCTGACATTTATCTCGCTTGCTTCAAGTTCTTTCGGCATAACCTTTTGAAGCTCTGCCTTTTGAAATTCAAGTCGGTTTAATTCATTTGCAAGCAATTCCTTTTCATCTGTATTTTCATCCGGAAGCATTCTTTGTGCTTGGCTTAACCTTGCAATATAGCTATCCACAATACCTATCTTTTCTCTGATATTTCCGCTTAGATACTCATCTTTTGTTACATAGGCGTACTTAAAGGAATTATTCTCATCACTACAGCTAAACGGCAAATCTCCGTCTTCAAGGTCAAATGAAAGCTTCTGATTAAACCTTGTATTCTCCTCTCGAATATTTAGGAAAATTTCTCCTCTAAGCTCCGAAATGATAGTACTTCTATCTTTATCTGTCAGACCTTGCATATATTCAAAGTCCACATAGCCTTTTTGCGATATAGAAAGCACCAATGCTTCAAGTGAGGTATCCACATGGTCAATTACTCTTGCTTTTGTGATAGTACGCTTGGAGAAAATATCTCCCTTAGCCTTAAAGTTATCTTCCTCATCAAGTATTTCAATGGATGATACAAGAGGGAAATTGCTGTCTTCTCTTAATGCTCTTGTGTTTGAAAGGTTATTTACAAAGCCGTGCTTTTTAGAAAAGTTGTCATAAACTTCATTTAATTTTTCCTGAGAAGCCTTTATCTCTTCATCGCTGAAATCTTCCTTTTGGCTTTTAATAACATCTTTTAAAGCTTCATTCAGCTTTAGATAGTCTTTAATCTTTTCTTTGTTCTTATCCGATACCTCTTTTTTAATAAATAGCGAGTTTTCCCTGTAATACACATCGTTATCAATAACGGTATAGGAGAAGTTTTTGACATCGTCTGTTGCTGGAATGGAAGTTATCTCATCATCAAGAAGTTCTATCTCTTCGTACTTACTCTCTTTAGAGATTTCCTTACTTGCCTTTCCAAGACTCTCTCTTAAATCGGCATTTTCTTTTGGAAGACAGGAAATAGTGTTTCCAAATCTCCCTGATACTTCACGCATTGTGCCAAGTACCATTTCAGGATGCTCCACAAAGTATTTATTGTAGGTTAGCCCATTTTCATCTTCAGCTAAATGCACCCAGGGCTCATCACGCTCAAGAACGCTGTCTCTTTTCTTTAAGAAGATAATATCGCTTGTTACTTCTGTTCCAGCTACTCCCTTAAAAGTGTCGTTTGGAAGCCTGATTGCTCCTAAAAACTCAGCTCTTGCATTTATATATTTTCTGATACTTTCATCTTTCTTATCCATCGTTCCGCTTGATGTGATAAAAGCGATAACACCGCCATTTCTCACCTTGTCAATGGATTTTGCAAAGAAGTAATCGTGGATTAGAAAGTTGTTTCGGTTATACTCTCTGTCATTAACCTTAAATTCTCCGAAAGGAACATTCCCAATTGCTATGTCAAAGAAGTTATTGGAGAAGCTTGTTTCTTCAAAGCCTTTTACCTGTATGTCGCTATTAGGATAAAGAAGCTTTCCGATGCGACCGCTGACAGAGTCAAGCTCAACTCCGTAAAACTTGGACTTATTCATTTCATCCGGAAGATTTCCGATAAAGTTTCCAACTCCCATACTCGGCTCTAAGATGTTTCCACTCTTAAAGCCCATATCAGAAAGAGTCTTATATACGCCGTCAATAACTGTTTTAGGCGTAAAAAAGGCAGTTAAGGTTGATTCCTTAGCCGCTTCATATTCTAAAGGCGATAGATTTTCTTTTAGGAATTTTCTTGCGGTCTCCCATTGACCGCCCTTTTCTTCATCGAAAACTTCGGAAAGTCCGCCCCAGCCGACATATTTTGCTAAAACTTTCTGTGCCGTACTGTCAAGCTCTCTTTCGCCCTTTTCAACTCTATTTAGCATTGAGATAGCTTCGAGGTTTTGGTTTAACCTTTCGCTCGGTGTGAGTTTTTCAGGTAAAATCTCCTCTGTAATCTTGAAATTGGATGCTTTCTCTTTTGGTTTATCCTCAAGTCTGAATAGTCTTTCCAAATCTCTTTCAAGCCTATATGGGATAACCTCCGAGCCGGTTATCATACCACCTAAGTATTCAGCATTATCTTTTATGGTGATAGTCTTTAGTCCACCACCCATATCGTCAAATCTTGTTATGGTAAAGTCTTTATCCTTGTAATGAACTTCATCTCCTACAATGAGTTTCGGTCTATCAAAACTTATCTTTTCCAAAAGCTCTTTATCATCAGCAAAGCTTACGATTGGTATTTGACGGTTGCCTTGTCTTACAGGATCAAGCCATAAATCATTTTTACCTATAATTTCGTTCTTACTTACCTCGTGAATGGTATAGGCTTCATGCTTCATATAGACCGTTCTTCCAGGAGATAAATCCAATTTAGGCTCTGTGGCAGCTTCTTCCTTTTCCTCGCTCAGATAGTCAAAAATATTCCCCTGAACGGCTTCTTGATTTTCTGATTGGGTATCGCTTTCTACTGCGTAATCATTTATCTTAAAGGCTTCATATTTACCACTATCTATCAGCTTATCTACCTTTTGACTATCCTCAAAACTTACTCCACGATTAAGAGCGTATTCTTTCTCCTCAATAACAACCTTTCTTCCCATGTCTTCAAGACTAATAGCAAATCCGTCTTTTTTACCTGCAAGGATAAATTCATTTCCGACTTTGATTGCCACTTTCTCAAATTCATTATCTGAAGCTATTTCTTTAAGACTATCCACAAACTCGCTCATCGTTACAAAGCCGATATTTTCCTTAAAGCTTTCAACCTGCTCTATGCTCACCTCGTCATTTACAAGATAACCTTTAAGCACATTGAATTTCGCAATATCAATGTCAAGGTTTTTGAGAAACTGTATCTTCTCTGCTGTAACTTTTGTCTCTCCTTTGTTCCAATCATCAATCAGCCATTTTAACTGCTCCATTTTCCAAACAGGAAGCTTAGGCTCAGCTATTTCCGTGATTTCATTACCGTAAAAATCATATTCTTTAATGGCACTTAATATCACATCTAACTGCTCATCATTAAAATCTTGGATAGAAATATTAGTACCTTTAAGAGCTTCTTCAAGCTTACTTGTCGCAAGTCTGCTTACGGCTTCTTCTCTTGTAACCTCATATTCTTCCATAATAGAGCTGACTTCTTCGGCAAAGTTGGGACTTAATTCTTCCGCGTATTCGTCCGGTAATTCATTACCTGCTGCTTTATAAACCCTTTCATCTTCAAAACTCAGCTCACCATTGAAGACCATCTGAAGCTCTTCCTCGCTCATCTGCTTTTTAAGCTCTGTGTCTTTAAATTCCCTAAATGTTTTCGGAAAATCTTCTAAGATAAGTCTTTGTGCATTTAACTCCTTTAGCTCCTCAAGATTAAAATATCCCCATTCAGGTTCAATCCCAAGTACAAGTCCAAAGGCATCACCACTTTCTCTATCATACTCCGTCATATACCAGGTCCAATTACTTCTAAACGGGATGATATATGCAGCGTGTACTTCCTTATCGGCAAGTGAAATACTTTCCTGCTCATAAAGTTTCGGCACTCTTTCAAGCATTTCCTCGGTCATCAGCTCATTAGGATTATCCTTAGAATAGAAAAAGGAAGCATTTTCAGCTCCCTCTTGCATCACTTTTATGCCGTTTTCTTCTACGCTTCGACTACTTCCTTGATTGTCATTTCTTTCAAGGCTGAAATCATCGCCTGATACTTCGGATCTTCCTCGCTTACTATATTCTGTGCTTTCATCAGTTTCGGCTTCTCGTCCCTCATAAAGCCGATTGCTCTTTTCTGAATTTCCATTAAGTGAGATACCAGCTTCCTCTCTTTGTAAAGGTCGATTAGCATCTGATAGTTCTCCTCGTCCTTGCTCTCTGAAAGATACTCCAGTCTCATCACTGCGTAAGTCGGATTCGGAAATTCCTCCATAAAGCTCTTCTCTTCTTCCAGGCTGCTTAGGGTCTTCTCCTTGATGATTGCTACTATCTCGTCCGTATTCTCCACTCCCGAAAATTCGGTTTCTTTGCTCATCATTTCTTTCGTCATCTGATCGAATAACATTATCATTTCCTCCTAATTCATTTACTTTATTTTCATTATAATCGGCACTAAGGTTCTTTGTCAGGTCTCTATTTTTAGAAAAATTTCTCGTTCTGCTTCTCGTCTCCTCGATGATTTGGCTACAAGCATTTGAAATACAAGTGCCGACACTCATTAAAGATATGCTGTCGATAGACTTAAAATTTTCTCTTAAATTATCCATCGGAAACGGATAATCAATTTGAAATCTGTTTGAAACGGCATAAGCTACCGAGTTTCTCATAAAGTTTGCAAATGAGTTTCTATCTTCATCTACAATTCTTAAATTGTTTGCAAGCTCGTAAATGCTCTCATCGGCATATATTCGGCTTAAAGTATAAAGATTTTCAGTTAAGCTATCACTTGCCTCATATCCTTGCAAATCAATCATGTCTTTTAAGGCTTTGCCATTATTTTCTTTATCAAAAGACCATAGCTTAACTTCATTGACATTCCTGTCCATTGAAGTTGTCTGGCTGACATCGAAGATATATCCGACCTTTTGAAAGGCATTACTGTCATTTAGGATTGGTATGCCCTTTTGCCCTCTCATAACAGTACGGTTAAATCGTTCTCGCCATAAATCAAAGCTTGTGCAAGCTGTGGCATTCGGATTTTTATCATAGATACTTAGCTGACTTAAAAAGTCGTATTTCTGATTGTTTCCGACAACCTTTAAGAGTTTCAGATATTCGCTTTCGCTGTCTAAAACATCTCTTTTTACAAGCTCCATAATATTGTAAAAATCGTTCGTTCTCATTCTTACCTCCTGTATATTTCATTCAAAATCGATTCAAGCACATTTACCACGATGCTGTTGCCGGCTTGCTTATACAATATAGATGATGTTTTGCCCGGTCTTTTCGGATAAATGGCTCTTATATTGTCAAAGTCTTCATCATCAAAGCCCATAAGTCTTAAACACTCCCTTTCCGTAAGATACCTGTACTTACTGTTTCCTATATCTACAAGTCCCGAGTTTGGTACTCGTACTTGCTTTGTGGAAATGGTATAGGCGTATTTATCTATGATTTTTAAGCGACCTTTGAAGTTCTTATTTTTAGGATTGCCCGATAAGTATCTGAGCATTGACTCCTGTCTTACTTCATAAAGGTCTGAAACACCTTTTTGGAGAAAATCATCAATGCTTCTTGTTTCCGCTTTTTTAAGAGCTTCAAAATCAAAATCATTTTGTCCGAGTATGCTCACAACAAAGATACGCTTTCTATTTTGCGGAATACCGAAATCCATAGCGTTTAATATCTTGTATTTGCTCTCATATCCGAGCCTTTCCATTTCTTTTAGGTAATGAAAAAAGGAAGCTCTCATATTCTTATCGAGAACTCCCTTTACATTTTCCCAAAGGACAACCTTGGGCTTTTCCTTCATTTCTTCAATTATCCGTATTGTTTCAAATAACAAGCTACTCCTTGTGCCACTTCCTTTTTCTCCGCCTTTTTTAAGTCCGCTACGGCTAAAATCCTGACAAGGACTGCCGTGCATTACAAAGTCTATTCTTTCATCCGGTGGATGATACTTTACTATATCCTGTGGCTTAAAATATGCTCCATAGAGTGCATTATAGCTTTTTACACAATTCTTATAGACTTCCACATAATCAACTATCCTATATGGAATTTTTTGCCTTATAAATGCCTTTCTTATAGCACCGATGCCACCGAAAAGCTCCAACACTTTTATCTCTTCTATCGTAATCACCTCCAAAAAAATAAGGGAACAAGATAATCTCTCATTCCCTTAAAACTTACTTTCTATATTTTTCTATCGTCTTTTTAATCTCAGTTTCAATTTCTTTTAGGAACTCATCCTTACTTGCCTTTCCTTTTGCAATATCCGATAGCTTCATTTCCCACTCAGCCGTTGTCTTAGCGGACTTAAAGGCATCCTCAACAATGGTTACAAGGCTGATTCCTTTATGTGTGGCTATAAGATTTTTCTTATCTCTTTCTACAAATCCCTTAAAGATTAAGTTTTCAATAATACCTGCCCTTGTTGCCGGAGTGCCAAGACCTTTTCTTTCCACCTCTACACCTTTTTCTAAGGCATCATTTCCTGCAATCTCCATAGACTTTAATAGCGTATCTTCTGATAGCTTTTGTCAAGGGTATTTAAGAAATTTCTTCGTATTTTTTGTAACTCATATCTTCACATTCTTTCTGAATAAGTCTATTTATTTTATCT
>ERZ773005.1112-NODE-1112-length-15389-cov-14.721534_pt1 | contig 15389 bp, 10 predicted proteins | sample MGYA00580666_ERZ773005 | MGnify/ENA primary metagenome ERZ773005 (study PRJEB29015, sample SAMEA2737999) | human oral metagenome | biome: human oral; feature: human-associated habitat; material: dental | place: China | collected 2061 ...
CCTTGCCGGGCCGGATGCCCCGGCAAGGCCGCCGAGAATGCGCAAGCCTACCGGGTAGGCTCCCAGGGCGGGCAATTGCACACCAGGTTGCGGTCGCCGTAGGTGTTATCGATCCGGCCCACCGGCGGCCAATACTTGTCGACCCGGAAGGCGCCGGGCGGGAAGCAGCCCTGCTCACGAGAGTAGGGACGATCCCAGTCGGCCACCAGATCCTCCACGGTGTGCGGGGCGCGGCGCAGCGGCGACTCCTCGACACCGATCCGGCCCTCAGCCACATCCCCGGCCTCGCGGGCGATGTCGAGCATCGCGGTGACGAACCGGTCCAGTTCGGCCAGGGTCTCGGACTCGGTCGGCTCCACCATCAGCGTCCCGGCCACCGGGAACGACACGGTGGGGGCGTGGAAACCGTGATCGACCAGGCGTTTGGCGATGTCGTCCACGCTCACCCCATGCCTGGCGAACACCCTGGTGTCCAGGATGCACTCGTGGGCGACCCGGCCGCCCCGGCCCCGGAACAGGATCGGATAGGCCTTCGACAACCTGGTGGCCAGATAGTTGGCGTTCAGGATCGCTACCCGGGTGGCCTGGGTCAGCCCGGCTCCACCCATCAGGCGCAGATAGGCCCACGAGATCGGCAGAATCGACGCGGAACCGAGAGCCGCCGCCGAAACCGCACCCGCTGCCCCGGTCGCCGGGTCACCGGGCAGGTACGCCCTGAGATGCTCCTTGACACCGATCGGCCCCATGCCCGGGCCGCCACCACCGTGCGGGATGGCGAAGGTCTTGTGCAGGTTGACGTGACCGACATCACCACCCAGGTCGCCGGGACGGATCAGCCCGACCAGGGCGTTCATGTTCGCCCCATCGATATAGACCTGGCCGCCGTGCTCGTGGGCGATCTCGCAGACCCGGCGCACCGTGTCCTCGAAGACACCGTGGGTGGACGGGTAGGTGATCATCGCCGCCGCCAGCCGATCCCCGGCCTCGGCCGCCTTGGCGGCGAAATCGGCCACGTCGATATCGCCGTTCTCGCGGGCCTTGACGGCCACCACCCGCATGCCGGCCATGGCCGCCGAAGCCGGGTTGGTGCCGTGCGCCGAGGTCGGGATCAGGCAGATGTCGCGCTGCTCGCCGCCGGCGCGATGGTAGGCCGCGATGGCGCTCAGCCCCGCATACTCGCCCTGGGCGCCACTGTTGGGTTGCATTGAGAAGGCGGCATAACCGGTGATCTGGCACAGCCGGGCCTCCAGGTCGGCCACCAATTCCCGGTAGCCTGCGGCCTGCGCGGCCGGGGCGTAGGGGTGCAGCCCGGCGAACTCGGGCCAGGTGATGGGCATCAGCTCGGCTACCGCGTTCAGTTTCATGGTGCACGAGCCCAGCGGGATCATCGCCCGGTCGCCCGCCAGATCGCGGTCGGCGAGCCGGCGCATATAGCGCGTCATCTCCGACTCGGCCCGGTTCATGTGGAAGACCGGGTGGGTCAGGTACTGCGTGGTCCGCAACAGATGGTCGGGAATAGCCGGTTGACTGGCCAGTTCTCGCACCGGATCAAGCCCGAAGGCGTCCAGTACCCGGCAGAGCACCGCCAGCGTGGTGGTCTCGTCCAGTGAGATACCAACCCGGTCCCATCCCACTCGCCGCAGGTTGATGCCGCGGTGTTCGGCGGCGGCCAGAATGTCGGCCTGCCCATTCCCGACACGCACCGTGATGGTGTCGAAATACGCCGCGGGCTCCACCTCGACACCCCCGGCGCGCAGGCTGGACGCAAGAGTGACCGCCATCAGATGGACGCGCTGCCCGATAGCCTTCAGGCCCTCCGGGCCGTGGAAGACGGCGTAGCAGGACGCCATCACCGCCAGTAGGGCCTGCGCGGTGCAGACATTCGAGGTGGCCTTCTCTCGGCGGATGTGCTGCTCACGGGTTTGCAGGGCCAGCCGGTAGGCCCGACGGCCGTTGGCGTCCCTGGAAACCCCGACCAGACGGCCCGGCATGCTGCGTTTCAGGGCGTCCCGACAGGCCAGGAAGGCAGCGTGCGGGCCACCGAAACCCATGGGTACGCCGAAACGCTGGGCGGAACCGACTGCGATATCGGCGCCCATTGCGCCCGGCTCCTTCAGCAGGGTGAGAGCCAGCAGGTCGGTGGCGATGATCGCCAGCGCCCCGGCCCGGTGCAGCCCCCGGCATTGGGTGGTGTAGTCGCGCAGGTCGCCGAAGGTGCCGGGATGGGCGAGGATCGCCCCGCACAGCCCATCGGCCACCAGCTCCGCCACCGGGGCGATCACCAGTTCGATGCCGAGCGGCCGCGCCCTGGTCGCCAGCACGGCCAGCACCTGCGGGTGCAGGTCGTCGGCGGCGAAGAACCTGGTCCGTTTGCCCTTGCCAACGACGAAGGCCATGTGCATGGCCTCGGCGGCGGCGGTCGCCTCGTCCAGCAGGGATGCGTTGGCGATCTCCAGGCCGGTGAGGTCGGCGACCATCGTCTGGAAGTTCAGCAGCGCCTCCAGTCGGCCCTGGGCGATCTCCGGTTGATAGGGGGTGTAGGCGGTATACCAGGCGGGGTTTTCCAGGATATTGCGCTGGATGACCGGTGGGGTGATCGTCCCGTAGTAGCCCTGGCCGATCATTGAGGTCAGCACTCTATTGCTGGCCCCGATTCGGCGTAGCTCGGCGATCGTGGCGCCCTCGCTGAGCGGTGCCCAGTCCAGGGGGGTCGTCTGGCGCAGCGTGGCCGGAACCGCCTGGTCGATCAGTTCGTCCAGGCTGGCGACACCCACCGCGGCGAGCATCTTGGTCATCTCCGCCGGGCTTGGGCCGATGTGCCGGCGGTTGGCAAAATCATCCGGGTCGTAGCCGGCCGGCTGCCAGGTGGTCATCAGCCGATCAGCGCCTGGTAGGCGTCCTCGTCGAGGTACTCGTCCAGGAAGCCGGGATCGTGCGGGGTGATCTTGATGAACCAGGACTCGGCCGTGATGGTTTCGGGTGCATCGGCCACCGGCTGGTTGACCGCAGCTATCGTGCACTCACAGGGCGCAACGATACCCGAGGTGGCCTTGGTGGATTCGATGACCACGACTTCTTCCCCTTTGGCGGCCTCGGCGCCGGCCTCGGGCAGCTCAACGTAGACAATGTCGCCTAGTTCGGACAGGGCATGGGCGGTCAGGCCGATGGCCACCTCGTTCTCGGAATCATCCAGCCAGTCATGATCCTCGGTGTACTTTCGCATTTCCTTCTCCTCAACGCTTGTAGGACGGGTTTACGAATGGGAGCGTCACGACGCTCAGGGGCAGACGTTTGCCACGCACCTCGGCGTGAACGGTGCTGCCGGGGGTCATGTCCACCGGCAGCATTGCCATGGCAATGGGGCCGCCGACGGTGGCCCCGAAGCCACCCGAGGTGACCTTTGCGACAGGTTCGGAATCGTTTACGTTGCGGAACAGCGCTGCGCCCTCGCGGACGGGCACTCGTCCCGCAACCTTGAGCCCGACACGCTGCCGGGGGACACCGTTGGCGAGTTGCGCAAGGATTATTTCGGCGCCGGGGAAACCACCGGCCCGGCTGCCGCCCTGGCGGCGCAATTTCGGGATCGACCAGGCCAGGCCGGCCTCGATGGGGCTGATGGTTTCGCTCAGTTCGTGGCCGTACAGCGGCATGCCGGCCTCCAGGCGCAGGGAATCGCGGGCGCCAAGCCCCGCAGGCAACACCCAGTCGAGCCCCAGCAGGGCACGGGCCAGACCCTCGGCGTCCGGGTTGGGTATCGAGATCTCGAAGCCGTCCTCGCCGGTGTAACCGGAACGGGATACCCAAACCTCCACCCCGTCGAAATCGAGTGCCCGGGAGTCCATGAACTTGAGTTCTGCCGCAGCCGGAATCAAGGTGGCCAGCGCCTCTTCGGCACGGGGACCCTGCAATGCCAGCAGGGCCCGGTCGGTCAGGTGCCGCACCGTGACACCGGCCAGTTGCCCAAGCCAGGCAAGATCATGCGCGGTGCGGGCTGCGTTCACGACCAGGAAATAGTGGTCGCCGTGATGGGCGAACATCAAGTCGTCAAGAACACCACCGGATGCGGCGGTGAACAAACCGTAGCGTTGCCGCCACTCCCCCAGGCCAATGACGTTCGCGGGAATCAGGGTTTCCAGGGCGGCGGCCGCGGCCGCCAAATCTCCCCGGGCAGATCCGATGATCACCTGGCCCATATGACTAACGTCGAACAAGGAAGCCGCTTCACGCGTATGCCGATGTTCGGCGATGATACCGGCGAACTGCACCGGCAAATCCCAACCCGCGAACTCGACCAGTCGTCCCCCGAGTTCGGTGTGCAGGCCGTGCAGGGCTGTGATGGCTGCTGACATGGGGCCCCTTCCAATCGATACATGCCGACACCGGGGTGGCGGTACCACCCGGCAGCCCCCTCTGTCGCTTTGCCTGAGATCGTTTCATCCTTCGGCGGGCCCTCCGGCAGGCCTCTTTCCAGAGTCTGGTGCGTCGCGGTCCTTGAGCCTGAGAGTTTCCGGGGCGGTTGCTCCTTCGGCACCAACCCAGTAACCACCAGGTTGCGATGGTCGGGCCGATTCTCCCACGACAGCACAAATGCTATCCGGCCATCCCGAAAGGTGCGTGCTGGACGCAGCATTCTCCATGACCGGTTGGCCAACTTGACAACCAGCTTCCTCCGCGCCCACGAGCCAGATGCTGACGATCCAGGTGATGTGCTCCCCTACCAAGAAGTCGGCGCCCACCTGCGGGAGAACCTCCTCCGGCACTGCCCGAACCCGCGATAGTGCTTTCCTCCCCGCCGAAGCTGTCACCATTCATGGGGGCGCGATGCATTACGGTTCGGTCAGTTGGACGGTCGCAACGACGTACTTCGGATACCGCATCCTCGGGCCCGGAAGAAAGTGTCAGTGATCTGCGACATAGTGAGGCTCGTGAAGCAAGCAGGTTCCCCTGACAGTCGAGGCCGTTCAGGACATGAACGTCCTCACCTGCAGCCAGTGCTCGCCTTCATCAGCCCACCAGGACCCAGTTTTTGACCGTCACAGCACTCGATTGACCGGAGGGAAACGACCATGGCCAAGCTCTCACTCGACTCGCTTCTAGAGAAGCTGCTGAATCCGGAATGGGCCGCAGCCCGCATTACCGCCACCTACCAGCCAAGCGGAGGACCGGGCAGCCGGGTGTTTCCGCCCACTTTCCCCATGGGCTCGGGGGATGAATCACCGTACCTACTTGAGGAAAGAACGCGGGACGGGGCGATTCGGAAGGCAGTTATTCTGGATCAGATCCCGTCACAGGCCAACCGTTGCGAGGAAGCAATTGCTGACGCCTGGCACCGAGATGAGGTACAGATGCCCATGCTGCGGCTGGTGCATCAAGGTGCCGCCGACTTCGAGATTATTGGGCTATCCGCCCCGCACCGAGCCTTCGACGCCTATTGGCGTGACTCACTGCTCGACGGCGTGAAGTTTGACCGCACCGACGTCGGCAAAGCACTTCAAGCCGCCTCGTTGGCAGACGCCACAGCGCTGCTCCAATATGACCCGGGGACGCTGGTCTATGGTGGCTGGAACAGCCACCGCAAGGGGCATCAGGCGAAGTTCCCGCGTCTCTACAGCAGCGAATTGATCGGTTGGGATCCAGTGAAAGGTACCCGCAAAGCCGGGCGCATGGACCCGGCGAACCTAACCGGCTCGCGCAGCGGGGCAGGCGATGATTGGTCCTATTCTATGGCTGCCGCCAAGAAGGCCGACTCGAAGCTCAGCGAAATCGGTCACGGGAACATCGCTCCCAATTCCGCGCACGGCGGCGTGACCATCACCGGGGCAACACGGTCAGCAGTGCTCAGCCTTTCTGCCACCAGGCGTATCCATTTCGGATCCCTGGCGGCCACCGCCCAGAACTCGGCGCGCGCCTTGTTGGGGGCCTTCGGACTGCTCGGGGACCGCCTGGCCTTCGGCAATGCAGGTGTCTGGTTGCGCAGCGGCTGTGACATGGTCCAGGAATCGGAAGTCCTGGAATGGGTCGGCCGAGGCGATGCTGTTGAACAGTTCACGTTGTCACCGCAGGAGGCGTTGGCGCTCTATGCCGAGGCTGTGCAGACCGCGAAGACAGCCGGGGTACCCCTGAAACTGGAAACAGTGGAGTTGACCCCGTCCAGGGCCTTGGCTGAGGCCATCGATTTTGCCTTGACCAAGGCCGAGTCGTCTGGGGAATGACATGCCCATCCGCTTGGATATCACTCTTTTGAGTGGGCGATATGACGCCGGAGGTGAAGACCCGCAAGTACCGGAATGGCCACCGCATCCGGCACGGATTTTCTCGGCTCTGCGGTCGGTGGCAGGTGACGATGAAGTGGACCCTCTGACCGAACTTGAGCAGTTGGCCCCACCACTGATCCATGCTTCCGAGGCCGGCATCAGCCGTTCCAGGAGCTATGTCGTGACAAACGTGAGGGAACGCAAGGGCGGGCATCAGGCGCATCCGGGCAGGACATCTGCCGCTCGTCACCGCGTTGGCGGTCTGCCTCAGGATTCCCGCATCCAATACGACTGGTTGGATGGCGATGCCGTATCCGATCAGTCCCTAGCCGAATTGGATGCTCTGGCCCGTCGGGTCCCCTATCTGGGACGCTCCACCTCGCCCGCCATGTTGCTGTTCAGCCGGGTGCCCAGCCCAGAACCCCTTGCCGGATTGGCTACCTATGAGCCGATAGCAGGAACTGAGGGTATGCAGGTGCGAGTGCCATTCCCTGGTTATCTGACAAAACTGAACGAACTCTATGAACTCGATCAGCCCGCTTGGCAGGCAGCCGGGGCCCGGGCTCGTCGTACCTACCGAGTGGCGGGCGCCGAGCCAGCAGAGCCACCGGCGAAACCCATCAAATCGCCGTACCCCGACTTGGTAATCCTGCGTTTCATTGGTCAACGCCCACCGGGTAATCTTGTGGCGCGCTTCACCGAGGCGCTTCGTAGAAAAGTCATGGGCCAGACGAAAGACCCGTTGCCGCCCGTTCTTCATGGTCACGGTCTGCCCGGTCAACCGCATGTGGCATATCTGGGGCTACCCTTCGCAGGCTTTGAGCACGGGGATGGCCAACTCATGGCGCTGGCCGTCGCGATCCCGGGGCTTGGTCGGGAAGAGCGGAGGCGAATACTTCGGGGCATCCTTGGTGACGATGAGGGCCACAAAGTGATGCTTGAGGTTCCCGGTATCCGGCAACCCTTTGAGTTGCAGTACAGCCCCGATGATCCACTGCCCAGGAGCGCAACCGTGGAGCGCTGGACGCGTCCAGTTCGCTCGTGGGTTTCGGTGACGCCACTGGTACTCGACCGGTTTCCCAAGAATGGCGATCTCTCTGCGGCGGTGGTCACGTCCTTCGTACAGGCCGGTCTACCCGCACCCCGCAGTGTTCAGCTCAGTATGCAACCTCTGACTTCCGGGGCAGTTCGCTTGATGCCAAACGAGCTGCCCAAACGCTGCCGCGGACGTCTTTACCGTCATGTGCGGGTGGTCTTTGAAGGGTTGGTGAGCGGTCCGGTTCTGGCTGGAGCCGGACGGTACTTTGGCGTGGGGCTGTTTGCCCCCGAGACTCAGGGATGTGCAGGATGAAAGCCACCGACTTTGCGCAATTCATGCAGGAGATCCACGGTAACCCACCGTTCTCTTGGCAATCGACTGCAGTGGAGGAAACCCTGAGGAGAGAGAGTTGGCCAGCAACGGTTGATGTTCCCACTGGCTTGGGTAAAACCGCAATGCTGGATGCAGCCGTATTCCTTCTGGCGATGAGCGTCGGCGGCGAAGCCCCGCCGGGCCTGGGCAGGCGACGCATCTACCTTGTGGTTGACCGGCGTATCGTCGTCGACCAGGCCTACGCACATGGGCAACGGATCGCCCACGCTCTTGAGGGAGCACAAGCCGGGACCATCTGCTGGCAGATTGCCCAGCGTTTACGGAGCCTGTCAGGTGCAGCCGAGCAGGACCGCGTATTACGTGTGGTAAAGATGCGAGGAGGAACCACTTGGGATGCCGCATGGCTGACTCGTCCGGACCTGCCCGCCATCGTTACGGGCACCGTCGATCAAGTGGGCAGTCGATTGTTCTTCCGCGGTTACGGAGTAAGCCAACGGCGTCGACCTATTGACGCTGCACTGGTGGGAACCGACTCGGTGATCATGATCGATGAGGCTCACCTGGCACAGGCGCTGACGGCGGCACTCACATCAGCCCGTGCTTTTGACACGAGCCATGTCCTCGGCCTTCCTACATCATCGATCATCCACCTCAGCGCGACCGCCACCAAGCACCGGCACGGGTGGACGGTGCCGTTCGATGTAGCCGCCAACGCCCGCAATAAGACGGCGAAACAGCGCCTGACCGCACCCAAGACTCTGACCTTCGTTGACTCAACGGAAAACACCATCGTCCAAGATATGGTTGATCGAGTTGCCGCACTGGCGGATAAAACCAAAGCACGGGTTCTGGTCGTTTGCAACACCGTGAAACGTGCCCGCGAAGTGTATGCGGGCCTCACCACTGGCGCCAAAAAGCCGTCAAACGCGGAAGTGCTGCTGCTCATGGGCCGGTCCCGCCCACTGGATCGCGAGAATATCACGAAACGCGTTACAGAGTTGTTCGGTACCGACCGCCCGGATTCGCCAGATTCGGCCGTGGTTGTGGCAACGCAAACCATCGAGGTAGGGATCGATCTCGACGCCACGGGTATGATCACCGAAACAGCCCCTTGGGATTCATTGGTACAGCGCTTCGGCCGGGTAAACCGTCGTGGATTGCAGAGTAATGCCTCGGTGATAGTGCTGGAGGACTGTGCCGAGAAGCCGCCGGTGTACGGCCGGTCGAAGGTGGCCAGCGCCGATTTCCTGAGGAGGCGCGGGCCTATGGACGTGTCACCGTTGGCACTGCGGCACATGCAAGTGTCTGAAGATCTAGTCGCTCCGGCACCACTGGTGCCAGTGCTGTTGCCGAAGCTACTTGATGCTTGGACTCGCACCAGCCCTGCACCCACCAATGACCCGCCCATAGACCCATATCTGCACGGCATGAAGAAGTCTCCGGCATCAGTTACGTTGATATGGCGAGATGGCCTGCTCGATTGCTTCGGTGACCCTCTGCCTGCTAATAACGCCGGTGCGGTCGTGGATCTATTGCCGATTCACAGCGATGAGGCCATGGAGATCCCATTGATGGCCATCCGCGCCTGGCTCGAAGAGCAGAAGCCGACGTTGCTTGGCGATGTGGAGGACTTCGACGACATTCCATTCAGCGACAACACTTCCGGTCGGATGGTGCTGCGCAGAACCGGGGACGCCAACTGGCAGTGGGTCACCGCTGGCTCGCTACTGCCGGGAGAGATCGCAGTTGCGCCCACGGAATACGGAGGTCTGGACAGGTTCGGGTGGAATCCACTCAGCATCGACCCCGTCAGAGACCTCGCCGAACTGGCAGCTCTGCGACACGGCCAGGTGGCACTGCGCATTGATCCGGGGCTCGCCACCCGACTTGGCCTGACACCCATCGATGGGATGACCGAGTTGCGGGCCAATTGGTTGGACGCCGAGGAGCCAGCGGCGCGAGATGCAGCAGAACAACTCCTGGTAGACGCTGTTCGTGTCTGGCTTGAGCACGCTGAGCGGTCGACCGAAGAGTCCCCTTGGACCGCAGAGGATCTTCGGCAACTCCAAAAAGAGATCGACAGGGCTGTGGCCATCGCATCCGGAGATGCGCAGGTTCCGCCAGTAATCCGTACCCTCGGTTCCAGCAACAGTTGGCAGGCTGTCGATGAGGAGGCAACCGCAGCCAGCTCAAGCCTGAACAGGAGGGTAACGCTGGCCGATCACCTCAGTGCAGTGGAGAAACGGGCAGCCAGAATCGCTGCAAACCTGGATCTTCCGGAAGAAGTGCGCCGCACAGTGGTCGACGCCGCCCGCTGGCACGATCTGGGTAAGGTGGATCAAAGATTCCAAGCAATGCTCTTCGGTGGCAGTGCGATCGCCGCGGAGATGGCCGACGAGCCACTCGCAAAGTCCGGCATGCCACCATCGGATCGTCAACAGCACCGAAGGGCCCTGCAACTGAGCGGTCTGCCGAGGGGCGCACGACACGAGGCGTGGTCAGAAGTGATAGTTTCCGCGCACTTGGCAGGTCTCACAGAGCCCTATAAAGGCGACGCTGATCTTCTTCGACACCTGGTTGCCAGTCACCATGGTCACGGCCGGCCTCTGCTGCCTCCCGTGAACGACTCGGATGATCATGCTCTTGAAGCCAGTGTTGCAGGCGTGAATGTGCAGACCGCTCTGCCAACTCGTGTATGCGTGTCGAGTGCCGATCGTTTCGCCCAGTTGAACAGGAAATATGGCCGGTGGGGGCTCGCGCTGCTAGAGACCATTGTGAGATGTGCAGACATGACTGTTTCGTCGGAGGGATCATGAATAGCGTTAAGTTCCCCGCACTGGCCGGGGATTCCCCCTTGGCCATACTGGCAGCGATCGGAACTCTACAACTCATCTGTCAAAGTATTGATGACCATGCCCTCCTGTACTGGGATCAAGAAACCCGCCTGCCAGTGCTGGATTCATTCTTGAAGTCTGTTGACGATGTCGCAGAGCAGCTTGTGCGGATCGTGGAAGCCATGCCCACCAATGTGGTCATCCCCGGTGGACCTGCCGGTTTTCCGCCACCCGGTGCTGCACCCGACAAACTACGTTTGGAGCAGGGCAAATTGGACGGTTTTCTGCGCGCCATTACCACCGATGTCTCCTCCGCCGAGGCTGCTACGGTGCATTCTTGGGTCGCTAGCCTGATAACAGACTTGGCTATTGATAGTTCCGGTCGCGGCGCAATCAGCCAGTTCGCCGCGCCAGCCGGCAAACAATCCATGTCCACAATGCTGGAGAAACCGCTCGAGTCGGTGCGTTCTGAACCAGATTATTTACGGCAGGCGCTCGTGGGCTGGCGCCGGGTGCCGGGAGTGACAGGCGAGTATCTGGATCACCGGGCAAACTGGGACAGCAGCGAGGACGGCAGTGGCAAGGCGGAGATGCGCGGTGTGCCCGGCGCGACTTGGCTGGCGCTGATGTCCTATTCACTGTGGACAACCACGGCCACAGGATCGCATGTTAGATCCAGTGGTTGGCACTCGGCACATGAGGGGCGTCGGCGAGTTCAGGAGTTACGGTTACCGCTTTGGGAAGAGCCACTGGGCCCAGCCGCGGTGAAGACTCTTGTCGAGCATCCAGTGCTGGATTGCGAATGGCGAGATATGGATTGGAATGCCTTGCGAATCTTGGGCATCTTCGACGTGTGCCGCGCTCATCGTCGTCCGGCAATCGGGGGCAAGTCGGCCGGCGCGCTGGTGCCACTGTCGTGAGTACGATCCGGCCGGAAAGCCCTGGGCTGCCCGAGGTGATACCTGCGCGCATGCTGAATCAGTTCGTCTACTGCCCCAGACTGTTCCATCTGGAATGGGTTCAGCAGCGATTCACTACCAGCGATGATGTGGAGGAGGGGCTGTATCTGCATCGGTTGGTCGACCAGGAGATCGGGACTTTGCCGGATAAGTCTGAGGCATGGGCGGGACGGGCGGCGCGCTCGGTGTCCGTGTCTTCACCACGCCTTGGGCTGGCAGCACGAATAGACCTTGTCGAGGACGGTGGCGACGGCACCGTCGTACCAGTTGACTACAAGAAAGGCCAGCCCGACAAGAACGGTAGAGTATGGCCGGGCGATCGAGTCCAATTGCTGACGCAGGCACTTCTGCTTCAGGAGGAAGGTTACCAAGTCCAGTGGGCGGAAATCTGGTATGCGCAAACACGCCAACGCATCGGCATCGTGGTGGATGATGAAGCGCTGCATGAAGTCAAAGCCATCGTTCAACGGGCATGGCGCGTGGCAGCCGACAGCAAACCACCACTTCCCCTGCGAGACAGTCCGAAGTGTCCAAAATGCTCATTGGTAGGGGTCTGTCTACCAGATGAGTTGGAAGCGCTTCACATGGCACCTCGACAGCGAAAGCCCCTGAAACGACTTATGGCACCAATACTCGAGGGGCGCCCAGTGTACGTGACTCTGCAGGGTGCCACTGTGGGGATTCGTAATGACCGCTTGGAAGTGTACCTCGATGGTGAAAAGCAAGCCAGCTATCGGTTGATCGATGTTAGCCAACTCTGTGTTTTTGGGAATGTGACAGTTTCATCACAAGCGGTAAGAGGGCTCATGCTGCGTGCGACCCCGGTGCTGTGGTTCAGCTACGGAGGCTGGTTTGCTGGAATGGCAGAGGGACTGCCAAGAAAGAACGTCGATTTGCGGATTGCCCAGTTCGGAGCATCAGAACAGCAGCAGTTCGAAGTCGCCAAAAGAATGGTAGCCGGGAAGATCAGGAACAGCCGCACAATGCTCCGACGTAACTCGCGCACGAGCACAGAGCCTACGGCTGACCAGCTGAAGGAACTCGCCTCGCAGGCGCTTCATGCCAAGTCGGCCCAGCAACTCCTGGGTATCGAGGGGACGGCTGCTCGCCTCTACTTTGGCCGCTTCACATCCATGGTAGGACCAAACACCAAGGTGGACGTATCGGATTTCCAGCAGAATGGTAGAGCGAGAAGGCCTCCGCCTGACCCCCTGAATGCCCTGCTCTCGTTCTGCTATTCCCTGCTGGTGAAGGATCTCACAGTGATTCTATTTTCCGTCGGTTTTGACCCGTATTACGGAGTCTTCCATCGACCGCGATTCGGGCGCCCAGCCTTGTCACTCGATCTGGCGGAAGAGTTCCGACCTTTGGTAGCCGAAAGCGTGGCGCTGCAGGTGCTGAACAACGCCGAGGTGGGGCCGCGCGACTACAAGATACGAGCTGGTGGCTGCACCTTGGAGGCGAGCGGCCGCAAGGCGGTGCTCAAGGCATACGAGCGGAGGCTTGAGCAGGAAATCACGCATCCTCAGTTCGGGTATAAAGCGTCGTATCGGCGCGTGATGGACATTCAAGCTCGCCTACTCGGTGCTGTCATGATAGGTGAGGTCTCAGACTATGTGGCCATGGTGACACGATGAAAACCAGCAGGCGCCGGTACCTAATTGCCTACGACATCCGAGAGCCTGCCCGACTCAGACGTGTCTGTAAACTCATGGAGGCCAACGGGGATCGGATCCAGTACTCGGTATTCATTTGCGACCTGACCAGAACAGAGTTGATTCACTTGAGAGCATCTGGAGAGCGCATCATGAACTTGGCGGAGGATTCAGTGGTAATAGTTGACTTGGGAGACATCGGTGAGAATCGGTTCACATTCGTGGGCCAGCACCATGCACTTCCTACCCCCGGAGAAGCGCACATCGTGTAGCGAGCGCTATGGTGCAGACCTGGTCCCGAAGCAGTGCTCGTCACCTTGTCACATTCCACTTCTAGCCAAGTGCGAGGGTGATCAATGAGTCCGTTTCAGCATCAGGATCACAGTGCTCGAAGACATGTGCAAGACTGGTAGCCAGAGGCAACGTCAGCGGCGAGCTCCATTCCCAGCCGATAAGGCTGGGCTCCATTGCGGCGATCGTTTGATCCGAATGCTGGTAGAGCACCACAGCCATTCCCAGCCGATAAGGCTGGGCTCCATTGCGGCTTTGTCGTGTTGACTAGGGCAAATACCCCAAAAACACCCATTCCCAGCCGATAAGGCTGGGCTCCATTGCGGCCACAAGGACTGATGTATTCGCACCCACCCGGCCGGGCCATCCATTCCCAGCCGATAAGGCTGGGCTCCATTGCGGCGCATCTCCAGTCACAAGTTAATCTTGTACGCCGAGTGCCATTCCCAGCCGATAAGGCTGGGCTCCATTGCGGCCCCCCACAAGGCGCGGCACCCGTCGCGCCGAGCCCGGGCCATTCCCAGCCGATAAGGCTGGGCTCCATTGCGGCCGCTACGTGCCCGGCACCTACGGGTCGATCTGGAACCACCATTCCCAGCCGATAAGGCTGGGCTCCATTGCGGCACAATGAAATCAAAGAACGTAGTCATCGAAGTAATCCCCCATTCCCAGCCGATAAGGCTGGGCTCCATTGCGGCGCTGCATCCCAACTCCCCATCGGGTCGGGGACCGATCCATTCCCAGCCGATAAGGCTGGGCTCCATTGCGGCGTTGATCTGGGGACGATGTCATCCTGCTCGTCGAGGCGCCATTCCCAGCCGATAAGGCTGGGCTCCATTGCGGCGAGCAGTACCGGGACGTGGAAATGGTGCTCACCTCGCCATTCCCAGCCGATAAGGCTGGGCTCCATTGCGGCGTCTCGTCCGCGCCCTCGAACACCGAACGCATTAATACCATTCCCAGCCGATAAGGCTGGGCTCCATTGCGGCAAAACCCGGGCAAGGATACCGCCGAACCGTCGATTACCATTCCCAGCCGATAAGGCTGGGCTCCATTGCGGCTCGACGATATGCGCCATGCGGCGCAGCTCGTCAGCCCATTCCCAGCCGATAAGGCTGGGCTCCATTGCGGCAGGCGATCATGGCGGTCGCACCAGACTGGATCTCGAACCATTCCCAGCCGATAAGGCTGGGCTCCATTGCGGCTCCCGGATTCTGGGCCGATGTGCGCGATGCTTACCTCCCATTCCCAGCCGATAAGGCTGGGCTCCATTGCGGCATATTATCGCGGCTGAACAGCTTCTACGCGAGGCGGGCCATTCCCAGCCGATAAGGCTGGGCTCCATTGCGGCATCGGCGACACGCTCCGCCCACAAAATTCGAATGGCGCCATTCCCAGCCGATAAGGCTGGGCTCCATTGCGGCATCCTAGCGGCGGGCGACGTCGCGGTTGATTCGTCCGGCCATTCCCAGCCGATAAGGCTGGGCTCCATTGCGGCTTGTCGATATTGCGCGCGAATTCAGCAAAGTCTCGCGCCATTCCCAGCCGATAAGGCTGGGCTCCATTGCGGCATTGCGGTGCTCGTCCTGATCGCCGTACGGATCGGCCCATTCCCAGCCGATAAGGCTGGGCTCCATTGCGGCTTGTTTTTCGATCCGGCGACCACATCGACCGGCCGCCCATTCCCAGCCGATAAGGCTGGGCTCCATTGCGGCAGCATCGGTTGATCGGGACCCTGCTGGACTGTGGGGCCATTCCCAGCCGATAAGGCTGGGCTCCATTGCGGCTGGAGTCGGACGCTGATGAGAGGTCTGAGGCGATCTGCCATTCCCAGCCGATAAGGCTGGGCTCCATTGCGGCAGCATCGGTTGATCGGGACCCTGCTGGACTGTGGGGCCATTCCCAGCCGATAAGGCTGGGCTCCATTGCGGCTGGAGTCGGACGCTGATGAGAGGTCTGAGGCGATCTGCCATTCCCAGCCGATAAGGCTGGGCTCCATTGCGGCAGCATCGGTTGATCGGGAC
>ERZ773005.1113-NODE-1113-length-15388-cov-4.241636_pt1 | contig 15388 bp, 8 predicted proteins | sample MGYA00580666_ERZ773005 | MGnify/ENA primary metagenome ERZ773005 (study PRJEB29015, sample SAMEA2737999) | human oral metagenome | biome: human oral; feature: human-associated habitat; material: dental | place: China | collected 2061 ...
AGCAAGGCCGCCGAGTACGGATTCACGATGCAGGAAAACACGATGGGCTGGGCAACCTGCCAAACTAGCAAAAGCTACATCCGCATCGACATCAAAGAAATGGAGAACGAAGGCAAGAGCGATTGGGCTGCCCACAAGATTTGGCTCGACCTCAAAGCCGAGGGAAGCATTTGCAAAATGGGCGGACGCAACACGCCGGAGGAACTTTTGAAAACCGCCGAGAAAATTGCAAAAGGTGCAAAATTCGCCACCGAAATCAACAGCAGGGGGCTTTCCTACGAAAGAACATTCTAAGCCGAAACCAAAGCAGGGCACCGCTCGAAGGGGCGGTGTTTTGAAATATGTCACTTTTTTTGTTTGGCAGGGTAAGCAACTACCCAAGGTTGCGATCTTTGGTCTTCAGGCAATACATTGTGGTCAAACCACATGGAGAAAAATTTCTCGCCGTTGTTTATCACGTAACCATCTTGAAGATGATCGCAGGTGTCGTATGGGTCAGCCATAATTAGTACATCGTCAAGAGAAGATTCGGTTCCCATATCATCATAGCCGATGATGACTCGCCAATGACCGCCCCAATCTATATTTTCAACCATGACAGGTCTTTGTTGCCGCAGATTTCTTATAACAAAATCTTTGAATGCCATGTAGCTTTCCATAGGTTTTGAGGCTAATCCGGTTTCAACCTGCCAGCCGATGTTTTTGAAGAACGCAACTATGTTGGCTGTATTTGTGCCAATGTGGATGCCTTGAGTTTTCATGCCTTGGGTGAGTTCCATTTCATCAAAGTCGTGATTGCCATAATAGTACAGCACCGTTAACGCGGCAGCCGGTCCACAGGTATATTCTGTGGTTTGCTGATATGTTTGGTAATGCGACAATATTAGGAGATTTCGATTTGAACGCATATGATAAAAATCAGGATGTGCAAAGTAGATGCTTCTTTTGTGGTTAATCTCCTGTGGGGCAGAGGTAGCTCCTTCTAATGTGGGCAGAGAAATGTCTTTAGGCAGAGGGATAATACGCGCTTTGTCTGTGGCAGCATAGCTGGTGGGGATAGCCACCGTCAATAAGATTAGTACAGCATAGATAATAATATTCAAGCGATGAGTTTTTTTGTTAGTAATCATTTTTTACTCCTTTCTACGAGTACAAAGGTCGGGGCAAGGAGTGTGTGCCGCAGCATCCGCTGTATTTCCTGCTTCACGATTCGCCCAATCCCGAAATGACTTTTTTATATATTTCGAGAGACAGCCATGATTCACCTTCTACTTTGGGGAAAATTTTTTCGCAAATTATAAGGGACGGTATGAGGCATGTGGTGGGGCGTTATCCCCTGCTCCCCAATCGCATGAGTGTTGACCGGGACGAGCATGGAGAACTTGTTTATACCTACACGCCCATGAGCGATGCCAATACGAAACTCAAAAGTGACCAGTCAATCAAGCTGCGGTGGGAGGATGTCCTGCACATTCCGGGCTTGGGCTTTGACGGCTTGGTGGGCTACTCCCCCATTGCGATGGCGCGGAACGCCGTAGGCATGCCCTTTGCTTGCGAGGAGTATGGCTCTGCTTTCTTTGCCAACGGCGCACGTCCCGGTGGTGTCCTCAAGCATCCGGGAGTCTTGAAAGACCCGTCGAAGCTCCGTGAGAGCTGGCACGCCGTTTACGGCGGCACAATGAATACGGGCAGGATTGCTGTACTGGAAGAGGGCGTCAAGTATCAGCAGATTGCCATCCCGCCAGAAGAAGCGCAGTTCCTTGAGACGAGGAAGTTCCAGATCGACGAGATTGCGCGGCTCTATCGCGTGCCGCCGCACATGATCGGCGACTTGGAAAAATCCAGCTTCAACAACATCGAGCAGCAGTCGTTGGAGTTCGTGAAGTACACGCTGAATCCGTGGGTGGTGCGCTGGGAGCAGTCGCTGCAGAAAGCCTTGCTCTCTCCTGATATTTTCACGCTAATCTGGGCAACTTCATTTTATCAGCGTTTCCTTAAGAAGGCGCGGCGAAGCAATTTAGACGGCGCATCCACGAAAACTTCGTCTTGTCGGACATGCTGAATTATGATAGACTGAGAGAAAGTTTACAGATTTATAATTTTACATTTTTGTTTTTGCATGAAACGCCGAGTCATCAGAGCCAAAGAGCGAATCAACGATGCGGTTTCATGGAAAGGCGGCGCATTCTTGCTCCTAAATGGACGTTTGTGCGAATGGTTTTCAAGGAAAGGAGAACACCATCATGAAACATCGTGCTTGTTCTAAGAATGCCCTTCCGTCGCATACACTTGCCCGCTGCATCCTCGCAGGCCTTGCAGCGGGTGTCTTTACGCTCGGTTCTGTGCCATGCGCGGCTGCGGATCAGGTGGTCACGGAAGATGCGACGGTTGTTGTGGGCGACAGTACCGGCAATGCAGCGACCGTCACTGTCGGCACCGCAGGCGGCGGCGATACGCCGCAGATCGGTGTGAAGGACACCGACGGGAAGCTCACGGAAGGGGGATTTGTCATAGGGACGTTTCGGCGTGCGACATCCAACAGCAAGGTGCAGCTTACAGGCGGCAAAGTTTTCATCAAGAGCGGTGTGTTGGGAGAAGCGCATGGCATCCGCGCCGAACTGGGCGCGAACGAAGATCTGCACATCGAAGGCGGAGAGGTGGAGATGTCGGGCGGCACGCTTCGGGTGGATAAGCCGATGAATCCGAACCTATACAGGGATGCCTTTGGGCTATTCGGCGCCATAGCGGAGCTGAATCCCGCCCCCGTAGATCTTGACCACGGAACGCCGGCAAAGGCGGAGGTGACGGGCAGCACGGTGAAGATCACGGGCGGTAAATCTAAAGATCCGAGAACAAATCCGAGGAAATCCCAGTGGTGCAGCATTGCGGGCGGCGCTGTCGCCATGTACGATGCCGGAACGCTTGAGGCAAAGCTCTCGGGCAACAAGGCAGATGTGCAAAGCGGCGACTTTCGACAGGCGTTTCAAAAGACGAAGGTGTTCGGAGCCTTTGCTCAGATCAAGCAGATGGACGGCTCGGCGCTCGTGAAAGCGGAGAATAATACCGTCACCTTGTCCAATCTGGCAGGATCGGAAACCGGCATCATGGATACGATGTTTGCCGGTGCGCGGATCGACTATCTCTGCGTTACGCCCAAGAAGAAAGCAAGCGAAGCGGAAGCGAACCCGCAGAAGTTCGTTGCGAGCGGCAACGTGCAGATTGTCGCGAAGGGGAATAAGGCACTCCTCGACAAGGGCAAGGTGTTCGATTTGTGGGGCGCATCCATCGAGGGAAACAATAGATACGGTCGCGATCTATGCACCGAGGCGACGGGCAATGCCGTTTCCATCGGTTCGAAGGGGAATGTGGTGCGCGCCATAGGCGCCCGAATCGAACAGCGCGTAATATCCAGGGCGGGCGTATCCCAGACGGTGAAGGCAACGGACAATGTCGTCACGATGGAGGACGGCGGCTCAGCGGTGCTGGCGATGGGCGTAAAGATCGACTGTTTCTCATTGGCAGACGGGTCGGCGCAGGCATGGAACGAAAAGGAGCGTCTGCAGGCGAATCTTGAGAGGAACAAGGTCACAGGCACGGGCGGCGAGTGGCAGCAGGTGACGGGTGCCGATGCCAGTGTAATCTCAGACATGGAGAATGTGGAGGGGATTGTGCGGGAGAACACCGTCCGCCTCGAACGTGGTTTCTTAAAGGATGGTAGTGTAACAGGAGGCGTTGTATCCTCCGGATCCGATTCCCGTTTGACCAAAACGACGGTGAGGGCAACGGCGGAGAAGAACGAAGTCTTTCTGAAGAAGATGAAGGGGGATGTGGACCGCTTCATGGCCGCTTCTGCGACAGCGAATTGGTACAATGCCGCTGCGGCGAAGGCAGAGGCAAAAGCGAACGAAAATACACTCACCGTCGAGGGTGGAACATTCACCATGACGGAGTCGCCGTACGCTACTTCTTCGATGACGGGCGCGAAGGCTACGGTCAATATCTATAACGAAGCGCTCGTCGGTACGGCGGAAGCGTCAAAGAATACGGTGTTTTCCTCTGCCGATGCTGTGTGGCAGAGCGTGACAGGCGGCGAGGCGTTTGTCAGTTCAACGACCAGTGATGTGACGGCGACGGCAAGCCACAACCAGATCACGCTCGAAAGCGGCACCTATCAGGGCGAGATCTGCGGCGGCTCTGTCAAGATCAGGGGCAAGGATTCCGGCAGCGCATTTGAGCCGAAAGAGAGCGGAATGGCTTTTGCTCAGGCGGTGGGCAACAAGATCAACATCCGCGGCGGCGTTTACAAGAGGGCGGGAGCCGCCAATCCCGAGATGTACATCTATGCGGCTCGTGCTGATCTGGGCAGCTACGCTAACTCGAAGGCGACCGTTCGGGACAATGTCATCGAGATCTCGGGCACGCCCGACCTCAGCGGGGCGCGTCTTGTCGGAGCGTCAGCCGTCGCTGCGACGCGCGATGTGGCGGGCAACACGCTCATCGTGAACAAGACGAAGGGCATCCGTGCGGTGAGCATCGAGGGCTTCCAGAAGGTCGTATTCAAGATGCCGAAGGGCATGACTGCAAGCGACACCATGCTGACCGTCACCGATACGAAGGACACCGACCTCAGGGGCGCTTTGCTTGAAGCGCATCTGCGCGGCGATGAGCCGAAGGGGCAGTTGCGTCTTCTCCACACCGAGAACGCGCAAATTTTGACCGACGATGCGACGAAGATGGATGTCTATCGGGGAGCGTTCGACGTGACGGGAGCGAAGCTCAGCGTCACGGAGAACAAGAAGGAATTGCTCGTCCGGACACCGGAGCCGGTGGATGTGCCGGAGCCGTCAACCCCGTCATCGACACCGTTTGAAGAGCCGTCGTCTGCAGCGCGTGCGCAAGTGGAGGACAACCGCAAGTCGGTGCTGGAAACAGTGGCAGGCTCGGCCGCCTTCCTCGGCACGGGCGCGGATCTTCTGACGGGCGAGGGCATGGCAAGTGCGTCACTGGAAGCAGCGGCGGCACCGGCGCAGACTTTTGCACCCTTTGCCGCTGTCGGCGGCTCCTCCATGCGCTATCAGACGGGATCGCACGTCGATATGAAGGCCGTGAGCCTTTCTCTCGGCTTCTCGCGCGAAGTGACGCGCGGCGACGACCGTCTTGTTTTCGGACCCGTTGTTGAGTACGGACGATCCAGCTACGACAGCTATGTGAATGCGGCGCACGCTGAAGGCAAGATGCGCTACATCGGCGGCGGCTTCTTCGTGCGCCAAGAGAAGGCGGACGGCATGTTCTCTGAAGGCAGTCTGCGCTTCGGACGCTCAAGCGTGGATTATTCCTCCACCCTCAATGCAGGATCGCTTCCGATCGCGGTTTCCTACGACATGGGCAATAACTACATCGGCGCACACCTGGGGTTTGGACAGCGCATCACACAGGCGAGCGGCACGGAGCGTGAGATGTATCTGCGCTACTTCTACACAAGACAGAACGGCGCAACGGTAGATCTCGATACAGGAACGAGATTTGACTTCGACTCGGTGGACAGCCATCGCGTGCGCACGGGTGCACGCTGGATGATTCCGCAGAAGGGCGGCTCGCTCGTCCTCGGAACCTCGCTCCAGTATGAATTCGGCGGCAAGACGCATGCGACGGTGACCACATCCACAGGAACTTACAACGCTCCTTCGCCGTCGCTTCAAGGCTTCTCCGTGAGCATGGAAGTCAGCTGGAAAGCCGACCTCAGCTCTCAATGCACCGCTGACATCGGTCTTGAAGGCTGGGTAGGCAAGCAGCGCGGTCTGGGGCTTAAGGCGGGATTTGAATGGAAATTTTGACGGACTGCGCCCTTTGAGGAAGATAGAAAATATGATTGTGCCGACGGCGCAGGCTCATAGAGTTATGTGGCGCGATACATGATGAATGACAGCTTGCGTCGGGCGCACCTTGGGAAGGGGCTGTCGCACATACATCCTGTGCGGCAGCTTTTTTCATGCACAAAAAGAGCCTCTGCCCTAGTAAAAGGGCAGAGGCAGGTGTGAAATAGAATCATGCGACAATAGTACCGGTCTGTCTCTTCGGCTACGGCAGTGAACGCCGCTCCTGCGAGGCAATCAGCTACAGTGTGCGAGAGCATCGCCATAACAGAGCAGCCGGTACAGTGCGTTTGAAGCGCAAATAGAAGAAATTACAGCGCATCGCGTTCATGCAGCAATTTCACGATAGCGGCATAGTTAAAGTACAGCTTGTCGGCCTGGACACCAAAAGGGATATCAACCTTGACCGCATGTTCCGTGCTGCAAAAGCTTCCGCCCTTCATGCGCCCCAGTTTCAGATTTGAGGACATGTTTGCGACATGTCCATAAGTATCTTGAAAGGGGAGGAGCAGACAATCACCGCCGCCCGGCTGCTCGCCGATAACCTTGGCTAAACCGCCCTGCTGCGCGAAGAACGGCAGCGCGTTGGCGCAGGAATACGAGTAGCCGCTGGTCAGGATATAAAACGCATATTTTCCGCCGAAGCCATCTCTTCCATCGAAGTGGCCGTCTAAGTTCGTATCCACATGGTACCATTCTGAGCAGTAGTTTTGGTTGAGGGTATTATAATAGGTGATATTCGCCTCACCGTCAGGCGCGAGAAATCCCAGAACGGCGGTCAAGGCACCCACCTCGCCGCCGCCATTCGACGAGAGGTCAATGACTACCCGTTTGACCTGCGGTGCCTGCTGGATTTGGGCAAACGCATCATAGAAAAGGCCAAAGGTGCTGCTGTCATAAACCTCTGGGGAGGGCGGAGCGAAATAGAAGCTCGCTTCATTTCCTGATTCGTTGAAACTCTCAAAGTAGATGAACGCGGTATCGTCAATGATATCTACCCGAGCCGCACTGAAATCCTCCGGCTTGAGTGTTTCGATATGTTTGACGGTCTGAACGAAGGAGCTGAAATCCCTACTCTGACTCATCCCTGTGAACAGCTCTACTTCAATCTCTTCATCCGCAGTGCCTCTGACTTTCAGAAGTTCCTGTGCATCCGCCAGCCAGAAAGCCTCCGGTTCTTTGCTGCCGCCACGGAAAATATAGTGCAGCAGGATGGGATCGAGCTGCAGATCCTCGCAGGCTGCTGCATACTGTGCGTATGTACCGACCTCCCCTGAAAGGAAATCGACTCCCTTGTCATCCAGCCGATAGACGAGACGCTGCAACGCATCACGCATGCCCTTCGGCCCGTACATCTGGAATATTTCCTGCACCTCTGCGATCGATCCTGTATGGAATACCCCTGTTCGCAGCAAGATCGAGTCATGCCCGCTGTCAAAGAGCTTGTAGATGAGGCTCAGGAACGCCTCATCGCTTTTTTCCCTGTCTGTAGACAGCAAGCCTTCCTTCAAGCCGTTCTCCGCCAAGTAGCTATCGAAATCCTTAATGCCCTTTTCTTCTTTATGCCCATAGTACATATCAAACAGCAGGCAATTCGTGCCATAGGCATAGCGTGCATAATCTGCCGGAATGTCCTTCCGCTTGGAAAAGCTGCCCGCGTAATAGGCATCGGCATAGGCGTTTTTCCGAAGCAGGGGATTACGCTCAAAGCCGTAGATGTGTTTGGTCATTGGTTCGCTGATATTGTAGAAGCTATCGCCGTTAAAGGACAGCCTGTTTGCCCGCATCGGTGTAGCGAAGACATTCTGCAGAACGGCAAAGGGCAGGAGTACATCGTCCTCATGCCAGACAATATCCTGCTCGTAGCGTTTCAAGTCAATCGCAAAACCGCGGGCTTCTGTCTCCGTGGAGGAGTGCTTCCTCGATACGGCCTGTGCATTGAACTCGTGCGGCCCTAAAATGCCGTTTGGCAGCGCCCTCGCCCCGTAGGAGCCGAAAAACGCATCCCAATCCGCGCAGACCAACGTATCCTCACGGCTGTCGAACGTCACCTCAATGCCATTACGGACTGCTGTCAAAACGTTGTTCGCCTCGTTCGCATGGAACGCGATCTCGCTCGCATCATAGAGATTCCCCAGATACTCCACCGCAGAAACGTACGGCACCGTGGGCTGTCGATCCGTATGGTATATCTTGAGCGTTTCATATTTGTCCAGTCGCCCAATATAGACACGGACATCCGCAGATCCTGTCACAGCAGCAAAAGTGGCCGTCGGCACCGAAAAGCACAGACAGAACGCGGACAAGCCCAGAAATCTCTTGGCTAACGATTTAGCTTTCATCATCTCAAACTTCCCCCTTGTATCATATGTTTTGTAATTGCCTACGAAAAAATCTTCTAAAACAGAGTTTACAAAAACGTTTGACCACAACATTCTTCGTAACGATCACATGAATCTCCTACCATTCGCGGTTCAAATTGACCATGGCAGATGCGATATGGTCATGGGCGCCTTTTTCCAGACCGGCTTCGCCGCTTAGATGCCAGCCGCTGCCGATGTCTTTACTGCCGCAAAGATTCATGGTGAAGCGGGCACGGTCGACGGCACGCTGCTGATGGAAGGAATATGCAGGAGCCGCGGACAGATGAGCGGCAACGTCGGGCGCATGACCGGAGAGGATTCCCTTCCAACCGACATCGAAGGTTACAAAGCCATCGTCGGAAAAGTCCCGTTCCCAAGAGCAGCCGAGCTGCAAGTCGCTATACGTCACTTGCGCACTGTCAAGCGATTGGTTCCAAACGCCGGCGCCGGTTTCGCGAAAGCCGCTCTGGCGGTAATGGATGAGATCTGCCGCAACAAAGGGCTTGTTGTGCCAAACGCCCTCTCGTCCATCGTCGAGATCATAGCTGTAGCGTCCCGCCAGCTCGACGGTGGTGCTGTGATACCTGCTGTTGGCGGCGGTAAAAAGAGGGGCAAAGAAAACGCGCTGACCGTCATTTTCTTGTCGCCCGAAGGATATCGTCAGCCAGCCGTCATGAGGGCCGTTTCGGTAGATGCCATAGAGCGCGAGGCGATGATCCCGTACGGTGAATTTATCGGCTTCGCGGGAGAGACATTCCCTGCTATAGCTAAAGAGGCCGCCCAGCATCCAGCGCGGGGAGATGGGACGATCATAGCCGAGGGACAGGGTGTAGCCCTGCCCCGATGTGCCGCCGATTTCGCTCCACGTGCGCCCGGTGCGAAGCCAAAGTCCCGAAGAGGCTGCCATCTCAACGGGGAGGACGAGCCCCGGTGAGCCAAAACCGCCTTGATAACGAAGGGGACGCAAAGAAAGGGGAATCCTCGTCCCATGGGAAAGGTACGATTGCCGCGCCGCCAAAGCGCCGCGCACCAAGGGGCGGGCGAAGGCGGCTGCGGCCACATCCGAACTGCTGCCATCCGCAAGAGCGGTGAGAGCTTGCCGCCCGGCATCCCCCGATAGGGAATAAAGACGACCGATCTGCGACTGCCCTTCGGCATCGGTACGCTGCCAAAGGGCAGCGAGGCTATGGAAGACCATCTGCTGACGGCTGTCAAGAGCGCCCAGATAATTGCCCGGCGTGAAGGTGGCACGGTAGGCATCAGCGCTGCGCCGGTAGGAGGAAATGCCGAGAAAGCCCGAGAAGGGCGCGCCCTCGCCAATCATCGCGCCCGTCACGCCCCCGGTGGCGGTCAGGAACGTATAGGATGTATCGGGGCGATAGACCTGTCCGGGCAGGGCAGTCAAGGCGGAGCCGTCAACATTTGCCGTGCCGCTCACCGCAATCGGATGCGCCGCGCTGCCGTCCGCACCGGTAGCAAGACCGAACGTGCCGCTGCTGACGAAATCGCCCTCGATGGTCAGCGGCTCTCCGACGGGCGCAAGAAGCCCCCGATTGGTGAATACGCCCACATCCGACAGCGTGTGTGGATCGCCTGCAAGCGAAACGGAAAGGGTATGCCCCGGCGCCGGATACAGCCGGTAATGACCGCCAAAGAGCGCACCTCCCGGCGCAACGGCAGCAGAAAGGACATTAGCTTTGCCACCGTAGGAAAGATCGCCGGAGATGACGAGGCGCGTATTCTTGCTGCCGTCAATATTGCCGCTGTAACGTAGATTCTGCCCGGCGAAGGTCAAGGTGGTGATGGGGAGCGGAGCGCCCTCCAGACGGCGCAGCATACGCGTATCGCTGATGTCGGAATCGTCATATTGCCATTTATTGATGATGTCGCCCTCGATGTGCGCCCCCGTGCCGACGGTGATGTTCTTTACATAAGCGTTGTCGCTCATGTAGATGGCTGCACGCCGTCCGATGAGGGTGCCCTGCACCGTAAAATCCGACACCAAGGGACCGTTCATAGCGACAGCAGCAGGTATTAACTCTATATTTTTGGAAAATGCAGCGTAGGATGCACGCGCGCCTCCATTCTTTCCCATGAGATTCGTACCGAAATCGAAGGCTGCACCGATGCCGCCGTGCCCGAGTGCCGTCACCCGGCTGTCGGGGCGCAGCGTCAGGCGGTGATCGCGCCCGTAAGCGACGAGCAGTCCGTTGCCGTTCTTTCCATCGGCGCGTATCGTCGTGCCGCCCGCAACATCGACATCGTTTTTCACTCCGTCCACCCGTATGCCGACGGCTGCCGCTCCTTCGGTCAGCAGATCTGCCGCCTGTGTCACGCGGTTGCGGCTGCCGTAAATGTGCAGCCCCATCCCCCAAGGGGTGCGGCTATATGCGCCACGGATATAGTCGGTATGGTCGGCAGTCCGCGCCGCGTAGGGCGCGGTGTTGTAAACCTCCTGATCATTGCCGTAGATGGAGCGTCCGAAGAAATCCCGCCGGTCGATGGAGTAGCCGAGATCTTGGAAGATGGCCAGCTCAAGCTCCATGAACGTATTGTAATTACGCCACCGCTGATGGCTCATCAAGGAATTTCGCAGTTCGCTGTGCGGTATCTGACTTAAGTTGTCCTGGTCACCCGGCTTTCCCTCGTTGCCATTGAGCGGAATCCCCGGAACCCTTTGCCCGATGGGGTATCCGTGAGCATCGTATGCTTCCAGCTGCGCCCCCGCCAATACCCGGGCGACTTCAGGCCCATAGAAATACGGCAGGCGCTGACGTCCGTCGAGATTGCCGTGAAAGCCCGGAAGGTCGAAATATTCATCGCTGTCCGGCTGGTAATTGTCTGTTTTTATGGCAAGATTCGGCTTGGCGCGAACGCCTCGGTGATCGTAGAGAAATCTCTGGAAGGTGAAAAGGGCGGAGGGAAAGTGAGGAGGCGTCGTCTCAAAAAAACCTACCATTCCCATCACATGTCCAAATTCATGGAACGTGGCAGGATGAAAGGCGACACCGTCTTCCTGCGGCAGCGGCGTCCAAGGATCCGTCTCTGGGGCTGTCGGGGGGAACATCCCCTTGCCGATGACCATAAATCCCCCATACTTTTGGGAAGAAGGGGTTTCCGTCATCAGCATGGTGTACGAGCGTGTAGGATATATCCCGTCCTCGCGGGGCAGATCCTTGGAAATAAACGTGCCGCCGAAAGCGTTGCGATCATCCTCGGTGGCGACAAGGATGTGCAGCGGCAGCCTTTTCCCGTCGCGCAGGATATAGCTCCATCGCTCTGCGGCCAAGGCGATGCTTTGCTTTTGAAACGCGGACAACGTATAGGTGGAGGTTCCAATTTCGCCGGTGGGATCCGCCTCCCCCTCATCCAAAAAATGAAGATGAAAGACGTTGTTTGCCGTCGTGTATTCGCTGGAAGCGGCAGCTGTGCCTGAATGACCTGCGAAGACGCAGAGGCAAAAGAGAGCCAGCGCCTGTTTTCTACGGATATGTCGCTTCATGATAAATCGTACCTCCAATGCATCAGCATTTCCCTAAAGGTTTTCTCCTTTCGATCCATAGGATCGGAACGGCCGCTTTTGATCGGCGAATCTTTCTGCTCCAGCCAAGCACCATCATTCAGCCGCCTATCTTCACACATCGGTGCTGCTGCGCTGTTACCGGGGCAGGCAGTAAGGCAGATAGTCCGCATCGTTGATTTTCGCGGCTCGGATCGCGTTCTCGATGGCCTTGGCCATGACTTCTGCCGCCAATGTCCCCACCATGTTGATGTCGGCTTCTACCAAGTGACCGCAAGCGGAAGCGTATATCGTATCGCCGTCGGCTAAGGTTCCCACAGGCCTTATGGAGCGGGCGTAGCCGTTTCGCGCCTGCTCGGCGATGCGGGTGAGCTGCGCTTTGCTGAAATTTCCGTTCGTGACGATAGCGCCGATGGTGGTATTGGTGCGGGTGAACAGATCCTTAGGTGCGGTGTTGCGGTATAGTTGCGCTACGCTGTCGCAAAATCCTGTGCGGCTCTCATTCATCAGCCCGGCGATCTTATGTTCCCCAGCATAGATATCCCCGAGGGCGTTTACCACGACGACGGCGCCCAGTTTGAGATCGCCGACCTGCACCGCATGGTAGCCGATGCCGCCCTTTTGCGACCGCATCATACCGCAGAGTTTGCCGACGGTGGCACCGGTGCCGGCGCCGACAGAGCCGCGCAGGGGCTGATTTTCGGTCAATGCCTTTTGACAGGCTGCATAGCCCATGGCACTGTCGGGTCGGATCGCCGCACTGCCATAGGAAAGATCATAAATCGCGCTTTGCACCACCAAAGGAACGAGGGAAAAACCTGTATCATAGCCGATGCTGTGATCCTCCAGACACTTCATCACGCCGTCGGCTGCCGCCAATCCGTAGGCGCTGCCGCCGGACAATACGATGGCATGGATCGCGATGTCTTCTTTCGTGGGGTCGAGGACGGGCGTTTCCCGTGAGGCAGGTCCGCCGCCGCTGATATCTACCCCCGTCTTGGCGCCGTCGGGGAAAAAGAGAACCGTTACGCCAGTCTTTCCCTCGTCGCTTTGGGCATTGCCGACGCGTACCCCATCCAATGCGGTAAAGGGGATTTCCTTCATGGCGACATCCTCCGCCTGTGCCGTGACACCGACGGACATGATGGCCATGAGGCTGAGCATCCTCGCCATGTTCTTTAACAATTTCCTGGTGCGCATCATAATACATCCCCATATAATCTTCTTTCATTAAAAGGGTCTTTCTTATTTGCTGTTTTTCTCCATGGATGAGATATTATCCTGCTTTTGATGAAAAATTGCATAGAATTTGAAAGAAAGGCTGGCTGCTATACACGCAACGTATGGAAACCACCGTGTACCGAACGAAAAAAGCGCGTTTTAGGGCGAAAATCCATTGTATGACAGATCGCTTTTATTCTATAATACTCAAACTTCCCACACCCAAATCGGTAGCGGCATCTTGAAAACAGTACGTCTCAAGGGATAAAAATCTTCAACTTAAGACCATAATGATCACGAAAAAGTGAGCCACTTCGACCTCGATCTCCCCTATAATTGAGATAGCAATCTATCGCACGAAGGGGAGACAAGCAAGGTGGTAATCACGATGCAAGACTATGAACACATTCGACGCATGTATTTGGTCGATGGCTTGAGCCAACGGCAGATCGCCCGGAAGCTCGGCATTTCCCGCAATACGGTGGCCAAGTATTGCGAAGGCAACACCTATCCGGGACTCCGAGCGAGCTACTGCCGTGCGGCGAGCGTCATGACGCCGGACATCCTTCGGTTCATCGAGCAATGCCTGCACGAGGATCGCCTGGAACCGAACAAAAAGCAACACCATACAGCCAAGCGCATCTATGAACGCCTCGTGGAAGAGAAAAGCTTCACCGGCGCCCAAAGCACTGTGCGGCGCATTGTCGCCAAATTGCGCGGACATCCTCAAGAAGCGTTCGTTCCCCTTGCATTCGCCCCGGGAGACGCCATGCAGATCGACTGGGGCGAAGCCGTCATCTACTTGGCAGGCGAACGCACGAAAGTGCAGATGTTTTGCGCCCGCCTTGCCTACAGCTGCGCTCCGTTCGCCGTGTGCTTCCGCAGGCAGAACACCGAGGCCTTCCTCGAAGGACTCATACAGGCCTTGAACTTTTTCGGCGGCGTAGTGCGCCGCGTACTCTTCGACAATGCGCGTGTCGCCGTCAAGGAAGGTGTCGGCAAGAACGCCGTACCACAGGAAAGCTATGCAGCGCTCGCGGCGCACTACTGTTTCCCCACAGATTTCTGCAATGCAGCCAGCGGCAACGAAAAGGGACTCGTGGAAAACCTCGTCGGTTGGACAAGAAGAAATCTATTGGTTCCCGTCCCCCGTGTCGCCTCCCTGGCTGAGCTGAACCAACGGCTCCGCGACGGCTGCGAAAGCTATATCGCCTCTCACCAAGTGGCCGGCAAGCTGCATCCGGTGGCGCATCTCCTGCAAGAAGAGCGCCAAGCGCTCCTGCCGCTGCCGGGGCGTCCCTACGATGTCCGTCGCACCGAGGTCTGCCGCATATCCTTGCAGGCAACCGTCCGCTTCCAAGGCAATGCGTATTCCGTACCCGTACAATATGCGGGGCAGGAAGCGGCCTTGAAGGCGGGAGCAGAGAGGGAATACGATGCCAGACAGGAAAAGACACGGCAACGCCGATTGAAGAGGGCACACTTTCCCCTGCACAAGACGCTGGAAGAATTCGATCTCGCGCGGCTGCAGCACATCCAACCGGAATTTGTCAAGCAGCTGGCCAGCTGCACCAACGATTTGCTGCTTATAGACGAGCTCAGCTATGCGCGGTTCAACCAGGAGGAATCCGAGCTTCTCTTCAAGGTGATCTCCGAACGCTCGGAGAGAGCGAGCACGATCATCACGACGAATCTTGTGTTTTCCAAATGGACGGAGATGTTTGCAAGCGATACGCTTGTGGCGGCATTGGTAGACCGGCTGACCTACCGTTCACATGTACTCAACATGAATGGTGAATCTTACCGTTTGTCGAGCGGGCAGAACCATCAGAATCGTTCTCGGATGGCTCAATGATTCACGATCACATGGCTCACTTTTTCATGATCAAAAGTGGCTCAAAATTTCGTGATCACATGGCTCACTTTTTCATTGACATTCACAATATGATAGAATCAGCAAGAATAGGGAAAAGCCATCGAGGGAGAAATCCTGTCGGTGGCTTTTTCACTGGAGGTGAAGCGATGCCGAGGAAACCGAAACGCCCCTGCCGTATGACGGGCTGCCCGAATCTGACAGACAAGAAGAGCGGCTACTGCGAGAAGCATGAGAAGCCGATGCAGCGGCACTACGAACGATTCACTCGCGGCTATCGGCAGCATGAGCGATACGGCAGCGTGTGGCGCAGGATTCGCGACCGTCATTTAGCACGAGAACCGTTGTGCGAGATGTGCCGGAAGCGCGGACGCCTCGTGGCGGCGACGCTCGTGCATCACATCAAGCCGCTCGGCGATGGCGGCATGCATGACGAGAGCAATCTCATGTCGCTTTGCATTAGCTGTCACGAGAAAATCCACAAAAGAAAAAAGCCGTCCTAAATGAACAGCTTATTCATCGAATATATCTGCATGAG
>ERZ773005.1114-NODE-1114-length-15385-cov-58.068363_pt1 | contig 15385 bp, 17 predicted proteins | sample MGYA00580666_ERZ773005 | MGnify/ENA primary metagenome ERZ773005 (study PRJEB29015, sample SAMEA2737999) | human oral metagenome | biome: human oral; feature: human-associated habitat; material: dental | place: China | collected 2061 ...
ACGCCCGGGAGCGGGAATCACCGAAGATTCAAATCAGGAGTTTTGCATAACCCTCGCTGTCGGTGGAAACTCTTGACACGATTCCGTTCATGCCGAACGCCGTGTTCAAAAATTCTCCGGAGGTGCTGCGCCCCGCTGGTGGGGATGTTGTCGCGACGACCAGCAGCGGAACCCAGGGCACCGTGTCGGTCATCTACCGGGACAACCTCACCCTCCAGAGGTTTTTTGCAACGGTACAGGCGGGCGTGGAAGAGGTGCTCGGACTCGACGGGGGCGAGATCACATCGCGCAACGTCGGCCCGACATTGGCAGACTCGCGACACTTGTGGCTCGCCTACGTAATGTCCGGTGTCTCGGTCTTTCACGACACCCAGTTCTACGTCCGCGAGGATGGGTTGCATGCCGAGGAGCTGATCTCCGACCTGCGCTTGGACCCAGTGGAATCCCAAGTGGCCGTCATCGGGCCACCGCCGCTCCTGCTTGAGGTAGCACTCAAGCTGGCCACGGAGCCGTTGCCGCTGTCTGCCGAGCGGAAGGTTATCGCGATGGGCGGCTGGAAGCGACGCGACAACCAGCGCATCTCCTCTGAGGAGTTCGATGCCGCCGTCACCAGAGGTTTCGGCCTGCGGGACAGCACCCAGGTGCGTGACTCGTTCAACATGGTGGAGCTCAACACCGTGATGTTCGAGTGCGGACATCGTCGCAAGCACTGCCCGCCGTGGCTCCACATCGCGGTGCTGGAACCGCAGTCGCTGGCCGCCGTCGCGGAGGGAGAGATGGGCATTTTGGCCTACGCCGATCCGACGCCGACGAGCTTTCCGGGGATGATCTTGAGCGACGATTTCGGCCATGTCGAGCGTGGGTGCGAGTGCCCCTGCGGCATCACCAGCGATGTCCTGACAATCGATCGGCGTATCAACCGCGTGGAGAACCGCGGCTGCGCTATGAAGATCTAGAGCCATGACGTCACAGTCTGCGATCACAGCGCAGGACATTCGCAAATCCTTCGGCTCTGGCCGCGGTCTCAACGGCGTGTCGCTCGCCGTGGGCAAAGGAGAGATTGTCTGCGTCCTAGGTCCAAACGGGGCCGGTAAGACTACCCTGGTGCGGGTTCTTACCACGGCCTTGAGCCTGCAGTCCGGGGCCGCGTGGGTGCAGGGTATAGATGTCTGCGAGGAGCCTTCCCGCGTCCGACGTGTCATCGGCGTCTCAGGGCAGTTCTCGGCCATCGATGATCTGCTCACCGCGCGGGAGAACCTTGAGGTGGTGAGCAGGTTCAGCGGTCTCAGCCGGCACCGGGCGCGGGCTCGCGCTGGCGACCTCCTAACGACCTTCGATCTCGTGGACTATGAGGACACCCGGGCGAAAGCTATGAGCGGCGGCGTGCGGCGTCGTCTGGACATCGCATGCTCGCTCGTGTCGGAGCCCGAGGTGCTGTTCCTCGACGAGCCTACAACCGGCCTTGACCCGTTCAGCCGACTGAAGATGTGGGACCTCGTGCGTGATCTCGCCTCGCAAGGGATGGCCGTCCTCCTGACGACCCAGTACTTGGAGGAGGCCGAGTACCTTGCTGACCGTGTGCTGTTCATGCGCAATGGCGTGGTGGTGGCCGACGGCACCGTGGTCGATCTCAAGGCCGCTGCAGGCAGCAGTACCGTCACTATCCAGCTAGGCTCTGACAGCGAGAGCGACTTGGCCGCCGAACGGTTGCGACGATCACGGTACGCGCGCAGGGTGAGCGTGCCCGGCTCGCGGACAGTGACGGTGGAACTGCCAGGCGGCAAGATCGAGGCCGTCGCGGTCATCAACGACCTGCTTGCCCAAGGGCTTATCGTCTCTGACTTCTCGATCGATCAGCCGTCCTTGGACGACGTCTTCTTCCAGCTGAGCAAGGCGGGCGTATGAGAACGATCCCAAGCTTCCTCGACAATGTGTCTACGTCGACGCGGCGGTATTTTTTGCGCGCGCGGCGAACGCCGGAGACGGTGTTCTTTTCCACCATCCAGCCGATCCTGTTCGTGTTGCTTTTCGTCTATGTCCTGGGCAGCGCTATCGACGTGCGGGGAGTTTCGTACAGAGAATACCTGCTCGCCGGGGTCTTCTGTCAGGTGACCGTCTTCGGGTCTGCGCTGACCGGAATCGGTCTCGCCACGGACAAGGCGACAGGCATGAGCCAGCGACTCAGGACCTTGCCCATCTCCCCGTTATCGACGATCATTGGCCGCACCACCATGGACTTGCTCACCAACATCCTCGTGGTAGCGATCATGATGGCGGTCGGCCTAGCCGTCGGGTGGAGGACCCATACATCCCCCACCAAGGTGCTGCTTGGGCTCCTAGTCCTGCTGTTATTCTGCTACTCAATGTCGTGGGTTTCGGCCGCGGTCGGTCTGAGCGCCAGATCGGTGGAGGTAGTCCAGACCGCAGGAGTCCTTTGGCTGTACCCGCTCACCTTCGTCTCCAACGTCTTCGTCCCTATCGAGGGGCTTGTCGCTCCCCTGCGGGTGTTTGCTGAGTGGAATCCCGTGAGCGTGGTTACGCAGGCGCAGCGTGAGCTGTATGGCAACCTGCCTGGAGCGGTCCCGACGGCGTGGCCGCTCCGACATGCGGTGCCGCTATCGTTCGCCTACTGCGCGATGATCCTCGCAATCTTTATGCCTCTGTCCGCGTGGCTCTTCCGACGCGAGTGACGCAGGCGATGCCAAGGATCGGAGTCGTCTGATCGGAGTGCCTCTTGCCCAAGACCGCCGGCATGCGTCACCCGCCAGGCCCCGCACCCGCCCCTCTGCCGAATCTCGAATGAAGGTGTCAACCATGAACCCAACTCGTCGCCCTCCCACGATGTACGCATCCGCCCATGCGCTGAACGCGCCCGATGGCCGCCGTCTCGTCTGCTGCTGTGACCTGCCCGACGGACCCATCCAACCCGGCGGGCAGGTGGCCCTCGTCCCGGGCGCGGGAATGTCGGCACATACGCTCGTATACATGTCGTTCCTGCTCGCGTCCAACGGTTTCAGTGTCGTGCGGATCGACGGCCGTGACAACGTTGGGCTCGGCGAAGGAATGGTCGAGGACTGGCGAATATCGACTGTGGAACAGGATCTTCGCCTGGTTCTCGAAGAACACCCCAGCTCGCGGGTGGTCGCCCTGGGGACTGCGTTCTGGCCAACCGTGCGGTGCCTTGCCGAGACACCCGGCCACAGCGCCGTGCTGGTCTCACCCGAGCTTGACGCGAGGGAGGACGGCGCGACCGGTCAGGATCTGCATGAGCTCGTTGAACGGGTCAGCGTGCCCGTGACGATGGTGGTCGGGGAGCACGATCCCGCCAGCCAAGCCGACAGCATGTCGCGAGTTCGGGACTTCGTTGGCGGCCAGGCTACCGTTATCTCGGTGCCCGGCGCCCTCGCCGCGTTCAGCCGCCACGCCGGCATGACCCAGCAGCTAGTCGCGGCTGTCGTCGCAGCGCTGGCTTCTACTCAGACCGATGCCGTCGCGGGCTTCGACGTGCTGTCCTTCGATGACTGCATCCGCGCCATGAGCGAGGCGCTGCCTCGCCGCAATGAGATCGTTTTCGACTACCGAGCATAGGAAGACCATCATGAAGTTCTTCGTCGACAGCGCCGACCTCGGCCAAATTCAACGCTGGGTAGGCTGTGGCGTCGCCAGCGGTGTGACGACCAATCCCACCATCTTGGCCAAGCACGGAGGCTTATGCAAAACCTTGGCACAAACAGCTGAAACACCTAGTCAGCGGGACTATGGAATGGAGTTTGCATAATCCTCACGGAGTCAAGGACATCATCGGGCACGTGGGACAGATCATCGAGGCGGTGGAAGGCTTGCCGGTTTCGATCCAGGTGTCCCCAGCAACACCGGAATCGATCTTGTCCACGGCGCAGAAGTATCGCGCGCTCGGTGAGTCGGTGGTGATCAAGGTACCGGTGGTCCGTCCAGACGGTGAACCCATGCTGGCCTCCATTCATGAGCTCACCGACCGAGGTGTTCCCGTGAACGCAACCTGCTGCATGTCGGCTGTGCAGGGCATCATGGCGGCTTCGGCCGGTGCCCGTTACGTCTCCCTGATGGGTGACCGTATCGCCGACGAGGGCAGCGATCTCGCCCAGCAGGTGTTGCTGCTGCGAGAGTGGATCGAGGACACCGAGCTGGACACCGAGGTCATCATCGGAAGCGTCCGATCGCCTGGCACCGTATACCGCTCGTTGGCGGCGCGCCCCCACATTTACACCGTGCCGCCTGAAGTCCTTGCCAAGTGCGCCGACCACTCATACGCGCGTCGCACCGTCGCTGAGATGGAGAGCACATAATGGTCGGCGATCGAGCCCTGGTCACGGGCGGATGCGGCTTCATCGGGTCGCACCTTGTGGAGCGCCTCCTAGCGACTGGCATCGGCGTGACGATCCTGGACGACATGTCCAACCCGTTCCCGGGGACGCCAGAACTCATCAACCGCCCCGGGGTACGCCTGGTGGCGGGGTCCGTCCTGGACGCCACGGCAGCAGGCGAGGCGGTGGCCGATGCCAACATGGTCTGGCACCTTGCCGCTAACTCCAAGATCGAGCGGGGCCAAGAGGACCCAGCGCTGGACCTGCGCACCTCGGTAATGGGGACTCAGACGATGCTGGAGTCCATGCGACAGCACAATGTCTCGCACATGGTGTTCGCCAGCTCCGGGGCGGTATACGGAGATCTCGGAAGTGGGCTCTGCAACGAGAAAGCGGGCCCCCTGCTACCGGTGTCACTCTATGGCGCCGGCAAGCTTGGCGCGGAGGCTGCCATCGCCGCCTACGCGAGCACTTTTGGTATACGCGCTCATATCTTCCGTTTCGGCAATGTCCTCGGCACGCGCATGTCCCGGGGAGCGATCCATGACTTCATAGAACGGCTGCTCGCCAATCCTGACTACCTTAAGGTCTGGGGCGACGGTCGGCAAACGAAGAGCTACTTCCTAGTCGAGGATTGTCTCGACGGCATGGCCTGGGCCTGCCAGCACGTCCGATTGACCGAGGAGGAGCCCGTCCAGGTCCTCAACCTGGGCAGTTCTGGAGGCACCTCAGTGGCGCAGATCGCGCAAGAGGTGCTCGCCGCGGTCGGCCGGCCCGACCTCCCAGTGCGCTACACCGGTGGGGCACGAGCGTTCGCTGGAGATCAGCCCGTCGTCCATCTGGATGTCAGTCGGATGGACGAGTTGGGTTGGCGTGCCCGGATGTCCAGCGACGACGCCGTGCGCACGGCCGTGGCGCGCATCGTCGAGTCGAGGGGGGCTCACCGATGAGTCCGCGAGAGGTGGGCGTGCTTGGGCTGTGGCACCTTGGCCTCGTAACGTGCGCAGGCCTTCTGGAACGTGGCCACAGGATCGTCGCCGCTGACCCGGACCATGCGCTTGTGTCCGATCTCAAGGCGGGGCGGCTGCCCGTGGCCGAGCCGGGGTTGGCAGAGGCCTGGGCTCGAGGACTCGCAGATGGGAAGCTCACCGTCACGGCCTCACTTGAGGCGCTCAGCGCCGTAGAAGTGGCTTGGCTCACCGTCGACACGCGGCTCCGTCCCGATGGTGGCCCGGACATTGAGGACCTCGATCAGACGGTGAACGGCGTGCCAGGCTGGCCGCGGGTGCTCCTGGTGAGTTCTCAGGTCCCTGTCGGGTACTGCGGTGCGCTTCTGGCGAGACTGCGCCCGCGGGGCTGCTCCGACATCGGCTACGTGCCGGAGAATCTCCGGCTCGGACACGCGCTGGCCGACTTCGCAACACCTGACCTGCTCACGGTGGGATGCAGCGCTCCCAAGGTGGCTGAGACGGTGGAGGGTCTCATCGGAGCCCCAATGCACGCATGCAAACTCGAGACTGCAGAGCTCACCAAGCATGCGGTGAATTCTCTGCTCGCGACGCTCATCACCTTTGGCAACGGCCTCGGTGACGTCGCTGAGGAGGTAGGCGCTGACGGGCGCGAAGTAGCAGACCTGCTTCGACGTGATCGCCGCTTTTCCCCAAACCTCCCGCTGCTCCCTGGCCCTGCCTTTTTCGGCGGCACGCTGGCCCGGGACCTTGTAGCGCTGCGAGATGTGGCGGGCGAGCACGGGGTCCACTTACCGCTGCTCGACAGCGTGGTGCTGTCCAACGTGCAGCGAACCGGGGCACTGGTGGACCGGCTCAGCCGATCAGTGCCGCTAGAGGGGGCCACCGTTGTCCTTCTAGGGTATGTGTACAAAGATGGGACCGATGCCATGCGTGACGCGCCAGGCGCCCAGTTTGAGCACGAGCTGACAGAGCGAGGAGCCACCGTGCGCGTGTTCGAGCCCGCCGTCGCCCCTGGCAATCGCCCTCAAGCGTGGTACGGCACGTGGCAAGCAGCTGCCTCTGGCGCGGACGCGATGATCATGGTCCGGCCCAGGGTCCTCACTGAGACCGAAATTACCGAACTGGTCCTGGCATGCCCCGACGCGATACTGCTCGACCTATGGGCAGAGATGCGCGGCGATCTCAGCCATGTCATTGTGCCGGGCGTGGGCGCGGAGCTAGGGAGCCAGATATGAGGGTCGGTGTGATCGGGTCCGGGCTTCAGGCCAGCCGCCGTCTCCCGGCAATCGCTGCACACCTACGTACCTGCGGGGTCGTGATCGCCGGCGAAGAACCGGCCTCCGTGGAGCTGCTCGCTTCGGCACACGCTGCCGTCATCGTACCGACCTGGCACCATGTGATCGATGACCCGAGCATCGACATCGTGGTGGTATGTACACCGCCTGGCGCGCACCGGGAGATCGTCGAGGCCAGCATCCGTGCACACAAGCACGTTCTCTGCGAGAAGCCCCTGACCCGGCGATCTGCCGACGCGCTCGCCCTAGCCCAATTAGCCGAGGACAATGGAGTTCTGCTCAAGTGCGGGTTCAATCACCGATTTCACCCGGCAGTCCTGCGTGCCAAGCAAGAGATTGATGCAGGCCGCATCGGGCGCCCGCTGCTGATGCGAGGATTATACGGGATCGGGGGTCGCCCCGGTATCGAGCGCGAGTGGCGCAGCGACGCGAACGTCGCCGCAGGCGGACAGCTCATGGAGCAGGGGATCCATCTGGTGGACCTGATCCGGTGGTTCGGCGGGGAAGCCGTCGAGGCACTCGGCATGACGGCCACGGAGCTCTTCCCTATCCACCCCCTTGAGGAATCCGGCATGGCCGTGCTTCGGGGCGAGAGCGGTTATCTCGCCACCGTCACCTCCACTCTTCTCCAGTGGCGTAATACCTTCGAACTGACGGTGCAAGGCGAAGATGGATACTTGGAGATCCGAGGACTCGGCGGAAGCTATGGCGACGAGACGCTGACCGTAGGTGCCCGCGACGATGTCGCACCGTTCAACGAACACCTGACCTATTTTCGCGACAAAGACAAGTCTTGGGTGAAGGAGTGGGACCACCTTGTCGCAGCCGTCAATGGTGAGGTGCCACTGATGAGCGACGCTCGCGACGGCGCCCAAGCGATGCTCATCGTTGAGGAGGCCTGCAGATCTCAGACCCGGGCCCACCCCATCCGGCACCTGACGAAGGGGATCTGATGAACGCACGTCCACCCGTCCTGTGGCTGGACGGCGCCGTCGTGCCATGGGCCGACGGTACCGTCCACCTGTGGTCGGAAGTCGCCACGCGCGGAACGAACGTTTTCGAGGGTATCCGAGTCTATGAGCACGCCGATGGCTCACTCCACATGCTGTGTCTGGCTGAGCACATGGCTCGCTTAGAGGCATCTTGTCGACTGCTGCGCCTCCCGTCGCCGGTCCACACCGACGAACTCACTAGCGGGATGATGGAGCTGCTTCAACACTTCCGAGGTGTCGGATCGCTCTACGTCCGTCCGACCATCTACCTCGTCGAGGGGCGCTATGCCGAAAATCTGGCCGACTGTCAAGCTGGTTCGTACGTGGTTGCGGTCCCGGTGGCTCAGTCAGCGCATATCGAGACTGGGATTGGATGTCTAGTCAGCCGGTACCACAAGGCACCCGATCTGACCCTGTCGCCGCTGATCAAGACTGGCTCTGCTTACGGCATGTACCGATTACCCATGCTGGAGGCGCGAGATGCAGGACTGCAGGATGCGATCCTGCTCAACTCACGAGATGAAGTCGCAGAGGCGACTGGCGCCTCTGTCTTTGCAGTAAAGGATGGTGCGATCACAACCCCGCCACTGTCCGCAGGCATCCTAGACAGCATAACCCGACGCAACCTCATCATGTTGGCCCGAGATGATCTGGGTTTGCAGGTGGGCGAGGCCGCCATGACCCCATCGATGCTGATGCAGGCCGACGAGGTTTTTCTCGCCGGGACGCTCGCCGAGGTGGTTCCGGTCGTGCGGCTGGGCACCTCTATCGTCGGGACAGGTGAGCCTGGCCCCGTGACGCGCGCTGTCCACCGTCATTATCTCGACGTATGTGAAGGTCGCCGACCAGACGCCCGGGGCTGGCTGACCGCTGTGGTCGGAGGGCGGGGCAATGAAGCGCGTTGACGCGGTCGCGCCGCTGCGGGTCCCCCTAGCCGGCGGCGGCACAGATCTTCCCGAGTGGTACAAGGTTCGCGGCGCTCACCTCTTGAGCGCCGCGATCGACAGGCGGCTGCGGCTGCAAGTTGAGCTGGGGCCGCAGTCGCCGACGCAGGCTTTGGACCCGTTGGCCCGGCATTTCCTCTCCCTGCACCCGGGCTGGGGCCTAACTACCACTTGCGACGTGCCTCCTCGAGTTGGCTTGGGCGGCAGTGGCTGCCTCGCGGTGTGCCTTGTGGCAGCCCACGCCGCAATCGAACGCCTAGACCTCACGCCTCAGCAGATCGGGTGGGAGGCCTACCGGTGGGAGCGAGAAATCATCGGATCCCCGGTCGGCTTCCAGGATCAGATAGCCGCCGCCGTCGGCGGCGCGGTTATCATGTCGGCCAGCCCCGGTGGCGAGGTTACGGCGGCGCAGGACCGGCCGCTATGTGACGCCCTCAACGATCTGTTCGCGACCAGCCTCGTTGTGGCGCAGACGCCGCTGCGTCACCGAGCAAGCACCCACCTGGTGACGTTGGCACGATCCTTCGGACAGCCCAGCTCGGCTAAGACCTTTCAGCCCGCCACCGTGGAGGCAATGAGAGCAGCGATTCTGGCACGCGACGGCGTCGCGGTCGGACAGCTCCTGCGAGCCCACTGGGAGGCCAAACGTGCCAACTCACCCGACATGACCAATCCAACCATCGACGCTGCTATGGATGCGGCGCTGTCGGCGGGAGCGGTGGGTGGCAAGCTGATGGGTGCCGGCGGAGGCGGGTTCCTACTGCTGAGTGGTTCCCCCGCGGTGCGCTCCCGCATCATCGCGGCTGTCGAAGAGGCAGGGTGCATACATCACGAGATTCGCTGCCAGAGCCAAGGAGGCTTATGCAAAACCTTGGCACAAACAGCTGAAACACCTAGTCAGCGGGACTATGGAATGGAGTTTTGCATAATCCTCAAGGAGTTCAGGTAATGGAGCATGAAGGGAAGACGAGATGACCTCGACCGCTACGATGATCCGTGCGCATGAGGCGACGCTGGGGGCGTTGGCCGCTGTAGACCTTGACGAGATAGGCCGAGCCGTGTCGTTGCTAGAGAAGACCTACCATTGTGGTGGTGCCGTTTTCTGCGTTGGCAACGGAGGATCCGCCGCCACGGCATCTCATTTCGCCGCCGACCTCGGTAAGTACGCCACCGGCGGAGCGCTCGGGTTCCGGGCGATGGATCTGGTCGGCAACTACGCCTCACATACCGCGTGGACCAATGATGAGTCCTGGGAGGCGACTTGGACAGAGATGCTAAGGCCATGGGTGCGCAAGGGCGATGTAGTGGTCGCCTTCTCGGTCCACGGTGGCAGCGGGTGGTCCAGCAATCTCGTGCGCGCGCTCACCTACGCGCGGGAGACGGGAGCCGCCACGCTAGGGTTCTCCGGCGACGGGGGAGGCATGTTCGGCGAGCTGTGCGACGTCTCCGTCGTCGTGCCAACCTCCGAGGCGACGCTGGTGACGCCGATCACCGAAGGTTTACACTCGGTGATCGCGCACCTGGTCGTCGCCGAGTTGCGTCGCCGGATCCCAGCGGCGTAGCCGTGCAGATCGTCATTGCTGCTGGGGGCTGCGGCACCCGCATGAAGAAAGTGCTGGGTGAGGTGCCGAAGATCTTGGCTCCCATCGATGGCGTCCCGTTCCTAACGCTGGTGCTGCGGACGTGGCTCGGGTTTTCGCCTGGCATCTCAGTTCACCTGCTACTGGGTCATGCGGCCGGCTTGGTGCTGGCCGAAGTGAATCGTTGCTTCCCAGGCGATGGCAGGATCACCGCCTCGGTCGAACCCCGGCCACTGGGTGTCGTCGGCGCCCTCCGCCATGCCAGTCACCAGCTCAGCGACACGCTTCTGCTTACCTATGGCGATGTCTTTCCGACCACCAATCCGGTCCTGCTGTCTGGGGCGATGACTGACGGTGCGGAGGCCGTGATGCTTGTCTGCCCGAGAGCCGAAACTCCGGAACCACCCAACTGCCGGGTGAGCGAAGGCCGCGTATTGAGCTACCGCAAGAGGGACGCCGCAGCCACGCACGTGGATGCTGGTATGCTGCTGCTCCGGCGGCCGATCGTGGAAAACCTGCCCGAGGACACGGTTCTGTCCGAGCAGGATCTGTTTCCAAGGCTTGCGGCCTCAGGACGGATGCTTGCTGTCGAACAGAGATGGCCCTCGGTGCATGTCGGAGATCCGGACGCGTATGCCACTGCCTGTCAGTTCCTTACACGCACAACCAGCGCCGGCCGGGGGCTCGACTAGTTGTCGGCGGCAGTTGCTCGCTGATCGTCAGCCTCCCTCACAGCCACAGAGAGCCGGTCTCGGAGGCTGGCGACTAGCGGACCCAGGGACTCTTCAGCAGTTATCGACACCCTGAGTTGCTTGGGCGTGCGAATGAGCACGGCCATCCAGCTCAGGCGGGCCTCAATGGGCGCGCAGCACCAAATGTTGTCAGGCTCTTGCCCGCCCACGGTGAGTTCGTTGGGATCCAGCCGCAGGGTGGAGACCAGTGTGTTTGCGACTGTGTTCTCTGCCCGCGCGACGCGGCGCAGAATCGGCGCAGGTAGGTATTCGCTGATCTGAGTGGTCAGGGCGCCGACGCGTTCCACCTCTTGGTCGTCCTTGGCGGCTACGACGGCAGGTAACACGGCCAGAAGGCCCTGAGCATCGCGCAGGCTCTCGTCAAGGACCACGAGCCTCAGACTGGTCCCCGTGCTACCGACCATGTCGTCGCTGCTACGACGCACAACGGGGATCCATACCTTGTAGCCATTGATTCCGACGCCCTGCTTCCTTGCCTCGGAGAGGATGGCTGAGCAGACGGCTGCAACTGCCACGTCGTTGATGGTGCAACCCTGCCACCTGGCGACGGCTTCTACGGCACCGAATGGCAGCGTCACGCTGGCCATAGATCGACCCGGTGACAACTCAGCAAGGTTCCAGGCGCAATCTTGAGCTGGGCGGTTGATGCGGGCGGCGGCGCTCTTGAGACTCCGCAGGTGGGGCGTACGCAGGGCGCCTAGGCGTGCCAGCTGGCGTGTCCGCGTTACCGCTGCCTTGGGCATGCCGACGAGGGTGTCACGGAGCTGGAGCGCCCCCAGCCATGCCGAGCCGGTGGCCCGACGCCACCCGACCGACTCCCCGAGCGGCTTGCCACCCAAGAGTTGAGCACAGGCGTCAGTGCCGCCGCCCCCGTCGAAGAGCACATGGTGGAAGCGCAACGCGATCACGAACCCTCCCTCTTCGAGCACTAGGCCGTGGCACTGCCATAGCGGCTGGGCGAAGTCACTGGGCACAGAGTTAAGACGACATAATGTGGACTCGGTCTCGGCCTCGCTCACTGTCTGGACGGTCGGAGTCGGAAGATCTGACCCCGTCACCAGCAGCGGACGAGCTAAGGGTCCCCATGGAGTTCTCAGCACACTGGCCAAGTGGCGCAGGCTGGCGGCGCGCGTCCGCAGTGCCGCCAACTCTTCTCGCAACTCGCGCTCAGAGCCCGGATAGCGGAAGGCGAGAATAAAAGTTCTCGGCTGATTGGCGGAGTCCTGGCATCGGTATATGTAGTCATGTCCGCCGATATGGCGATAGCGCAATTCGTGCACGCTTCTCCTCGCGTGGGGGTGGGCGGTGTCAACTGGTGAGTGCCTCGTGGAGTGAATTATGTTTCTCGGACAGTGGTGAGCGTCTGGTTCAGGCTGTCTGGTTGTGGCGTCTGGGTTCGGTGTCGACTTCGTTGGGTGTGCGGTAGTCGATCGCTGAGCGGGGGTCGTTTGTGATTGTATCTCAGTTCGATCCAGGATGTCACGTCTCGGATCGCGTGGGCTCTGGTCGGGTGGACCTTACGATTCACGGGTCCTTGTTTTCAGGGTGCCGTTGATAGGGGTCGGCTGCCGTGTTGTGTGTGGCAGATACCGGTCCTTCCCACTGACGGGGAGGATCCCGTGGTCGGCCGCGGGTTTCGCGTACCCGGTCCGGGGTGGTGCTGGGATCCTCGGTCGGGGTGGGGACACTGTGTGGTGCCCCTGGGCCGGCGGGCAGACCCTGGTTGCCATGGGCGGGGGCTTCGCTGATCAGCCCGGTACGGCGTGTGACCGGCCACGGGTGTGGCCGGTGATCCTTTTTGCCAGATGCAGTCCCGTGACCGTGGCCAGATGAGGCGAACCCCTTTGCCGTGTCGGGGTGCAGGGTGGTGTCGCCGACCCATGTCACTGCCGGCGCGTTGGCGGCGTGGTTCCTGCGGGGGTCTGCCCCGGCCGGTCCGGAAGGTCTGCGGCCTGGACGGTGGTACGGGCTTTCTTCCTGGGCCTGCAAGGGGGTCATGTCGTTGGAGGTCATGATCTTCTGGACGCTCTGGCGTGCTGGTTTGGATTCCGTGGCGGGCGGGGCCCGGCCCGGATGCGGCCGGTGGTCGTAGGGTCTGGCCGGGGGTCGGCGAAGAACCTGGCGCCGATGACGGCCGGGGTCCTGTCTTCTTCTGGCTGTTGCTGAGCCGGGACGGTCGCGCCAGGCGTAGTAGCCGGGTCTGGGGTGCTTCCATCCCACCGGGCGCACGGGGCCGGGCAGGGGGTGGTTTGCCTTCTTCGCTGCGGATGAATCCGTCCTTGGTGCTCACCCGGGGGCTCCTGGGGCGGGTGAGGGCCGCCGCTTTCTTCTAGGGGCTCGGCTTCCATGCGGGCCTCGCGGAGCTCGGCCTTCAATCGTCATGGCCTCCGGCGTTCCCTTGCGTTCGATGAATTCTCGACCCCGGGTTCTGGGTGCTCTGTGCGCCGTCCCGCGACCCGGCCGCCCACGGTCTGCAGGGGCCAGCCCGTAGGACCTCGCGACCTCGGCCACCGGGCGGGATCGTTGAATGATCTCGGGGAACGACTTGTTCGGTGAACTCGGCACTGTATTTGAGCCTGTCAATGTTTTTGTGTATGTGGGTTTGTCAGAGGTAGGGGTTGATGCGGTCGGGGTGGGCGGTGGCGAGCTGGGCGAGGGCCTGCTTCCAGTTGTTGGTGACTTGTTCTTGGACGAGGCGGCCCTTGGCCTTTCTCTTGTTCGCGGGGGCGCCGGTCTCCTTGGCTCTCTCGGTGGCGCGATGGTCCTCGATGTTGCAGATCGCCAGCCACAACAGCTTGATGGCCGCGACATCGTTGGGGAAGTGACCGCGGTTCTTGGTGACCTTGCGCAGCTGATAGTTCAGCGACTCGGTCGAGTTGGTGGTGTAGATGACGCGGCGCAGTGCCGGCGGGAACGCCAGGAACGGGATGAACCTCTCCCAGGCCCGCTCCCACACCCCCACCGTGTCGGGGTAGCGCACCCCCAGGGGCGAGGACGCGAGGTCGGACAGGGCCGCCGGCGGCTTCCTCGTTGGCGGCCGTGTGGATGGGCTTGAGGGCGGCGGCGACCTTCTTGCGGTCCTGGTAGGACACGAACCTCATCGAGGAGCGGATCAGGTGGACCACGCAGGTCTGGACCATGGAGTCGGGCCAGGTCGCCTCGATCGCCTCGGGCAGGCCCGTCAGCCCGTCGCAGCACACGATCAGCACGTCAGCGACGCCGCGGTTGGCGAGTTCGGCGCACACGCGAGCCCAGAAGGAGGCGCCCTCGTCGGCCTGCACCCGGATCCCCAGGACGTGCTTGACGCCCTCCATGTCGACTCCGACGGCGATGTGGGCCGCCTTGTTGGACACCCGCCCGCCGTCGCGGATCTTGACACGGATCGCGTCGAGGTGGATCACCGGGTAGAACTCCTCCAGCGGGCGACTCTGCCACTGCAGGACGGCGTCGGCGACGGCGTCGGTGATGTTGCTGATCGTCCCCGCGTTCAGCTCTGCCCCCAGGGTGGAGTCCAGGTGGTGGCGGATCTCGCGCACCGTCATCCCGCCGGCGTACAGGCTGATGATCATGCCGTCCAGCCCGTCCATGCGCCGCTGGCCCTTGCGCACCAGGCGGGGCGTGAACGTGCCGGCGCGGTCGCGGGGGACCTCGATCTCGAACGGGCCCACCTCGGAGTCCATCGTCTTGGTTGACGTCCCGTTTCGCGCGTTGCCCCGCGCGCTCGGCGCGCGCTCGCCCTTGTCGTAGCCCAGGTGGTCGGTCAGCTCGGCCTGCAGGCCCCGCTCCAGGGTCTCCTTGAGCAGCGCCGGCAGAAGCCCGTCGGCGCCGGTCAGCGAGATCTGGCCAGCATCGATCTGCTCGAACAGGCCGTCCAGGCCACCAGAGACAACCAGCCCCTCCACCGCCCTACGACCCACGCCACCCGCAGCGGCCTTCTCATCGGTCATGGTCATCAGCGTCAGCCCTTCCAAAAGGGCTTACACAAACCATTGAACAGGCCCCTGTATTTCGGTGCTGACATGACCAAATCCTGCCTCACGCATCGGAAACACTAGTCTTTATCGATGTCCGAAAACCTGAGGCACTCCAATGACCGCCGACCGGTTGGCCGCTCCCATGACAAGGTCGCCCCCCCAGTGCCCTGGTACCGCCCGGTCGGCGGCCTCGGCCGGCCGCCGGGTGATCAGAGTCTTGTCCGGGATCGTTTCTCGTCCCGCCGTCATCGCTCGCCGCTGGTCCCGGCTCACCCGGGCCGTGCCGCCACGGCGCAGACATCCTTCAAGACGCACCGTCAATTGTCCGCGGGCCTGGCAGTACAGGGCCTAGTAGATCGCTTCAGCCGACACCTGCCAGTCTGGCCGGTCAGGGTGCTCGCGCGCCAGGCGCCCGCTGATCTGGCGTAGTGACCAGCCCCGTGCCAGCCCGTTGGACACCGCACGGGCCAGATGCGGGCAGGTCTCCAGCTTGCGCGGCTTGGGCCGGGCCCGTTGCCGCACGGCCCGCTGCTG
>ERZ773005.1116-NODE-1116-length-15370-cov-3.316030_pt1 | contig 15370 bp, 13 predicted proteins | sample MGYA00580666_ERZ773005 | MGnify/ENA primary metagenome ERZ773005 (study PRJEB29015, sample SAMEA2737999) | human oral metagenome | biome: human oral; feature: human-associated habitat; material: dental | place: China | collected 2061 ...
GACGTTCTTGATCTTCGTGCGCACGAACGCGGGGCCCTTGCCCGGTTTGACGTGCTGGAACTCGACGACCTGCCAGAGCTGGCCATCGATGACCATCACGAGGCCGTTCTTCAGATCATTCGTCGTTGCCACAGGGGTACCTCACTGTCGGGGAGATTAAGAATCGCCCGTAAGTCTACACTCCCGCACAATCGACTCTGCGATCTGCCGGGGCTCACGGCCACCGGTTTCCACTGATGAATCCGCCACATCCAGGTACCGGGCCCGAAGAGTCTTCATCATCATGGCGAGCTGCGCCCTCGGTGCACCCAGAGCTAGTGAACGTGGAGCGTTCAAGCCCTGACGTCTCGCGAGCTCGCTGATCTCGACGCCCAGCTCGACGACTCTCGTGCCCTGGGCTTTCGCATCGTGCAGGGCACGCAGCGTCTGCTCGTCCTCGATCTGGCTGGCGCCCAGCGTCACCACCGCCCCCGGACTTGTCAAAACCCTCAGTGCGGCATTCCTGCGGGCCTCGGCAAGCCCTGGCGCATTGCGGATCACGAGCTCAGCGATGGGCGCTCCGAGGGTGTTCTCCACGATGTCATCGGCCTCAAGGAAGTCGACCCCGAGTGTGTCGGCGAGGAGGCGACCAACGCTCGTTTTGCCCGCGCCGGACACGCCGACAAGCACGAGGAGCGGCGTGTTCATGAGTGAATCCCGATCCTCTCTGCGGGCTCATCCAGTTCAGAGGGCTCGACCTGGAAGGCTTCGGGGCGGGCGATTCCTTTGAGGAGAATGAACCTCATGCGCCCCTGACGCGCCTTCTTATCCGAGGCGATCACATCCTTCAATTCCCCGAGCGTTGCGCCCTCGTAGGATGTTGGAAGCCCCATTTTCGACAACACGCGAATATGGCGCGCCACATCCTCTTGGGAGAGCAGCCCCCGCAGCTGCGCCAGATGTGCGGCGAAAACACAGCCAACGGCGACCGCTTCACCGTGACGCCAGGTGTAGTCCTCGCAGCGTTCAATCGCGTGAGCGAAAGTGTGCCCGTAATTGAGGATCTCGCGCAGCCCGGATTCTTTGAGGTCTTCGGAGACGACCCGCGCTTTGACGCCGATCGCCCGTTCAAGGAGTTCACGAAGCTCAGGTGAAGCCGGGTCAATCAGAGTGTCCGGCTCCGCTTCCTCAACAATGGTGAGGATCTTCTCGTCACTAATGAACCCGCATTTGAGGACCTCAGCCATGCCGGCCCGAAAATCCCGCTCCGGAAGGCTTGAGAGGAAATCGAGATCGCACAGGACCCGCCTGGGAGGGTGGAAGGAGCCGACGAGGTTCTTACCCGCCGCCGTATTGATCCCCGTCTTGCCTCCGATTGCGGCATCCACCATCGCCAGGAGTGTCGTCGGCACGGTCACGAGGTCGATGCCCCGAAGCCAGGTCGCGGCGACGAATCCCGCCATGTCGGTGGTTGCTCCACCACCGATCGCGACAAGCGCGTCCGCGCGCCCGAGTGTGATCCGTCCCGCCAGATCCCACAGGCCCGCGACGACGTTGAGGCTCTTCGCGGCCTCGCCCTCGGGGTGGGAGGCAAGATGGACTTCGAGTCCTTGGGCGCGCAAGCCCTCAGCAATTTCCTGTGCCGCCTCCTCCACTGGGGAGGCGTGAACGAGGAGGACCTTCGTTGCCTGGGGGCGGAGGACCTCCAGGATCGCTTCGGCGGTGATTCCCCGTGTGATGAGCACATCGTAGGGGGCGCTGCCTTTGACGTGGATCGTGCTCCTGTGCGTGTCAATGAGACCGAGGAGGCGTTCGGCGACCTCTAGGGCGGGGCCATCATCGGAGGGCAGTGTCACGGTTTCAACCTCCCGGTAGTAGGGTTCGCGCTCCTCGCGCAGCCTGAGCAGCACCCCATCAGGGTCCTCTCGCAGCAGTGGACGGTGGTTCTTCTTCGTGACCCTGCGTAAGAGCTCTTCGTGTTCGACTTCGATCCGTACGACGTCAACGTTCTTGAGGAGTTCACGTACCCTGGGCGAAGTGACGGCCCCGCCTCCCAAGGAGATGATCGCTTTCATCTTGAGGGCGCGTTCCACGGCCTGAGCCTCGCGCTCACGGAACCCCGCTTCGCCTTCTTGGGCGAAGATCGTCGAGATCGAGCATCCCGCTTCTTCTTCGATGAGCCGGTCCGTGTCGATATGCGCAACACCGAGGGATTGAGCGGCGAGGCGCCCGACTTTCGTCTTTCCGGCACCGGGAAGACCGACGAGCACGATCGGCAGCGAGAGGGACGTCATGCGCGTTCCCCCACTCGCTGGCGGTAGGCCTCAAGATTGCGCCTCATTTCGGCGACGCTTTTTCCTCCGGCGTGTTCGAAGAGGGCATCGGCGAGGACGAGGGCGAGTTCGGCCTGGGCGATCAGTGCGCCGGGCACGAGCTGACAGGTGTCAGAACGCTGGTGAAGGCCGAGGGCTTCTTCTCCGCTTGCCAGGTCAACGCTGCGCAGGGCGCGGGGCACGGTTGAGATCGCTTTGAATGCTGCGCGCACGACGATCGGTTGGCCGTTCGAGGTGCCGCCCTCGATTCCGCCGGCGTGGTTGGAGGCCCGCATCAGGTGGCCGTCTGGGCCTTTGAGGATTTCATCGTGGGCCTCAGAGCCGAGCATCGCCGCCTGGGCGAAGCCGTCACCAATCTCCACGCCTTTGACTGATTGGATCGACATGAGGGCGTGAGCGATCTTCGCGTCCAAGCGTGCGCGGGCGCTCACATGGCTTCCCAATCCGATTGGAACACCCCAGGCGATGACCTCCACGACCCCTCCGATGGTGTTGCCATTGGCTTTCGTGTGGTCCACGAGTTCGCGGAATCGTTGATCGAGATCCGCGTCGAGGGTCCGCATCGCGGAGGCGTTGAGTGCTTCCTCGTCGCCTGGCATCGGCTGGATGGGTTCTTCGGCACGCAGGCTTCCGACCTGGATGACGTGGCTGAGGAGTTGCACTCCCCCGACCTGGGTGAGAATCGCTTCCGCCACCGCCCCGAGGGCGACGCGCGCCGCGGTCTCTCTCGCTGAGGCGCGCTCGAGGACGGGCCTGGCGTCTTCAAGTTCGTAGGAGAGCATTCCCGCCAGGTCGGCGTGTCCGGGGCGGGGTCTGGTCAAGGGCTTGTTGCGCGCGATTTCGCGTTCGTCCCCGCTTCCCGCATCGATGAGCAACGCTTCGGGATCCACCGGGTCGGCAGCCATGACGGTCTCCCATTTCGGCCACTCCGAGTTCGCAATCTCAATAGCAATCGGAGCGCCGAAAGTCAGGCCGTGGCGAACCCCACCGAGGATCCTCACCCGGTCCTTCTCAAACTTTTGACGGGCTCCTCGCCCGTGTCCGAGTCGGCGCCTCCACAGCGCCCTTTCAAAGTCTGAGGTCTGTAACTCCAGGCCAGCAGGAACCCCTTCGATCACTGCGACCAGCGCTGGCCCGTGCGATTCTCCCGCGGTCATCCATCTGAGCATGCCCTCAGTCTCCCACAGCGAAGGACCAATCGATCTGAGACTCTCAGAACACAACCTCGCCGCTGACCAGCCAAAATCCGGCGAACCCAATCGCCATGACTAGCCAGTCCAAAAGCAAAATTCGCCTTTTTATCTTACAATCAACACGCAGCCTCAAGCTATCAATTATCACAAACAATACCGCTGCTACCAAAGAAAAAATCAGCGCGCCGATCAGCCGCACCGCGAAACTGCCTGCCAGCCCCAAAAAAATTGCAGCGTAACCACAACTTCTCGATAACGCTGTGGCATATCTCCGACCAAGCACTGTCGCAGAGGTGCGAAGGCCGAAGCGAAAATCTCCACCGAAGTCCAGAACATCCATCCAAATTTCTCGAGAGGAAAAATATAAACCACCAACGAGAATGCAGGACATCGCTAGCTCAATGTTCCTAGTTGCTTCGAGAATCCCGAACGCGAATGGGCTGATACAGAGCAAAGCGGCAACCAACGTCTTTAACGTAGCCGCCACCTCCGAAAGTCGACTGTAGACGATTCCCCCGACCAAATAGAAGGTCGAAACCGTGAACAACGTAATCGACATTGGCAACAAAACAAGCGTTGCGACAGCTGCACCAAGAGCTGAAATCCAAACGATCCTCTCCATCTCAATCCGCGACCATTCTCCCCTGACAGACGGCCGGTACGGTTTATTCAGACGATCAACATTCACATCCTTCAGATCATTAAAAACAAACGCTGAAACACTCGCCAGGGAAATGGCTAGCCCAAATGATAATGAAAGAACTTGGCTGCGCATGCAAAGCGGAAAAGCTCCCGACAATCCAAGTCCAACGGCGGTCGGCAGATGAATCAGTGCACCAAAACGAACAATCCTCAATTTCAACAAACCCACCTAGGCATCGTCTCTCAACCCATCACACGAGATACGCCGATCGGACTTCTCCCCTTCCTCCAGTCTAGCCGACTTCCCATCCGGTCCCCGATCGCCCGAACTAATCAATAGTCGCACCAGAATCTCCAGGAAAAATACAAGAACCGCCAGTCCCAAGTAAACGAATTTTACCACAAATAAGGAAGTTACAGTCGCTGTGTCGGTTAATTGAATGCTGAATTGCTCCAACCATGCTCCAATAGGCCCTAAGACGACCAAAAATGCTTGACGATCTCGTTCCAACAACACCTGAAGTTCACTTGCAAAAAGACTCAAATAATGGACGACCAAAAACATTCCAACTGCAAGAATTCCCGTCATCCTACGAACTTCTCCAACGTCAGCAAGTAACAGAATTAGACGATTTTGAGCGCCCCGCTCTCTTCGTATCCGAATTCCACTTCCGAGACTATACCAAAAGAACCCAAGGACCCCAAAGACTACCAGCACGCGATCATCAACCAGAAGACCATTTACAGCCAAAGCAAAATGATAAAGACTATCTCTATAACTTTCATTTGCGCCACCAAAGAAGGCAATTAAAATCAGCCCAGCATAGGCCAAGCCAGTTAATGTACGTAACACTACGGTCAACCAACGCCAATTGCCGCTAATTTTATTGCGACCTTCAATCCAAAGTACATGAATGATCAATGTGCCGGAAACAATAATCGAATACGGAATTGGGCCAAGAATATTGAAAGCAACAAGCAGCGGCACAACAAGAACGCCGAGCATCGAGGACGAGTTTGCAAATGCGACAAGCGGCGCCTTTAAGGTACTCTTTCCTAATGTTGACGACTCAACATCAAGCTTAGGTTTACTGTCACTCAACTCCCGACAAGCTTTCCGCAAATTTGCAACATGGCGCTTCATGAATTCGAACATGCCCATCCAAAAGGCCAACGAAAACGCGAAAATCATAAGCTTGCTATGAACTCCCCAAGCAACAACGGCACATTGCAGATTATTTGCAATTTCCGACGATTTCCCGTAGCAGTCATCAAGACGAGGAAAGCCCATTGAAAGAGCGAGCGACATCAAAGCAATAAGAAATAGAAATACACCGTATCCAACCAGAGGTTTTCTTCCCTCACGCATTTGGATGTGCGACACGAGTAAAGCATTGCCGCAGTAGACGAACATGAGCAACCAATAGATGTAGAGCTCCACTGGCCTTAGCGCTGGGTCCAAAAGCTGAGGTAGGATAAATCCATGCACAAGTGGAACATCAATTGCAGAATCGGCGAGATTGAATATTCGCTTTGAGGACAGGACCTCCTCTCTATCAAACAGGTAGCCTTCCTCAATCGGCAGGGCGACAGGGGCATATAGATAGTATTGCAGAATCGCCGAAATTAAATACAACAGCCCCTGAACAAGCAGGAATAGCCCGAAATAGTCGATCAAACTTTGAGGGCCGGAATGAAACAGAAAGAACGACCATACAACGGTTAGACACAGAAACGTTGCGACAACGTAGGTCACAAAGGAATATTTTTTTCGCAGCAGATTATTGACAGGTTGTCGCAATTTATTCGGGAGCCAAAGAAAGAGAGCATCTGGATAAGCGAAGAACCAGACTGAAAGACTGCCGGCGATGATTAAATTCTGCAATTCAGGCTCAGCTTGGCGAAATGCGGCAACCAAGGAATCATTTCCACCAACAATCAGCACATTGTAAAGTCGAACACCGATCAGAAATGAGAGAATTGCAACAACACCATATCCGAAGAACTTTAGAATTGCATTATCTTCAGGTTTTTCACCCGATTTTCGTTCGGCGAATTTTAAGGCTTGAAATTGCGCCACGTCGAGAGAATCACAATCTTTCCCTTGTTGTGGTTCACGGTTTCCAGCCGCCACAATTCACATCTCCTCAATTCATCACAGCGCGATCTACTCACCATCGAGCGCGGCATCGGCTGTTGATTAATAGTCCTCACACTGTACCTTTAGTCTGTTCCAATGCTCAAGGTTTCACCTTACACACGCGCATCCGATACGCAGGCATCTCAAGAGCTTATTGGAGGAAATCACGTCAGCGTGCGCGTTTTCCCATCGGAGAGCAACACTTTGGCATCCTTCAGATCAGACGATCTGAAGGATCATGATTTTCATTTACTCGGCATCCGCGAGTTCATGAGCATGCCCTCAGTCTCCCACAGCGAAGGGCCCTGGCCAGGTGTGGTCCTCAGATGCGGACCTCGAAACCCTGCGTGTGAAGTGCGCTCTTCACGTCTGAGATCGCGACCTCCCCGAAGTGGAAGACCGAAGCGGCCAAGAGCGCGTCCGCGCCCGTTCGCGCCGCTTCCAGGAAATGCTCGACCGTGCCCGCTCCCCCGGAGGCGATCAGTGGGATGGTGACTTCGGAGCGGAACACGGTGAGCATCTCAAGGTCGAAACCCGTGCGCACCCCATCAGCGTCCATGGAATTCAACAAAATCTCCCCTGCGCCAAGGGAAGCGGCTTTCAGAGCCCATTCGAGGGCGTCAATGCCGGTGGAGCGTTTGCCGCCGTGGGTCGTCACCTCAAAACCGGAGGCCGTGGTCACGCCCTCGGGACATCTGCGTGCGTCAACGGACAGGACGAGGACCTGATCGCCGAAACGATCCGCGACCCTTGAGATGAGATCAGGGTCTGCGATCGCGGCCGTGTTGATGCCGACTTTGTCTGCGCCGTGGGCGAGGAGGCGGGCCACGTCCTCGACGCTGCGGACCCCGCCGCCGACCGTGAGCGGCACGAAAACCTCTTCGGCGGTCTTGGCGACGACATCAAGCATTGTGGCGCGTCCCTGTGAGGAGGCCGAAACGTCGAGGAAGGTGATTTCGTCTGCGCCTTCTGTGCTGTAGCGGGAGGCGAGTTCCACCGGGTCCCCGGCATCGCGAAGATTCTCAAAATTCACGCCTTTGACGACGCGACCAGCATCAACATCAAGGCAGGGGATGATACGCAAAGCTACGGGCATGCTCTGATCCTAGTTGCCCGGATGCGGCTTCTTCGAGCGCAGTCCAGAAAAGTGGGCGTTCGTCACCCCGCCCTGTTCAACGAGCGGACTCGTCCTCAGCTTCGGGCTCATCCTCCCCGGCGGGCTCCGTTCCGAGAATATCGATGACAATGCACAAGGTGTCATCTCCGGTAGCAAGATCGGGTGGGACCGTGATCGCCAGGCGTGAACCGACCCTGCGGTCGACCAGAGCCTCCGAAAGTCCCTTCATCGTCGAGTCGAGGGGAACAAGTTGGGGCATCCCATCGAGCCAAGTCGACGAGCGGACGAGGGAATCGGACCATCCGATCACGGCATACTGTGCGACAACGCGATCATGTTCCCTCACCTGGGGGCCGTCGCCGCGGATGAGCGTTTGGACGCTCGTCCCCCGCGGCACACTCGCATCGTGCGTAACGAGGGGGCCGTCTGCGGTCATCTCAACCTGAAGGGGCCCCGCATGTTCTCCAGTGTTCTCATCCCCGTAGGCGCTTGAAGCAAGAATATCGATCACTGTGATCTCACTTGGCGTCGTACCATCGGCCTGAGAACCGAGGGGACGGATCGTCACGATCCGGGCCCCTTCCTTCTGGCCGATGACCAGGCTCGCCAGATCCACGCCGAGTGCTTCGGGATGCGCATGCCCGACGACGAGGCGGGGCCGCCCCCTTGGGGACTTTGACGCTCCGGAAGTCCCGTCGAAAGAACTGAGGGATAAGAGCACCGGGGAGCCCGAGGTGATGTCCCTTCCCTCCCCGTTTTCCAGGACTCTGAATTTCAGGGCCCCAACTGTCAGTGGTCTCGTCAAAGAGATGACGGGGGTCGCTCCCGCGCGCCCCGAAACAGACACCGCATCCAAAGCCCCGAGCGGCGCTGATTGGGCCGTGTCTGTCGCTTCTTCCCAGGGGCGCAGGACTGCGAGTACGCCCAAGCTGAAAAGCAGCACAAGAACGAGGCCGAGGAGAACCCAAGGCAGGCGCCTCTTCTTCGGACGTTTCCTGTGGCGTCGATCAGGGAAAGGAGAGCTCATGCTGGCAACACCGGGGCGTGATCGTAGATCTTCTCAATGAAAGCGTCGACGCGCGAATCCTCGCTTGCCAGAGGATCTTGGAGGGAGAGCGGGGGCGTCATATGGTCATCCAATCGGGCGTGCACCCAGTCGACACTCACATCGGCGCGAGCATCTTCCGCTGCGCCAATGATCGCGCCCCGCAGGCGCGCACGGGTCGTTTGCGGGGGCGTCGTGATCGCGCGCCTGACACCTTCAGGGCAGGTGAGGCGCTTGACCAGGCCCGCGCCTTCGAGTTTTGGCAAGAGCCCCTGGGCGGTGATGTCGTGGTACGACAGTTCGAGTCGCGCGACTCTGGGGTCTGCAAGTGTCGTGCCGATCTTCGCCGCGTAGGTCGATAAGAGCTTGCGCTTGATCGCAATATCGAGTTCCGTTTCCACAGTGGACCAGTCGCCACTTGAAATCGCGTCGAGGCCGCGCCCCCACAAGTCGACGAGGTACAGGTGCATCTCATCCATTGAATCCGGGTCAATGGAGTCAAGCACGCGCTCGCGGATCGTTTTTTGAATCTCGATCGGAGTCGCCCAGCGGCCATTGGCCAATTCGATCCGCGTTGAGCCGCTCAGATCCACTGAGATCTCGCGGATCGCCCGCATCGGGTCCGCCAAAGCGAGATCCTCAATGACAAGTCCGTCTTCCACGGCCTGCAAAAGCAGCTCCGTCATGCCGATCTTCAGGGCGCTTGTTGGTTCTGCGACATTCGTGTCGCCGACGATGACGTGCATGCGTCGATAGGAGCCCGAATCGGCGAGGGGTTCATCTCGGGTGTTGATGATCGGTCGTGAACGCGTCGTCGCGGAGGAGACCATGTCCCACATCTGTTCGGCGCGCTGAGAGAAGCTCAGTGCCGCCCCTGAAGCGCTGTGGCGAATCTTGCCGTTACCGACGAGGATCTGACGGGTCGTGAAGAAGGAGACGAGGGCGTCGGCGACCTGGCGGAAGTCGCGTCTGCGGTGCAGGAGGTAGTTCTCGTGGCAGCCGCAGGAATTGCCCTGAGAATCGAGGTTGTTGCGGAATAGGTGCAGCCTTTCAGGCTGTCCGAGTTCTTCGAAGGCCTTATCAGCTTCGAGGGCAAGTTCGGCCAAAATCAGCGAGCCAGCGCGGTCTTGTTCGAGCAGGTCTTCGAGGCGGTCGCATTCGGCGGTCGCATATTCAGGGTGGGCGCCGACGTCGAGATAGAGGCGTCCCCCGTTCCTCAAGAAGAGGTTGGAGGATCGTCCTGCGCGAAGGAAGGGGTTGAAGAGCTGCGCTGCCGCGTGCTCGGCGTCCATGCTGGAAGCTCCGCCCTCGGCGGTGGCGGCCATGAGCCCGTACTCGGTCTCGATTCCGACGACTCGGCGCCTCACCTCACTGGCCGCCCTTCTGCACGAAGCCCTGAACGAAGGCCTCTGCATTGGTTTCGAGGACGGAGTCGATTTCGTCGAGAAGATCATCGAGGGACTGGGTGAAGGCCTGAACCTGGCCTGCGCCGCCGAGTTCCTCCGGCTCGTTGTCCGGGCCGGAGGGGGCGAAGATCTGCCTGCTGTCCATGTGTGTTCTCCTTGGGTTCACAGTTCGCCGCTGCTCGCGGCATCGGCGATGGGGTGACGGATCAGGTCGCCCACCCCGGGGTCGAGGACGAGGGAGGTCCACGATGCCTTCACGAGGTCTTTTCTTTGGGCGACCGCCAAGCCGCGCCCGTAGGCGCGGGTGTTCGTCGGAGGAGTGTCTGCCGCTTTTTCAACCTGTGTCTCGGTGAAGAGCCTCGTGACGCGCCCCGCCTTCGCGAGGCGCATCGCGAGGGAATGCTCGGGGCGAAGATCCGCCCACTGCAGATCCATTGCCGCGAGCCTCGGGTCTGACCATTCACAGCCTGCTCGCTCGCGCGCGCGGGCGAGCAGCTGGTATTTTCCGACCCATTCGACATCTGCGGCGACTGAGAAAAGATCGGCGCGCATCCGGTCGAGGACGGATTGCCACATTTCGAGGACCCGGGCGTCGACCTCGTCGGGAGTGGTTCCCAGACGCTCGAAGGTTTCCAGGACCAGATCAAGGTAGAGCTGTTGGAGTTCTGCCCCGTTATAGGAGCGTCCCCCTGCAGTTGCGATCTGATAATCGAGTTCGGGGTGGTGGGAGACGTTCCAGGTTTCTTGAACCGGGTCGTCGAGGCCGAGGGCATCCCATTCGAGGCCGATCCCCTGTTCGATGGCCCAGAGCACGAGAGATGTCGTCCCGAGTTTGAGCAGGATCGACACGTCGAAACGATTGCCGTCGCCGCCGATGACGTGGAATCTGCGGTGTTTCGCCGGGTTGTCGTGGGCTTCGTCGCGAGTGTTGATGATCGGACGGTTGAAGGTCGTTTCCAAACCGACCTCGTTCTCAACGAAGTCCGCCCGCTGCGACATTTGGAACCCGGGGATCTGGGACTTTTGCCCGAGGCCGACGCGCCCGGCTCCGCAGATCACGGGACGGGTCACCATGAAGGGTGTCATCCCCCGAACAATGTCCTCGAAGTCGATGCTGCGTTGGACCCGGTAGTTCTCATGGGTTCCGTAGGCGGCGCCCTTCCCATCGGTGTTGTTCTTCACGAGGACCAGGGGCATGCCCTCGGCTTCGGCGCGTTCCATGATGCGCCGGGCGATGACTTCGCCCGCACGGTCCCACAGTGCGGCGTCGAATGCGCCGAGCGCCTCCGGGGAGGAGTATTCGGGGTGCGCGTGGTCAACGTAGAGGCGCGCACCATTCTTCAAGACCGCTGTGGTTTGCGCGGGAAGGGCGAGCTCTTCTGGACTTGGGCGCGCGATCGTCTCTGAGCCGCCCGAAGGCGCCAAATGGTAGGGATCGTCCGTCAATAGGGAAGGGTCGGCTGCCGCCCGTGATAGACGCATGCCGCGCATATCGTTGAGGGGGTCTTCTGCCGTATAGTCCCAACGCACCGGCGCCGCGCCCTCGGCCTCGGTACCGTGCCGGGAGATCTCAGCGTAGAGGCGAACGGCTTGAGTCGACAAGGCGATCGGGTTCGCCCAGGGGTCATCGGGCCGGTAGACGCCGTATTCGGTTTCAGTCCCGATGATCCTCATTCATCCCCTCCTCTGAGTTGTGAGATCGCAACGATCTCTTCTCGAAGGTCAATGGTGCGTGCCCAATCCTCCGGGGAGGAGGTCTGGGCCAGTTCCACCGACTCGCGCATCTCTTCGTGAACGCCTGAGAGGATGTGGGCCACTGACAGGCCGTGTTCTTCACCTTTGAGAGCATCTTTGATGGCGAGTTTCTTCGCGCGCTCCACGATTCCCGCGATCATCGCCCCTGAGATGACGTCCCTGAAGTAGATCCGTTGTGTCCGCCCCGAGGCGAGGCGCGCGTCAAAAAGGGCGCTCGTCTCGTCTTTGACGAAGAGACGTTCCACGGCCTGGTCGATCATGTGATCGACCGCGGCTTCTGCGCAGCCGTGGGCCGCGATTTCCGTTTCACGGATCGGAATCCTGGGGGTGAGGTATTTCGTGAAAATGTCTCGCGCTCCGACCCGGTCGGGCCGTTCGACGCGGATGCGCACATCAAGACGACCAGGCCGCAAGACCGCAGGGTCGATCATGTCGGCCCGGTTCGAGGCTCCGATGATGACGACATTGTCGAGGGCTTCAACCCCGTCCATTTCCGCGAGGAGCTGGGGGACGATCATGGTTTCCACGTCGGAGGAGACACCGGTTCCGCGGGTCCTGAAAAGCGCTTCCATTTCGTCGAAGAACACGACGACGGGCACATCCCCAGCGGCCAGGGAGCGCGCCCTCGAGAAGATCGCGCGGATCTGCCGCTCCGTCTCTCCGACGAACTTGTTGAGAAGCTCCGGTCCTTTGATCGACAGGAAGTAGGTGCGTTTCCCGCTGCCCGCCTTCGATAGGGAATTCGCGACGGCTTTTGCGATCAGGGTCTTGCCCGAGCCCGGCGGACCGTACAAGAGGATGCCCTTGGGGGGTCGAAGACCGTAGGCGCGGTACATCTCGGGGTGGGTGAAGGGCAATTCGATCGAGTCGCGGACCTGGGCGATCTGTTCGTCCAAGCCCCCGATGTCCTCGTAGTTCGTGTCCGGAATCTCGGGGGTGAGGAGTTGCTCGACATCGGAGCGGATGATGCGTTCCAAGGCGATTCCCGAACGCAGGTCCACCACGAGGGAGTCGCCGGGACGCAGGTTGCCGTGACGCACAGGGCCCGCGAGGAACAGCATGTGCTCTTGTCCACCCTCCCCTGAAACGAGGACGCGATCGTCTCCGACGAGTTCAAGGACGGAGACGATCGAGCCTGTGCGTTGGAAACGGTCGGGCGCGACCGCGACGAGGTTGTCGTCGATGCGGATGCGCTGACCGTAGGCGAGGCTGTGCAAGTCCAATGAGGGGGAGACGGCGAGGCGCATGTGGCGCCCATTGACGACTGCTTCGATCTGCCGGGAAGCGATGTCGGCGTTGAGGAAGATCCCAAGAGTAAGCGGTGGACGATTCACTTCGAGGAGTTGCGCCTGTGCTTTGACGAGTTCACCGCGCGCCTGATGCAGGGCTTTCGCGAGGCGATCGTTCTTCTCCTCGAGGGAGACGATGAGGCGGCGCATGTCCTCCGTGGGCTCAGCCTTGAGGTCCTCATTCATCGGTCTTCTTCTTCCCCTCGACCCAGGCTTCGGCCTTCGCCTGCACGTCCCTTCGAACTTTGCGCAGTTTCTTCTCGGAAGCTGTTCTCAGGCCCACGGCCCTATCGGACCAGGCGTTTTCCTCGTCCCATTGGCCCCCGAGTCCTTCTGAGGACTTTGCGGGACGAGTCGAACGGGTTTGAGGAGAGACCCCGGGAGCAAGGCGCCGAGTTGAAAGGAGGAAGCCGGTGTGAGCGACCATGCGGTGTTCGGGGCGCACGGCGAGGCCGTCGACATGCCATTCGCGGCGCATGTCCTCCCAGGTGATCGGGTCTGTGAAGCATTGGGCGCCGCGTAGTTCCTCCATGAGGCGCGAGAGCTGCGTGACGGTCGCGATGTAGCAGACGAGGACGCCGCCGGGTGCGAGGACTCGGGTGATCGCTGCGATGTTCTCCCAGGGGGCGAGCATGTCGAGAACGACCCGGTCGACGCTGCCTTCTTCCATTGTGGCGAGTTCGGCGGCGAGGTCCCCGACTCTCAGATCCCAGGCCGGGTGCGCGGCCCCGAACCACAGATCGACATTCGCTCTGGCGATATCGGCGAATTCTTGTCGGCGCTCGACAGAGATGAGGTGGCCTTCTGGGCCGACGGCGTTGAGGAGCGCCATCGAGAGGGCTCCCGAACCGGCTCCAGCTTCAACAACGGTCGCGCCGGGGAAAATATCACCCATATGGGTGATGACGCCGGCGTCTTTGGGGTAGACAACGGCCGCACCCCTGGGCATTGACATGACGTAATCGACCATGAGGGGACGCATGATCTGGAATTCGCGTCCTTCCTCGGTGATGATGACCTGGCCATCAGGGCGGCCAATGACTTCGTCGTGTAAGAAGCCTCCGCGGTTTGATTGGAACTTCCCGCCATGCACGAGGATGATCTGGTGGAAACGTCCCTTGGGGTCTTTGACTTGGACGCGATCGCCCTGGGCAAGGGGGCCGCGCCGATTCTCTTGGCCCAGTCGTGTCTGCTGGCTGAGTCGAGTCTGCTGGATGTGCGCGGCGGGGGCTTTGTCGGGCGTGGGGGTCTCATTCATCCTGTTCAGTCTATCCTCCGAGTCCGCTTCGCCCTTTGTGAGATCCGCAGATGAAGATGGGGCGCGCTAGCGTTGAGTCATGAGTTCTCCGACGCCACGAACCCAGGGCCTGAAGGGCCCTGCTCTTTCTGCTTCGCGCGCGAAGGAGTACGAGCGCTGCCCTTACCAGTACCGTCTCCATGTCGTCGACAAGATCAGCGACCCGCCGAGCAAAGCGACCGCGCTTGGGACCCTCGTGCATTCGGTGTTGGAGCGCCTCTACGATCTTCCTTTCAAAGAGCGCAGCGTCGAGGCCGCGATCGGACTGCTGGAAAAGGAATGGGATGCGAAGAAGGTGTCCTCTCCTGAGGTTCTCTCTGTTTTCGAGGCCCCCGAGGAAGAGGGCCCGTGGTTCGAGTCGGCCCGCAAGATCGTCACCGCGTATTTTTCGATTGAGGATCCCCAGTGGCTTGCGCCCGCGGCCCGTGAGCAGTTGGTCGATGCTGTCACTGCGGATGGGATCCGTCTTCGCGGGTTCATTGATCGGATTGACCGTTCTGCTGCGGGGGATCTGCGGGTCGTGGATTACAAGACGGGTCGTGCGCCCTCGCCGCGTTTCCAGGACGAGGCGCTCTTCCAGATGCGTTTCTACGCTCTGCTCTTGCAGTTGACGGATCGTTTGCCCGCCAGGACTCAGCTCCTCTACTTGAAGTCGGGGCAGGTCCTTACTTTCGACCCCGATCCTGGTGATATTGCGCGTTTTAGCGATCAGATTTCTGAGTTGTGGGGGCGTATTGAAGCGGATGCCAGGCGCGGGGAGTTCATGCCTCGCCGCAATCCGCTGTGCAATTGGTGCGGCGTCAAGCACCTGTGTCCTCTTTTCGAGGGACGGGCCCCCGAGCCCCCAAAGGGAGGATTCGAGCGTCTCTTGCACACCAGGGCGTCGTGAAGAGTGTCCTGAGCTGTGCACTCGGGTGTCTGATGACGATAGGCTCGTGGCAGGACCCGCTGGTGTGCGGGGCTCATTGGTGTGTGCGGGGCTCAGCTGATGGAGAGGGCCCAAGTTTCTTGCGAGGAGCGCGGGCGAGGGCATGCACTCGCAAACGATGTGCTAGGTCGAAGAGGCACATATGCGCCGCAGGCGGAGGCCTGCACTCGCAAACGACGCGCTAGGACGACAAGGCGCATGTGCGCCGCAGGCGGGCGCCGTGCCTTCTGTGCGCCTCACACTCAC
>ERZ773005.1117-NODE-1117-length-15369-cov-49.373188_pt1 | contig 15369 bp, 10 predicted proteins | sample MGYA00580666_ERZ773005 | MGnify/ENA primary metagenome ERZ773005 (study PRJEB29015, sample SAMEA2737999) | human oral metagenome | biome: human oral; feature: human-associated habitat; material: dental | place: China | collected 2061 ...
GCCGTGGCGCGGCGCACCACTCGTGTGTCGACCTCCAGGCGCCGCGGGGCGGACCGATCGCCCCTGGCCCGTGCGATCGCGAGGTCGAGGGCGAGGCGCGCGACCTCGCGGGGCTGACGGTCGACCGAGGTCAGCTCGAACGCCTGCGAGGACGCGATGCGCGCATTGTCGAAGCCCACCACCCTGATGTCCTCGGGGATCGACAGGCGGGCCTGCCACAGGGCGATCAGGGCGCCCTGCGCGCACTGGTCGTTGTAGCAGACGAGGGCCTGCGGAAGGGGCTGCGCGTCGACCAGGACGGTGTGGACGCTGTGCCAGCCGGCGTCCACGGTCGGCCCGCTGGGGACGACCCGTACCGCGGCCCGCCGGTGGGACATCGCCGCCAGGAAGGCGCTTCGACGGCGCTCGGCGGACGAGGATCTCCCCCCGTCGAGGTAGTGCACCTGCGGGCAGTCCCCGATGAGCTCCGCCACCTGGGCCATGCCCGTGGAGTTGTTCGAGACGACGAGATCGGCGTCCTGCCTCGGGGCGGTCTGGCCGATGGCCACGACGGGGATGTCCACGGCCTCGAAGGCGTCGGAGTCCATCATGACGGGGTCCACGATGATCACGGCCTGGGCGCGGAGCTGCATGATGCGGGCCAGGGCGCTCGCCCCGCCGCCCGCAACCGTGTCCTCCGTCATGACCAGATAACCGAGCCCCTCGGCGAGGGCCGTGATCTCGCGGGAGTAGGCGATGTGGAGCTCCTTCTCGAAGTCGCAGGCCAGACCGATGATGTTCGGCTTCGTCGTGCGAAGCAGTGATCCGGCCAGATCGGTCCGGTAGCCCAGTGCCTCGGCCTGCCTGGCGATCTTCTCCCGCACGGGTGGGGAGATCCGTTCGGATCCCCGCAGCGCGAGGGACACGGTCGAGACCGACACTCCGAGCGAGTGCGCGATGTCGCGCAGCGTGACCCTGCCCATGGCCTCACCCCCTCGCTCCGGGGCCCTCGTGACTGCCGTGGCACCGGACGGGCGCGCCTCGACCCAACTCCTCGTACCGGGACCCTCGGCGTTGAGCCTATCGGGAACGACAAGCCCGGCCGGGCGTCCGCCGCCCGCCCGTGAAACCCGCGCTCCGGGTCCGTCGCCCATCGCTCCGCGTCGGGGCACGGCTCGTGGGCGGGAGTCGGACCGCCGCGGCGGGATCGCGGGGGGGGGGAGGCCTCAGACCAGGAGGAAGGCCGAGGAAGCGATCGTCAGGGCGATGACGAGGACGTCGAAGACCGTGGTGCTCATGCGTCGGATGACGAAGCCGCCGGCGAGGGCCCCGACGACCAAGGGGGCCAGCAGCACGGCGTCGAGGCGCAGGGAGTGCGCCGAGATCAGCCCGAGCCCGATCTGGAAGGGCATCTTCGTGACATTGACGAGGAAGAAGAAATAGGCCTGCGTCCCCATGAAGCGCATGACGTCGAATCCGGAGGCGACGAAGTACATCGTCATCGGCGGGCCGCCCGCGTTGGCGACCATGGTGGTGAAGCCGCCCAGTGATCCGTAGACCCAGCGCGCGACGGGGCTCCGGGAGAAGGTCCGGGCGGTCCCGGCGCCCCGACCGGGGTCGCGTCGGCCCCGCCGGCGCATCATCCACAGGGTCGCGGCGGTGAGCAGGAGCAGGATGATCCCGATCATCCGCTTCATGCCGGCGTCGTCGATGCGCCACAGGACGAGGGCGCCGGTGCCGAGCCCGACGAGGATCGCCGGTGCGAGACGGCCCAGCGTCCGCCAGTCGACGTCGTGACGGTACATCCAGATCGCGTACAGGTCGCCCGCGATGAGGAGGGGGACCATCACCGCGGTGGACTCGCGGGCCGGGAGGACGGCGGCGAAGAGGGCGACGGAGAGGGTCGCGAGACCCGGCAGGGCCGTCTTCGCGATTCCGACGAAGACGGCGGCGATGACGAGAACGGACCACTGCGCGGCCGTGAGATCGGGAAATGCGCTCACCGGGCGATCCTAGGCCCGCCTCGGGTCCGGCCGCGCGCTCGTGGAGGTGACGAGCCCGCCGGTGACGCGGATGCGGGCGCCGGAACCCGTTCAGCGGATCCCGGCGCCCGCATCGTGTTCATGCCACGCCCCGTGTCACACGGCGGCGGCCGCGGCCAGCAGATTGGCCGCGGAGAGCTTCAGGCCCTCGACGTTGCCGTACTCGGCGTCCTCGTGCTCGATGTTGACGTTCATGTCGGGATCCGCCGTCTTGATGGCGCGCAGGAACTCGGTCCAGTAATCGGTGTCGTGGCCCAGGCCGAAGGCGACGAAGCGCCATGCCGGGTCCTGCGGCCAGGCGCTGCACCAGTAGCCGTAGGCGGTCGGGGTCCTGCCCTCGGCGTCGGCCGGGACGTGGCCGAAGTCGGTGTCGAGGACACCGCGGTAGGCGACGCCGGGGAAGATCCTCGTGTCCTTGGCGTGGACGTGCCCGACGAGGTCGCCCAGGCGCTTCGTCGCGGCGATCGGCTCCATCTGCTGCCAGAACAGGTGCGAGGGGTCCATGTTGACGCGCAGATTGGTGGCGCCGGTCTCCTCGACGAGGCGTTCGAAGGCGGGCACGTTGAAGACGACGTTGCGCGGATGGAGCTCGAGGCAGACCTTGACGTCGTTGTCGCGGGCTAGGGCGTCGATCTCCTTGAAGAAGGGCACGATGACGGACCACTGGTAGTCCAGGATCTCCAGGTCGATGCCGTTCCAGGGATTGACGACCCAGGAGGCGTACTTGGCGGTCGGGTCCGTGCCGGGCGTGCCGGACATCGTCACGATCTCCTTGACCCCGAGCAGGCCGGCCAGCCTGATGGCGTTGCGGATGTCCTCGGCGTGCTTGAGGCCCTCGTTCGGCAGCGGCGAGACCGGATTGCCCGAGGTGTTGAGGCCGGACAGGACCATGCCCTTGGACTCGAAGACGCCGAGGTAGTCCTCGCGGTCCGCCGCGGAGGCGAGCAGGGCGTCGACGGGGCAGTGCGGTGAGGGGATGAAGCCCCCGACGTTGACCTCGGCGCCGGTCAGACCGGCCTCCTTGAGGACGTCGAGGGCCGCGCTCAGCGGGCGGTCCTGGAGACAGGCGGTGTACGCGCCGTAGGTGAGTGCCATGGCGATGACTCCTTCGTTCTCGTTCGTTCGGATGGATCAGTCGGTGAGCCCGGTGAGGTCGACGGCGGCGCCGTTCGCGGCGGCGGAGCGGGCCACGGCGTCCGTGATCCGCATCTCGCGGTATCCGTCGGCGAAACTGGCGCAGGGCGGCAGGCCCTCGACGCCGGCGACCTGCTGCAGGAAGGCGTGAGCCTGGTAGGTGAACTGCTCGATCTGGGTGAGGCCGACACCGCCGAAGGCCATGGAGGAGCCGCGGGCGAAATAGGGGAAGTCGGGATTGACGAGCACTTGGCGGGCGCCGCCCAGACCGGCCGGCGAGTTGGTGTCGTCGATCTTGATCTCGCCGCAGCGGGCCATGTCCCAGGAGGCGCGACCCTTCGTGCCGAGCACGTCGATCATCATCGCATTGGGCATGTTCCAGGCGACGCGGGAGACCGAGAAGGTACCGACCGCGCCGTTCGCGAAATGGCCGGTGAACGTGGCGACGTCGTCGTTGGTGACGGGCTCCATCGTGAGGTCGACGGTGTCGAGGGCGGTGCCGCGGGTGACGTGTCCCTTGGCGACCGGGCGCTCCTTGATCGCGGTGGTCATGGCGCCGCCGGAGACGGAGACGAGCGGTCCGCAGATGGTCTCGGCCGTGTCGATGAGATGGGAGCCGACGTCGCCCAGGGCGCCCGAGCCCATCGGGCCGCGATAGCGCCAGGCCATCGGCGTGTTCGGGTCGACGCCGTAGTCGCACCAGTAGCGGCCCTCGAAGTGGTTGATCTCGCCGAGATGGCCCTCGGCGACGAGTTTCGCGATCTCGGCGACGGCCGCGTTGCGCCGATAGGTGAAGCCCACCGAGGTGACGACGCCGGCGTTCCTCTCCGCCTCGGCCATGGCCCTGGCGTTCTCCAGGGTGTCGGCCAGCGGTTTCTCGCACAGGACGTGCTTGCCCGCCTTGATCATGGCCTCGGCGATCTCGCGGTGCAGGGCATTGCCGACGACGATCGAGACGATGTCGATGGTCGGATCATCGGCGACTTGGCGCCAGTCGTCGACGGCCCTCTCGTAGCCGTAGCGCTCGGCGGCGTCCTCGGCGAAGGGCAGGTAGGTGTCGGCGATGGTCGCCAGGCGGATCCTGGGCAGTCCCAGGTCGTAGACGGTGCCCACCTGACGCCAGGCATTGGCATGGGTGGTGCCGGCCATGCCGGCGCCGATGACGGCGACGGAAAGGGTTTTGGTGGTCATGTCGAAGCTCCTCATGTCTTCGGTGACAATGCTTGCCCATGAGTGTTCACGCGCGTTAACAATCTGTTGTCACGAGTATGGGCGCAGGGCTTGGACGATGTCAACCCCGATGCCCTGTTTTCACATCCGCGCCGGACGGGCAGGATCAGGGGGGAACGTGTCTGAAAGGGCTGCACGATGCAGCGCGGGTGGTGCTCGGCCTTGACTCGCTCGAAGAGCGGACCCGGTTGCGCAGCAATGGCGTGGCGCCCGGCCGTGTGGCCGTCCGCGGTCCCGGCCCGGTGAAATGATCGGGGCGTCAGCCGCACACCCGGTCCGGTTCCGAGGAGCCCCTGATGACGAGGGCGGGTTCCAGGACGACGTCGCGAGGGCTCCCTGCGGAGGTTGTCCCTTCTTCGGCGCGCTCGCACAGCAGGCGCACGGCTGTCGTCCCCAGCACGTCCTCGGGCTGGTCGATGCTTGTGAGGGAGAACTCCCCGCGCCTGGCCAGGTAGGTGTTGTCGTAGGAGACGAGGGCGACGTCAATGCCCGGGTGCCGATCCGTCTCGCGCAGCACGGGGACGGCGTCGATGGCGAGGATGTCGTTGTGGATGACGAGGCCGAGCGGCTCGTGATGGGAGCGCAGCATGTCGCGCACGGCCGGACCGGCGTCCTCGCCGCACTCGCGGACGTCGAGGGTCAGTCCGGCTGCTTGGGCGGCAAGCCGCAACGCGGACTCTCTCTCAAAGCGGGAGGTGTCGTTCACGACGCGCGGCCCGACGTAGCCGACCGAACGCATGCCGAGCTCGGCGAGGTGCCCGACGAGCAGCCGGGCGGCGGCCTCCTCGTCCACGCGTACGGAGTCGACGCTCCCGCCGGGGCTGCGCCGTCCGATGAGGCAGACGGGTACCTCCTCGCCGATGGCGATGAGGTCCTCGTCCGGAAGCCATGGGGAGACGAGGATGAGCCCCATGACTCGGACGCTCAGGAGGCTTTCGACGGCGCGGTGAAGAACCTCGGGCCGGTCTGAGCCCACCGTGACGAAGAGGGCGAGGTCCCTGGCGCCCGTGGCGCCGCCCAAGGTGTGCGCGATCTGCTCGAAGAAGGCGTTGCGCAGATTGGGCAGGACCAGACCGATGGTCCTGGACCGCTGGCGAGCCAGGGAGGCTGCGGCGGCGTTGACCCGGTATCCGAGAGTGGTGGCGGTCTCGGCGATGCGTCGCCTCGTCTCCGCGGCGACCTTGGGTGATCCGTTCAACGCGAGGGAGACCAGGCTGCGCGAGACTCCGGCGACACGGGCCACGTCGTCCTGGGTGACGTCCTGTCCACTCGTTGCCACGGGCCCCTCCTCGCCTGTCGGGGCCGTCGACGATCCGGCCCCCGACAGATTACACGGGAGGGTCGACTGTCGGGTGTCTCATGCGTAGCGTTGCTGGAACTGCTCCTCCAGCTCCTCCAGCGAGGCGTACTTGGTCTCGGGGACCTTGCAGTACATGTAGACCACCGCGACGACATTGATGAGGGCGAAGACGAGGTAGGTGGCCGCCGGGCCGAGGCGGCTCATCATCGAGGGGAACGCGAAGGTGATGATCGCATTGGAGATCCAGATGCACAGGACGGCGAAGCCCATGGCCGCGCCACGCATCCGCGCGGGGAAGAGCTCAGACATGATGACCCACGTGCCCGGGGCGTTGCCGGCCTGCATGAAGAGCATGAAGACGACGATGACGATCACCACGAGGTAGGGCACCAGTGGTGGCATGCCGGATGTGACGTTGCCGCTGTCGTCGAGGTGCGGGTTGATGCCGAGGAGGAAGACGGCCGTCATGGCCCACAGCATGACCGTCAGGCCGATGGTGCCGCCGATGATGACCCGGCGGCGGCTGAAGCGCGCCAGCAGCCACAGGCCGAGCGCCGAGCCGATGACGGAGGCCAGGCCCGTGAGGACGTCGAGCACGATGGCATCCTCCGTGGCGAAGCCGGCTGCCTGGAGGACCTTGGGCGCGTAGTACATCATCGTGTTGACACCAGTCGTCTGGTTGAAGATGCCGATGAATCATCCGATGACGAGGACGCGCCGAGTCCAGGGGGTGCGGAAGACCTGACCGAGGCCCCACTTCGTGATGGCGGCCTCCCTGCGGTTGACCTCGATCATCTCGCTCACCTCGTCGGCGATCGAGCCGTCCTTGGACTCGTCGCGCACGCGCTTGAGCACGCCGATGGCCTCGGGGATGCGACGGTTCACTGCGTACCAGCGAGAGGACTCCGGCATCATCCGCATGCCGATCCACAGGGCGATGGCCGGGATGGAGCAGATGACGAGCATGTAACGCCATGTGTTGCCGTTGCCGCCGTCGATCGTGACCGCGTCGGCGATCTGCTGGAGGGCGTCCCAAGTGTAGCATTGCCCTGCCTCGATCGTCGTCCGAACACCGTTGATGGTCACGCTGGTGCCGGGGTCGACGGTGGACACCCTGGCCTCGGGGCCGCCTGTGATGCCGCGCGCGATGATCGCGTTCATGGCGAAGGCCAGGAACTGGCCGGTGACGATCATGAGCTGGTCGACGCCGACCAGGGTTCCTCTGATGCGTTTCGGGGCGGTCTCGGCCAGATAGACGGGCACAGTGGCCGAGGCGCCGCCGACTGCGAAGCCGAGGACGAAGCGGGCGGGGTAGAGGACCCAGAGGTTGGGGGAGAAGGTGCAGGCCATCGCGCCGACGAAGAAGACGACGGCGAGCAGGAGGATGTTGTGCCTCCGTCCGTAGCGGTCGGACAGGCGTCCGCCGAAGAAGGCGCCGAAGGCGCATCCGATGAGGAGGATGCCGCCGACCAGGCCCTCCTCGAAGGAGTTGATGCCGAGTCCTCCGGCGGCATGGGGCATGTACATGTAGGGCAGGGCTCCGGCGATGACGCCGGTGTCATAGCCGAAGAGCAGTGAGCCCAGGGTGGCGACGACGGCGACGAAGGCGACGGAACGTCGTCGGCCTGAGGCGGGGGTCTGCGTGACGAGCTCATCGATCTGGGTCCGGGTCGGATCAGTTTCCGGTGGGTGACTCATGTGGTGGTCCTTCGGTCGCACCCGTCGACGACGACGGGCTGTTCTGCCGTGCCTGGACTGCTGGTGGGAAGCGGGATGGCTCCAGAGGGACACGTGCCACACTTATTTCACGCGTGTTAATTCGATTTGTCAAGACATTGGACACTGCATGGGTCGGGTCCTGCTCGCCGGACTGTCGGTGAGCAGGACCCGGCCCATGGCGCGGGGAGGGTCAGGGGTCGAGCAGGGCTCAGGAGCCGAGACGCACGACCTCCCCCGTCATGGCGGACCGGGTGGCCGCCTCGGCCAGCCGCAGGGCCGCAACGGCGTCACCGATTCCGGTGGGCGGGGTGGTCCCGGCCTCGACGGCCTCGATGAAGGCCGACAGCTCCAGCCGGTAGGCGTCCGCGTAGCGCTCGAGGAAGAAGTCCAGGTACGGTTCCTGGGCGTCGGTCACCTCGGCGTTCGACAGGCGCACCGTCGTCGGGCGGATGTTCTCGGCGAAGAGGGCGCCGTCATGGCCGGAGGCCTCCAGACGCTGGTCGTAGCCGGAGGCGCAGTGCCGGTTGTTGATGATCGTGGCCACGGCCCCGGAGGCGGCCCGCAGGGTCACGACCGCCGCGTCGAAGTCGCCGGCTTCCTCGATCGCCGGATCGAGGTTCTGCCCCACGGCGTGCACCTCGGTGATGTCGCCGAGGAAGAACCGGGCGGTGTCGAAGTCGTGGATGGTCATGTCGCGGAAGATTCCGCCGGACACCGTGACGTACTCGATCGGCGGTGCGGCCGGGTCGCGACTGATGACGGTCAGCTGCTCCAGGGCGCCGATCCTGCCCGCCTCGACGGCGGCGCGCACCGCGGCGAAGGAGGGATCGAACCGGCGGTTGAAGCCGAACATGACAGGCGTCGAGATGGCGTCCAGATCGGTCCTGGCCGCCTCGACGTCGGCCATGTCCAAGGCGATGGGCTTCTCGCACAGGACGGCCTTGCCGGCCTTCGCGGCGGCGAGGAGGTGCGGGATGTGCAGCGGGGTGGGCGAGCCGATGATGACGGCGTCGACCTGCGGATCGGCGAAGGCCTCCTCGGCGTCCTTGGCCGATCGCGCCCCGTCGTACTGCGACGCGAGCTTCTCGGCGGCGTCCCCGACGGGGTCGCAGACGAGGGCCAGGTCGGCCTGCGGGTGCCCCGCGATGGTCCTGGCGTGGACGTGACCGATGCGACCGGCACCGATGACGGCGATGTTGAGCATCCTTGCTCCTTGGTGGTGTTCGGGATTCTGTCTGGTGTCAGAGGGATTCGCGCCCCACGGGCCGAGGCGCAACGACGCTGCGCCTCGGCCCGTGGTCGCGAGCGGGGGCTCCTCGCCTCACGGCTGGGGCATGATGACGTCCCGCACGAGGGTGTCCAGGTCGGCGTCGGCCTGGAGGAAGCCGCGCAGCGTGCGGACGGTGGCGCCGAAGGTGTCGAACTCCTCGGGGGTCATGCCGTCGGGCTCGTAGGCGCGGACGAACTCCGGGATGCTCTCCAGGGTCTTCATGATCTCGGGGGCCACCGGCTCGTCGATGCGGTTGACGACCTTGTAGCCCGAGTCGTTGATGAGCTTCTGCCACTTGAAGGGCGGGGAGACGACGAGGTCGCCGCCGACGAGCTCGGACCAGTGCATGACATTGCGGAAGGCGGCCGAGAGCACGCGGGCGCGCAGGCCGCGGGCCTGGAACTCGTGGTAGGCCCGCTTGAGCGCGGCCACGCCGGCCCACTCGAGGTGGCCGGGATCGATGAAGAGGTTGTCGCGCTTGGCCACGATCTTGATCCAGTCGTCGAGCCGCCCGCCCATGAGCGTGACGACCGGACCCATCGTGGAGATGTCCTTGCCCTCGGCCTCACGGCGCTTGAGGCCCCGCTCGATCGCCTCACCGGTGGTGACGGCCTGGGGGACGGAGAAGGAGACGGTCACGTTGACCGAGACGCCGCGGTGGGTAGCGTCCTCGATGGCCTTGATCCCGACGGAGGTGGCGGGGATCTTGACGATGATGTTCCTGGCGAGCTTCGAGAACTCCTCGGCCTGGTCGGCCAGGGCCTTGGCGTTGCGGGCCAGACGCGGATCCGTCTGGATGGAGAGCCGCCCGTTGCGGCCGTTCTGCTCGTCGAAGATCGGCTCGAGCAGCTTGGCGGCCTCGACGCTCAGCTCGCGCACGACCTGCCAGCCGATCTGGGACTCGGTGGCCTCGGGCATCTTCTCGGCGAGCTCGGCGATGCGGGGCAGCCACACGTCCTTGCGCTGGTTGATGCAGGTGTAGGCGATGGACGGGTTGCACGTCGCGCCCACGCCGCCGAAGGAGATCGACTGCTTCAGCTCATCGGGGTCGGCGGAGTCGTTCCACAGGGCGGTCGGGGTGCTCCGCGATGCGTCGAGGAGCGGGCCGGGAGTGTATTCGATGGTCATGCGCTGCATCTCCTATGCGGTCGAGGTTCGGGCTCCGCGTCGCTGTCGGAACGCCGTGTGACACTCATTCAAGTCGCCCTCGGCCTTGCTGTCAACCAATGTCAGCACAAAGATCGGGACGGGACGGGGCCTGTGCGGCAACTGATGAGACCGGGCGCCAGACCTGGTGAATCCGGCCAGCGGCGGGTCCGACCGGTGCCTTCGTAGGCCTCCGGCTCCCTTCTGCGGAGCGGGCGGGTGGGGGAGCTGCGCGTCCGACGGGAACCGGAGTGGCCCGGGGGCTTCCCAAATTCTGATTGTCATGACAATATGGGGTTCGGCAACATCGCCGTTGGCTCGATGAGGAGACCCCCATGGTGGACATCGCCCTTGACCCGAACATGTACTACATGACCATGTCGACGCCCGACACTCTGCGCAGGGCCGCTGAGCTCGGCTTCGAGCACGTCGAGCTGTCGCCCCGCTCCGACTTCCACTTCTGGCACCATTACCCCAAGGCCGACCGGGCCTTCATCGACGAGTTGAACAGGGCGCAGCAGGAGAGCGGCGTCACCATCCGGACGCTCAACCCGGTCTTCAACTGGTCCGCCGTCGACGAGCAGGAGCGCCGGGCCCAGGTGCGCAACTGGCGTCGCCTGCTGGAGATCGCGGACCAGCTCGACGTGCGGGACGTCGTCTCCGAGTTCTCGGGCGACCGCAACAGGTCCCGCGAGTCGGAGCACCAGTGGTACCGCTCGATCGAGGAGCTCGCCCCCGTCTTCGAGCGCTACGGGATCCGCCTCGCCATGGAGGCCCACCCCTACGACTTCGTCGAGCTCCACGACCGGGCCCTCGAGATCGTCAGGGGAGCCGATCGGGACTGGATCGGCTACGAGTACTGCTGCCCGCACACCTTCCACCTGTCCGACGGCGTCGGGGACGCCGGTCGTATGATCCGGACGGCCGCCGAGGCCGGGAAGCTGCGCGAGGTGCACGTCGCCGATTCCCTCAACCATCGGGCCAACGACGGCAACCGCTACATTGTCAATCCTCCGGGCGCCGACGTCACCGTCCATCAGCACAACGAGATCGGGAACGGCGAGGTCCCCTGGGACGAGGTCTTCCAGGCCCTGCGGGAGGTCGGCTTCGACGGCGTCCTGTCGGTGTGCGTCTTCGGGTGGCACGAAACGGCCGACGAGATCAACCGGAGAATGCTGGAGCGCCTGCGCCACGAGTTCAGGTGATCCTTGCGGTGCGGGGATCGCACCACGACTCATGACCCGTCGGGCCGCCGTCCCCGATCGGCGTACCCCGGTCCGACACCATCTCGATGGCGCGATCCGCAGCACGAGGTGAATCAATGGTGAAGACCTTCGACACGAGGAGAACGGAGAGCACATGTCCGCCAGACCGTTGACGGTGGATGACTACACACCGGAGAAAATCAGGGAACTGGTGGCCGAGACGCCGCCGTCCGGGAGGAAGCGCTCCCTCGGGGCGATCGCCGCAGTGGCCACGCTGGGTTCGCTGCTGTTCGGCTACGACACGGGCGTCATCGCCGCGGCCCTGCCCTACATGCACCTGCCCCGGGCCGCGCACGGCCTCGGCATGACGATCTTCGAGGAGGGCTTCGTCGGCGGCCTGCTGTGCTTCGGCGCCGCCCTGGGCGCCACCTTCGGCGGTCGCCTGTCCGACAAGTACGGGCGTCGTCACAACATCACGCTGCTGGCCATCGTGTTCCTCCTCGGGGCGCTGGGCTGCACCTTCTCGGTGAACATCTGGATGCTGTATCTGTTCCGCATCGTCCTCGGCTTCGCCGTCGGCGGCGCCTCCGCCACGGTGCCCGTCTTCCTGGGCGAGACGGCGCCGAAGCGGATCCGCGGCGTGCTCGTCGCCGTCGACCAGTTCATGATCGTCGGCGGACAGCTCCTCGCGTACTCGATGAACGCGATCATCGCCCATGTGAACAGCGGCCCCTCCGTCACCATCGAGAACGACCCGAGCGGCGCCTACGCCTCGGGAACCGTCGTGGCCTGGGAGAAGGTCCAGCACATCGCCGGCCTTCTCGTGTCCGACGGCAACGGGTCGACATGGCGCTACATGCTCGTCCTCGCCTCGATCCCGGCCATCGCCCTGTGGATCGGCATCCGCCTCATGCCGGAATCCTCGCGCTGGTACGCCGCCAACCTGAGGATCCCCGAGGCGATCGGCGCGCTCAAGCGCGTGCGCGACGAGTCCAAGGACGGTCCCGTCGCCGCCGAGGTCGACGAGATGCTCGAGATCCAGCGCAACGAGGCGAAGCAGGAGAAGTGGGGCCTCGGACAGATCTGGGGCGCGAGGTGGACCAGACGACTGCTCATCATCGGCATCATCCTCGGCCTCGCCGACCAGCTGACCGGCATCAACACGGCCATGAGGCTTATGCAAAACCTTGGCACAAACAGCTGAAACACCTAGTCAGCGGGACTATGGAATGGAGTTTTGCATAATCCTCCATGTACTACATGCCAAAGGTGCTCAACGCGGCCGGTCTGCCGATGAGCGACTCCATCAGCCTCAATGTCATCTCCGGTGCCGTGTCCTTCCTCGGCTCGGGCGTCGGCTTCTGGCTCATCGCCCGGTTCGAGCGCCGCCACATCGGCATGTACCAGGAGTCCTCGATCGTCGTCTCGCTGGCCCTGCTCTCGGCGACCTTCTTCCTCTTCATCCAGCCGCACCAGCAGGACGACGGCTCGATCGTCGGGGCGCCCGCCTTCGCGCCGTACCTCGTGCTCATCATCGTCTGCCTGTTCGTCTTCGCGAAGCAGTCGGGCACGGTGACCTGGGTGCTCGTCTCGGAGCTCTTCCCCGCGAAGGTCCGCGGCATCTCGATGGGCATGGCGGTCGGCGCCCTGTGGATCGCCAACGGCATCGTCGCCATCGTCTTCCCCATCATGATGGAGCAGCTCGGCGGGGCTCTCACCTACCTGATCTTCGCCGCTGTCAACGTGCTCTCGCTCATCTTCTACAAGAAGTTCGTGCCCGAGACGAAGCACGACTCCCTCGAGGAGCTCGAGATGCGCTTCGAGAAGGAGTACAGCTGACGGTCGCAGGGCCGGTGCCCTGACTCCGTCCTTCCAGGGGGTTCTGTCCCCGCGGCCCGGGCCGCGGGGACAGAACCCCCTTTCGCGCTGCTGCGGGGAGGGGCGCGGTGCCGCGGACCGCGCCCATATCGCCCGAGTCTCGACGAGCAGCCACCCGTCGTCGTCAAGGACCAGTACCACCGGAGTGCTCTGGAGTGTTTGGTGTTTTTCGGGCGGTGAGTGAAATGATCGAGGTGGAGTCGGATTGGAGTGATATAGGTTTTTCAGACAGTGGTTAATGGTTGGTTTTAGGCTGCTGCCTTGTGTTGTTGTCTCCATTCTGTGTCGACTTGGTTGGGGGTCTGGTAGTCGATCGCTGAGTGGAGACGTTTGTGATTGTATGGCTGACATGAAACGAAACCGTATTTTTGATGGATTCAGGGCCTTGTTTTGGATATGATTGAGACATGCAGGTCGGGGTCGCCCCGGAAGAAACCGCTGTTCTGATCAGGTGGAAGAAACGCACAGACAATTACGCACTGGTGCGGATGAAACCCGAAGCCATCCTGTACGCCTCCGAAGGAGTCGGGCTGGGAATCATCGCTAAAATGGTCGAACGTAACGAGAAAACTGTTCGGGAGTGGCTGGCCGAGTGGCAGAACACGCGGATGTGTTCGGTGTTGACCGGGCACGCCGGGAACCAGAACGCGGCGAAACTCATCCGCGCCCAGAAACAAGACCTCAAGACTGTTCTGGCGCTGCCGCCGTCTCGGTCTGGTATCGATGCCGAGTTCTGGGATGTGCCGGCCCTACGTGACGTGGTGAAGATTCTGTTCGACGTGGAGTACGAGTCGGATTCTTCGTACCAGTTGCTTCTGCGGTTCTGCGGGTTGAGTTTCAAACTGCCCGATCCGTTCGACGAGCACCGTGACGAGCAGGCCATCACCCGGCGTATGGCCGAGGTGAAGGACCAGGTCAAGGACCTGTTGGAGGTCGGTTGGGAGGTGTACGCGGTCGATGAGGTGCGCCTGGAGCACGAGGCCGAGACCCGCCGCATGTGGCTACCCAAGGGTCAGCGCACCAAGTTCCACGTGGACCGGCAGAAGGTGTCCCAGTCGTTCTTCGGTGCCCTGTCCCTCACAAATAAGAAGGTGAAGCTGTATCCGATCGAGGGGAACCAGAACACCGAGCAGACGATCCTCGCGCTGGAACGACTCCAACGAGAAACCGAGGCCGGCAAGATCGCGGTCGTCCTGGACAACGCCCGATTCCACCATGCGAAAGCGTTGACCGGCCTCTACGAGCCGGGCCAGCTGCTGGACACACCGATTTATCTGCCGCCGTACGCGCCCGACCACAACCCGGCCGAGCACGTCTGGAACGCGGCCAAGAACAACATCGCGAACATTCAGCGCGAAACCCCCGAAGAAACCTTCGGCGCGTCCGCCTCACACATCACCGGACGTACCGTCGACTACGACTTCGAACACCTCCCACCCCGCGAAACCAGAAACGATTTTGTTTCATGACAGCCATACAAATGAATCGACGTGGTCAAAATGACAAAACTGGAAGACTTCGACGACCATCCCACTATTATGTGGCTCTTTCAAGAATTAGACATCATTCGCGCCCTCATGGCCATGCCGAAAGATTACCTGCGGAAGAACGCCCAAAAACTGAGGGATCTATGGCTGACATGAAACGAAACCGTATTTTTCGTGGATTTCCTGTGCCGTTTCGGACATGATTGGAGCATGCAGGTTGAGGTCACCCCGGAAGAAACCGCCGTCCTGATCAGGTGGAGGAAGCGTTCCGACAATCATGTGCTGGTTCGGATGAAAGCAGAAGCGATTCTGTACGCCTCTGAAGGAGTCGGAATCGGCATCATCGCGAAGATGGTCGAGCGGGCCGAGAGGACGGTGCAGGAATGGCTGGCCGAGTGGTGGGCCACCAGGATGTGCTCGGTGCTCACCGGGCACGCCGGGAACCAGGACGCGGCGGAACCCGCCCGCGCACAGAAGGAAGAACTCAAGACCATCCTGGTCCGGCCGTCCTCCCCGGCGGGTGTCCGCGCCGAGTTCTGGGACGTCCCGGCGATACGTGACGTCGTGAAGACCCTGTCCGACGCCGAACACCAGTCGGACTCCTCGTACCGGCTGCTCCTGCGCTTCTGCGGGCTGAGCTTCAAACTGCCCGACCCGTTCGACGGGCACCGCGACGAGAAAGCCGTCACCAGACGCATGGCCTGGGCGACGACCCAGGTCAAGGCCCTGTTGGATCAGGGCTGGGAGGTGTACGCGGTCGGCGAGGTCCGCTTGGAGCACGAGGCCTGGACCCGCTGCGTGCAGCCCCCGAAAGGGCAGCGCACCAGACCGGTCCGTGGACCGGCGGAGGACGTCCCAGTCCTTCTTCGGCGCCCTCTCGCTGACCAGCAAAAAAGTCAAATTGTACCCGATCGAGGGGAACCGGAACACCGAGCAGACGATCCTCGCGCTGGAACGACTCCAACGCGAAACCGAGACA
>ERZ773005.1120-NODE-1120-length-15306-cov-6.786375_pt1 | contig 15306 bp, 14 predicted proteins | sample MGYA00580666_ERZ773005 | MGnify/ENA primary metagenome ERZ773005 (study PRJEB29015, sample SAMEA2737999) | human oral metagenome | biome: human oral; feature: human-associated habitat; material: dental | place: China | collected 2061 ...
TGGCGATTTCCAACAGCGGCGAGGTGCAGGAAGTCGTGAAGATCCTGCCCGTCATCCGCCGCATCGGCGCGACCATCATCGCCATGACGGGCAACCGCGCCTCACAGCTCGCCGAGTACTCGGACTACGTCATCGACATCGGGCATGAGCCGGAGGCCTGCCCGTTGGGACTTGCACCGACGACGAGCACGACGGCGACGCTTGCCATGGGCGATGCCGTTGCCGTCGCCGCGATGTCCGTGCGAAATTTCAAGAAGCAGGATTTCGCGCTCTTCCATCCGGGCGGCGCACTCGGCAGGCGTCTCTTGCTCAAGGTGCAGGATGTCATGCACACGGGCGAGGAAAACCCTGTCGTCGCGGAGGAGAAGACGGCGAAGGATGCGCTCTTCGTCATGACGGAAAAGGGCTTGGGCGCCGTCTCCGTCACGGATGCAGAGGGACGGTTCATCGGGCTTTTGACCGACGGCATCATCCGCCGCGCCCTTGCGAAGGACTATGCCTTCCTCGATGAGCCTGTGCACGAGATCATGTTCACGGAGCCTTTGACAATCCGCGCCGATGAACTGGCGACGGCGGCGCTTTCCGTCATGGAGAAGCACGAGCCGCGTCCCGTGACGGTGCTGCCCGTTATCGACGAGAAGGGGGCGCCTGTCGGCATGATTCATCTGACTGATCTTTTGAAGCAGGGCGTGGTTTGAACGTGCACGCATGTTTGCCGTGTGCGTATGGAGTGTACATCAAACGCGCGTATTCGGAACGCGAGAATTTTCCGATAAATTTTGAATATGATAAGCTTCGCCCATGATAAGATTTCTAAGAAATCACTAGACAAAAAAGCAAAAAAATTATACAATATAGGTGTTTATGGGATGAAATGAGAGGAAGCAATGTCCTCGTCCCGAGAACCATCAACAGGGAGGCATGGTTATGAATATTCATGAGTACCAGTCCAAGCAAGTCCTGCGGGAATTCGGCGTCAATGTGCCGAACGGCCTGCCGGCGTTCACCGTGGAAGAGGCGGTCGAGAACGCGAAGAAGCTCGGCGCTGCTGTCACGGTCGTCAAGGCGCAGATCCACGCGGGCGGCCGCGGCAAGGCGGGCGGCGTCAAGATCGCCAAGTCTGTCGAAGAGGTCGAAGGCTATGCGAAGGAGCTGCTTGGCAAGGTTCTCGTCACGCATCAGACGGGTCCCGAGGGCAAGAAGGTCGGTCGCCTCCTGATTGAAGAAGGCTCGAACATCAAAAAGGAATACTACCTGAGCTTTGTCGTTGACCGCGCCACGGCGAGGATCGTCATGATGGGTTCCGAGGAAGGCGGCGTCGAGATCGAGAAGGTCGCTGCCGAGACTCCGGAAAAGATCATCAAGGAGTACATTGACCCGGTCATCGGCCTTGCTCCGTTCCAGGCGACGCGCATGGCGTATGCCATCAACATCCCGGCTCCTGCGATTCGCAAGGCGGCGGCTCTGATGGAGAAGCTCTACAATGCGTTCATCGGCAAGGACTGCTCGCAGGTCGAGATCAATCCGCTCGTCGTCACGGCCGAGGATGATGTGATCTGCCTCGATGCGAAGCTGAACTTTGACGACAGCGCACTGTTCCGCCATCCCGACATCGTCGAGCTGCGCGATGAGACGGAAGAGGATCCGAAGGAGCGCGAAGCTGCTGCTGCCGGTCTCAACTACGTCAACCTCGGCGGCGACGTCGCGTGCATGGTCAACGGCGCAGGCCTTGCCATGGCTACGGTCGACATCATCAAGCATTACGGCGGCGAGCCTGCCAACTTCCTCGATGTCGGCGGCGACTCCGAGCCTGAGAAAATCGCGAAGGCGTTCAACATCATGCTCGAAGGCGGCCAGGCGAAGGGCATCTTCGTCAACATCTTCGGCGGCATCAATCGCTGCGACAACATCGCGAACGGCATCATCGAGGCCGCGAAGATCATCTCCAAGGACGGCAAGTCCCTCCCGATTCCTGTCGTTGTCCGCCTTGAGGGCACGAAGGTCGAAGAAGGCCGCGAGATCCTGAAGAACACGCCGATTGCCAACGTCTTCCCCGCACCTACGATGGAGGGCGGCGCCAAGCAGATCGTCGAACTCGTCGCTAAGGCGAAGGCTTAAGTCGAAAGGGAGGTCAAACACATGTCAGTTTTGATTGATAAAGATACAAAGGTCATCGTGCAGGGCATCACGGGCAAGGCGGCGACGTTCCACACGAAGCAGATGATCGACTATGGCGCGAAGATTGTCGCAGGCGTAACGCCGGGCAAGGCGGGTCAGAAGGTGGAAGGCGTTCCCGTGTTCAACACGGTTGCGGACGCCGTGAAGGCTACGGGCGCGACGGCTTCGGTCGTTTATGTTCCCCCTCGTTTTGCGGCGGACAGCATCATGGAGGCGGTTGAGGCCGATCTCGATCTCGTCGTCTGCATCACGGAGCACATCCCTGTCCTCGATATGGTGAAGGTGCGCCGTTACATGGAAGGCAGGAAGACGCGCCTCGTCGGCCCGAACTGCCCGGGTCTTCTGACGTCCAAGCAGTCGAAGCTCGGCATCACGCCGGCTACGGTCAGCAAGCCCGGTCATGTCGGCGTCATCTCGCGCTCCGGCACCTTGACGTACGAGGCTGCCTTCCAGCTCACGAACGCGGGCATCGGCCAGACGACGACGGTCGGCATCGGCGGCGACCCCGTCAAGGGCACGGACTTCATCGACGCTTTGCAGCTCTTCAAGGACGATCCCGAAACATTGGCCGTCCTGATGATCGGCGAGATCGGCGGCACGGCGGAAGAGGATGCTGCGAAGTGGATTCAGGAGAACATGAAGGATAAGCCGGTTTCCGCCTTCATCGCAGGCCGCCAGGCGCCTCCGGGCAAGCGCATGGGTCATGCCGGCGCGATCATTTCGGGCGGCAAGGGCACGGCGGCCGACAAGGTCGCGGCTCTGAACGCTGCGGGCATTCCCGTCGCCGATACGGTCGCCCACATCGGCGAGACGATGGTCAAGCTCCTCAAGGAGAAGGGTCTCTTCGAGAAGTGCCATACCTGCTGAGTTTTGGCGGGATAAATAGCGAGACGCCACTGCGGTTTGCGGTGGCGTCTCGTTCTTGTTTTGGGCGGCCGTCTCTGTCGACGTTTGGTGTGACGGGGTTCATGGCATGAAAAAGCCCGGGATGTGCATAGAGAGCATGCACATCCCGGGCTTTTCATGTTTCTTGCTTAATAGTAGTAGCCATCCTCGTCGTAGGTGCTGCCGTCTGCACCCTCGGCGCTGACGGAGTAGTTGCCGTCCGCATCCACGGCTACGGCAGCGACGTTGCCGTCTTCGTCCGCTACGGCGTAGACATAGTTGCCGTCCTCGTCATAGCCCTCGTATTCGTACTCGTCTGCCGAAGCGACGCCTGCCGTGCCGAGCATGACGGCACAGGAAGCCATGACAGCAAAAGTTTTGAACCAGTTTTTCATAAAGAAACATCTCCTTCTTATATGCGTTAGCCTTACTTTTCCCTAGTTTAGCAGGTAGACGAATGGTTTTCAACAAATCGGAAAAAAGTGTCGAGAGCTTGCATGAAAGTGGTCATTTGCCTCATTTTTCCATGCGTTCGACCTGCGGCACGTGCAGCAGGATGCTGAACCAGCCGTCCTTTTGCTCCGTGAAGAACTCGGCGCCGTACTTTTTTGCGAAGAGCAGCAGGGAGCGCGTGCCGTAGCCGTGGCCGGGCAAGGAATCCCTGCTTTTGGGCAGGCCGTTCGCGGCAAGCAGTACGGGCGTGCTGCGGCGGTTCTCGATGGAGAGGAAGAGGCTGGCGCCCTTTCTGCGTGCGACGAGGCGGATGGCCCGCTCCGACATTGGCTCTTTCTCTTCGGCATGGATGGCGTTTTCGAAGAGGTTGCAGAGGACGAGCGAGAGGTCGACTTCTGCGATGAAGGAGAAAGGGAGGTCGATTTTGGCCTCGACGGCGATGTCCTTTTGGCGCGCCTGGCGCACATAGACGGAGAGAGCTGCGTCGATCAGGGGATTGCCGGCGAAGTGCTCGACGCGCGTCGCGTCGATCTGCTCGCTCATTCTTTGGACGAGCTGCATGGCGGCGTCGTCCTCGCCGCGCGAGATGAGGTCGGCGAGCATCTGTGCGTTGTGCCTGAGATCGTGGCGTACGATGGCGAGCCGCGCCTGCTTTTCCTGCAGGGTGCGCGTATACTCGCCGATTGAGTTCATGCGCGTCAGGAGCGCGAGGTTTCGCTCCGTCGTCGCCGCCTGCTGAAGGACGTAATCAAGGCCGCGCCAGGCGGCGAGGGCGATGAATGCGCCGGAGACGAACAGCAGAACGCGAGGGAAGAGGTAGCGAATGGCGAGGACTTCTGCTGATGTGGAGAAGTAGACGTCGTGCGCGAGCATGAGAAGCGGCAGCGGACAGATGTAGAGCCAGAAGCGGTCGGTGCTGATCGTGGAAAAGCGCAGGAAGATCTGTCGGAAGAAGGGCTGTACGACGGGCAGGACGGCGAGATAGATCGTGAGATGCAAAGCGCAGTAAGCGGCGAAGCAGTCAAAGAAGGCGCTTTCCCCGGTGAACGGCAGCACGAGGAGCATTGTGAGCGTTGAGACAGCGCTGCTGAGAATGCACTGCATGCCGAGGATGAAAATGTGCTGCGCAGCGTACGGCCGGATCAGGCAGAGGTTCAGCAGGAAGTAGGGCAGGAAGCCAAAGAAGATGTAAAAGATCTTGAACGTATGAAAGCTGTAGGTCAGGACGCAGAAAGAGAAGAGCAGCAGGGCAGCGGCAAGTTCGGCAAAGAAGATGAAGACATATCCCTGCAGCAGACGCCGTCGTTCCTTCGGCGCAAGAATGGTGCGAAACGGCAGGTAACGCAGGTAGACGGGCGGCAGGAGCGAGAGGAGGAACAGGAAGGTGCTGAAGATGATGGTGAAACAGTTTTCGTTCAAGGCAATCCCTCCAGGCCGGTCTCTTAGGAAAGCGCAGATAAAATGAAGTCGTCCAAATCTGTTAACATGGATGTCTGAGTTTATTCGCGATTCCCTTATGTATGGTTTTGTGGTATTATACGATAGAAGTCATGCTTCGTCAAATGAATGACGGAGGCATAAGGAAACAGAAAGGCGGAAAACGATGCGCATTGCCATTGTCGACGATGAGGAAGAGATGCGCGAAGCCGCGCGGCGGTATCTTGCGAAGATGCTCGCACAATATTGGTCGAAGGAAGCTGCCGTCGTGCAGCTTGACCTCTTCGATTCCGCTGAAGCGCTTCTGGAGCGCTTCGGCAAGCAGTCGTACGACCTCGTGCTCCTCGACATCTGCATGCCCGGTCTTGACGGCATGGAAGCGGCGCATCGCCTGCGTGCTGAGAGCGCCGATGCCGGCATCATATTTCTCACGACGAGCGAGGATTATCTGATGGAAGGCTATCGCGTCTTTGCTGACGGCTATTTCCTCAAGCCGCTGGGAACGGACGATGATGCTTTTCGCGCCGCCCTGCGCCATGTGTTTGCACGCCGCGACCAGTCGGCGTGCGTCCTCAGCGCGGAATATAATGGCCGCGCCTTGGAGATTCCTTTCCAAAAGATCTTCTATGCGGACATCGAGGGCGGCAGACTGCACATCGTCCTCAAAGAGCGTGATTTCCATCTCTCGCGCCCCTTCACCTACGAGTGGAGCGCCGAGCGGCTGCTGCGCGACAAACGCTTCCTTGAGTGCTATCATCGCATCATCGTCAATATGGACAGGATCGAACGCATGGAAGAGGGGGTGTTCGTGCTCACGAGCGGCCAGCGTCTGCCGATCAGCCGCAGGCGTCAGGGTGCGGTCAAGGTGGCGTACATGCAATATATGCTGAGTCGGTAGCAGACAGGGATTTTTAGCCTTGCGATGGAAAGTTTTGGGACTTTTCGGCGTTGTTGTCTTGACCACTTTTATACAAGAAAAGACCACTTTTTGCATATTCTTTGCAGGAGGTGTTTTTTTCTGCCATAATCAGACGCGAAGGAACAAGTGCGAAAAGGACATTCGAGAGCGGGGAAATGCGTCGACCCGCTTTTCTTCGAGTGCTGCCGCGCTTTTCCGAAAAACAAACGCAAAGGAGAGAGTGATATGAAAGGGAAGATGATGTTGGCAAAGAGGTTTCTGCTGCCGTTCATCGCTGTTCTGGCGATGTTCCTCGTCGCGGGCTGCGGCGACAAGCCGAAAGACACGGCGGACAAGGCCGTTCTCGCTTACGCGGAGCTTTACGCTTACGGCGACACGGACAAAACCGAGGCGACGGGCTTGACGAAGGAACAGAAGGAGAAGATCAGTGAGGCGCTCCTGACTGAGGTCGATCAGCAGTTCCAGAGCATGATGCTTTCCGAGGACAATGCGGTCGCTGTCACGAATTACTATATTGCCGATCGCAAGGCGAACATCACGCTCAAGGCGAAGGTCAAGAAGGACGACAGCGAGCATCCCGTCGTCGAGCTGACGGCTACGCCGGTCGACAAGGCGGAGTTTGACAAGATCATGCAGACGAACGAGGATCTCGTCGCCTTGGGTGTTGTCCTCGGTCTTGCACAGCAGCAGGGCGTCGACGTCCGCAACGATCCCTCCTACCAGCAGGGAGCGATGGACGTCTTGCGCAAGTTCATCGACGAGATTCCTTACGACGATGAGAAGACGCTCGATGTGCCGTGCGATATGGTGAAGAGCGACGACGGCAAGACGCTGCACTGGGCGCCGAAAGATCCGAAGGCGATCCAGAAGTTCCTCGATGGTGAGAAGTAAGGAAAGGCGAATCATCCGGCGCGGGCAATAGGAAAAGAAGACTCGAAGGAGGGAATATGATGATGAATCGTTTTTGCCGCATACTGCGGCAGGCTTTCGCGCTTCTTGTTTTGACGCTGATCTTTGCGGGCGGCAGCGATGATGGAGCAGTGAAAGCGGGACTATGTTTTGCTGCTGCCCATGATATTGCAGGACTCGAAGACCGCGCCGTCGATATTGATCCGTCGAACGGCAGCGTTTCCGTCACGCTCAGTGAAAGCGAAATGGATCTCCTCTCGTCGGTGCGCTGCAATCTGCTCTATCTCGATGAAAACGTCGTTATCCACCTCGGCAGCGATGTAAACATCGACGCCGACTGGGACACGGGCGTTTTCCGTGACAACTTCGGCGGCACATGGCCGATGCTCGACGGACACCCCGTCTACATTGAGATCACCGAAGAGGGCGATGATTACAATCTCTATTCCATCCCCATCAAGCTCAACGGCGAGGAGTGCATCCTGCAGGTTTCCTACAGCTATGACACACAGAAGTATAGCATCCTCGGCGTACGCCGCGACTCTGAGGAAAACGGTATGAGCGATCAGGATCTGATACCCTTGAAGGCGGGCGATATGGTCACGACGATCCATTTCGCGAAGCCCGTTTCCGACGATGCTGAACTTGCTGCCGTCGAAGCCGAAACCTTCCGAATCGGCAGTCATCCCGTAGTCGAGGACGAAGAACTCGGCGACGGCACGTACGGTTATATGTTTGAGTTCCTTGCTCCGACGGGTGAAAGCGCCCTCTCGGAGATCGCCGTATTCAACATCGAGGGCGGGAACATCACGACATTGGCTGAATGAGCGGCAGACCTTCTGCCGCCGGTATTATTCCAGTATACAGGTTATAACATCCAAAGGAGAGATTCATCATGAGCAAAAAAAGTCCTATTCTTGGAGCAATTTTAGGTTTCTTCGTCCTCGGTATTTTCTACAGCACGGGCTTCAACAAGCAGGGCATCATCGCCGTTGTTGGACTGATTGTCGTCAGCTGGCTTCTCAGTATGCTGGTCAGCCCGTCCGTGTCCATAGTTGTTAACCTCGTTGGCGCGTTCCTCGGCTACAAGTGGGCGAACGATCATAATGCGGCGATCGAGGGCGGCGGTGAGATGTAAGGAAACGCGGGGATTCGGCTTGCGTCTCTTGGTGCATTTTTGCATCGCTTTGAGCAATCTCGAAGCGGTGTGCCTGTAACAACGTCTTGTCAACGGAAAAGCGTGCAGCGGAATCAAATCTGCTGCACGCTTTTTGCATGTTGATTTCATGGGAGCATCGCACCGTCAGTCTTCCTGATCGACGAACCTCGATGCGAGCAGCTTCTTTTCCTGTGCGAGCTTGTTGCGCTGAATCTGCCTTGACCAGAAGATGCTGGGAATGGCGACGCCGATGGCGATGCCGGCGATGATGGTCGCGGCTTCGATGCCGTTTCTAAGAGCCGCGAGCAAGAGGGGGGTGCTGACCTCGTTAATGTTCAAGAGCGTGAAGAAGAAGCGGTAGAGGAGAACGCCCGGGATCAGCGGGATGGCGGAGGGAATCGTCAGAACGATGTTCGGCGTGTGAAACCAGTGGATGGCAAAGAGCGCGAGGACGCCGACGAAAGCGGAGGCGAGGAAGGTGCCCGCTGCCTGGCTCATGCCAAGCTCGAACATGCAGATGTTTCTGAGGAGGATCGTGATGACGCCGCCCGTGGAGACGACCCAGAGCAAGCGGCGCGGCACGTTGAAGATCAAGGAGAAGCCGCCGGCTGCGATGGCGGCGGCGAGCGGGTGGTAGAGGTAGATCTCGCCGGGACTGAGGCTCACGGTCGTGAATGAACTGACGTGTCCAAGGCGCAGGGCGATCGCCATGCCGAATGCCGTGCTGCAGACGATGAGGAGCGTGTCGAACGCCCGCGTCATGCCCGAGGTGATGAAGTGGTTCAGAAGGTCGTTCGCCGCATTGATCAGAGGCACGCCGGGCACGATGAAGAGGGTGCAGGCGACGATGGGCAGCATGGGCGTCGCAGACAGGTCGAGGTCTTGCAGCAGCACGGCGGCGAGCGTCGCAGTAAAGGCGGCGATGGCGATGCCGGCGTAGACGTTGAAGCCGTGCTCGTTGCAGAAGCGCCGTGCATAGAAGCCGAGGAAGGCACAGAGCGCCGTGAGGAAGAAGGCGGCGAGGTCGCAGCCGAAGAGGGCGCAGGAGCCGGCGCACGCGAAGCCTGCGCCGAGTGCTGTCAAGAAGCCGTTGTAGGGGGATTTTCGTTTTTCTAGAGCTTCGATCTCGCGCTCGAAAAGTTCGAGCGACCAGGCGTCACGCATGGCGCGCCAGATCATGCGGCTGACGGCGGAGAGGACGAGCATGTTCACGCGGTGCGTGCGGCACTTGCTGAAGCGCGTGTAGGTGCGCTCTTCGTCCTTGATGTTGAGCATGATGGTCGTGTAGGCGATGTGACAGCTGACGTTTTCCGCAGGGATGCCCATGTATGCCGCCGTGCGCATGATGTACTGCGAGGTGCGGTCGGAATCGGCGCCGTTTTCCATCATTGTGCGGGCGACGAGCAGGATCAGATGCATCTTGTAGATGATCTGGGAGAAGGGGTGTGTGAGAACATGTTCTTTCGTGGGTTCCATGGGAGGCTCCTTTCTTATAGGCGGACGGCAATGGAAGATGTCCGACATGTATGCTTTCGGGTTATATTGTAATCGTAGTTTGGAATATTGCGATAATTGATGACGGACTGCCTGAAAGGCAGTCCGTGTGTCCGTGTTCCTCAGTCTTCCTGATCGACGAATCTTGATGCGAGCAGTTTCTTTTCCTGTGCGAGTTTGTTTTTGCGAATTTGGCGCGACCAGAAGATGTTCGGTATGGCGACGCTGACGGCGATGCTGATGATGATGGTCGCCGCCTCGATGCCGTTTCTAAGGGCGCCCAAGAGGATGTCCGTGCTGACGTCGTTGATGTTGAGGAGCGTGAAGAGCAGGCGGTAGAGCAGGATGCCGGGGACGAGGGGGATGGCGGACGGCGTCCTGAGGACGACGTTCGGCACATGAAACCAACGCAGGGCGTTGAGCGCGAGGAGTCCGACGACGGCTCCGCCGATGAATGTGCCTGCCGCTTGGCTCAGACCGAGGTCAAACATGCAGATGTTTCTGAGAAGGATGGTGATGGCGCCGCCGACGGAAACGACCCAGAGGACGCGCTTCGGCACTTTGAAGAGCATGGAGAAGCCGCCGGCGGAGATCGCCGCAGCGAGCGGGTGGTAGAGGTAGATGTCGCCGGGACTGAGGCTGATGGTCGCAAAATCGGTGACGTGTCCGAGGTGCAGCGCCGCTGCCGTGCCAAACGCCATCGAGCCGACGATGAGAACGGTGTGAAAGGCGCGTGTGATGCCCGCCATGATGAAGTTGTTGAGCATGTCGTCGGCCGCATTGATCAGCGGCACGCCGGGCACGAGGAAGAGGGCGCAGGCAACGATGGGGTGCATGGGCGTCGCGGATTGGACGACGCCTTGGGAGAGGGCGGCCAAGGATGTCGCGACGAAGGCGGCGATGGCGATGCCCGCATAGTTGTTGAAGCCGCGCTCGTTGCAGATCGTGCGTGCGTAGAAGCCGAAGAAGGCGCAGACCGCCGTGACGAAGAAGGCGATGAAATCGCCGCCGAAGAGCAGGCACGAGCCGCCGCAGGCGAAGCTTGAGCCGATGGCGGTCGCGAAGGAGGAGTAGGGGCTTTTGCGGCTTTTGATGCGGTCGAGTTCTTTCTCGAAGCGTTCGAGCGTCCAGTTGTCGCGCATGGCACGCCACATCGTACGACTGACGGCGGCGAGGACGCTCATGCTGACATTGTGCTTGCGGCATTTCGTGATCTCGGTGTAGGTGTGCTCCTCGTTTTTGACGTTTAAGAGGAGCGTCGTATACATGATGTGGCAGCTGACGTTTTCCGCCGGAATGCCCATGTACGCCGCCGCGCGCATGATGTAGCGCGCCGTGCGGTCAGAATCCGCGCCGTTCTCCATCATGAGTCTGCCGACTGTCAGGATCAGGGACATCTTGTAGGTGATCTTGTAAAACGGATCTTTGAATACTTGTTCAAGGGATGGTTCCATGGTTTGTTAACCTCTTTTATTTGTGTTGTTTGTTGGTTAGGGAGTTCTTCTCAGTTGAATCGGCACTTTTGAAGGGATCAACTTTCTAAAGGAACGATGGCAAGCTTTTTGCCTAAGGGAGCGAGAAGTTTCATGATGGTGGAAACGCTTGGGGTTGAGGTTCCGCGTTCCATGCGGGCAATTACGGGCTGTTTCACGCCGCTTAATTCTTCCAGCTGTTTCTGCGTGAGACCTTGTTCTTGGCGAGCTTGAATCAACTCAGTGATGAGGGCGACGCGCAGATTGCTTTCCGCGATTTCCTCGGTCGAAAAAAGTTCCTTGCGCACTTCCTGCCAGTTTTTTCCGATTGCAGAATTATTTTTCATGATGAACGCCCCTTTCTTTCAAGTCAGCGATTTCTTTTCTCGCTTTTTCTATTTCACGCAGTGGTGTTTTTTGCGTTTTCTTCATGAAGTGATGGAGTAAAACGAAGCTGCCTTCGTGCCAAGTGACGAAGAAAATTCTGTCACGCAGAGGGCGCAGTTCCCAGAGGTCATCTTCGATGTGTTTTACATAAGGCAGACCTAAATGTGTCCCCATCTTGCTCAATGCTTCGATATAATCTTGAATCTTGTTTGCCTTGATGCGGCTGTCTTTGCCGGATTTCATGGAGAGTTGCCGCAGATATTCGAGAACAGGCTCTTTTCCGTCTTTGTTACGATAAAAATAAATCGGGTGCATAATGCATCCTTCCTTTATTGTGCCTTAAAATTTATTGGATGGCAAGGTGAAATAAGAAATTCTTTCAAAAATAGGGGGGCTTGGACTGCCCGCCCTATTTCCGATTTCGTTTCTTTTTTATTTTCCTGCGTCCGTGAAGTCGTAGAGCTTCTCCGCCTTGTGAAAATGGGTGTGCAGCAGTTCGTGCGCCTTGCCTTCCAAGGGTGCGCCGAGGAATTCTTTGTAGATGCGCACGACTTCGGGATTTTCATGCGATTTTCTCACGGGGAGGTTCTTGTCGATTTCGTAGAGAGCCTTCATGCGCTCGGCACGGCGCGCGTTCGTCGTATTGAGCGGCTGTCCGCCGCCGCCTTGGCAGCCGCCGGGGCAGGCCATGACTTCGATGAAGTCGTAGGGACTTTTGCCGGCCTTGAGTTCGTCCATGATGTGCTTGGCATTCTTGAGCGTGTGCGCGACGGCGACGCGCACCTTGCGCTCGCCGAGGTCGACGGTCGCCTCTTTGATGCCGTCCATGCCGCGCACGGCGAGAAAGTCGATGGAGGGGAGCGTCTTGCCCGTCGCCTTTTCGTAGACGGTGCGCAGCGCGGCTTCCATGACGCCGCCCGTCGTGCCGAAGATCGCGCCCGCGCCCGAGCATGTGCCGAGCGGGCTGTCGAAGTCCTCTTCGGGCAGATCGTGGAAGGTGATGCCGACGTAGTGGATGAGCTTGGCAAGCTCGCGCGTCGTGATGACGATGTCGACGTCCTGATGGCCGTCCCTGCCCATCTCGGGACGCGCGGCTTCGAACTTCTTCGCCGTGCATGGCATGACGGAGACGGTCACGATGTCCTCGACGGGGATGCCCGACTGCTTTGGATAGTAGGTCTTGGCGACAGCGCCGAAGATCTGCATGGGCGACTTCGCTGTCGAGAGGTGGGGCAAGAGGTCGCTGTAGTGTTTTTCGACGTAGTTGACCCAGCCGGGGCTGCACGAGGTCATCATGGGAAGCGTACCGCCGTGTTCCAAGCGATGCAAAAATTCATGCCCTTCTTCCATGATCGTGAGGTCGGCGCCGAAGTTCGTGTCGAAGACGCGGTCGAAGCCGAGGCGCTTCAAGGCGGCGACCATCTGTCCCGTGACGATGGCGCCGGGCGGCAGGTGGAATTCGTCGCCCAAGGAGACGCGCACGGCGGGCGCGACCTGCACGATGACGTGCTTCTTCGGGTCTTGCAGGGCGTCGAGGACGCGCTGCGTATCATCTTTTTCCGTGATCGCTCCCGTCGGACAGACGAGGCTGCACTGGCCGCAGAGGATGCAGTCGGTCGCTTCCAACGGGCTGTCGTAGGCGGTCGTTACGACAATCTTGTCGCTTCGTCCGGCGAAATTCAGGGCTTCGATGCCCTGGACGTCCTTGCAGGCGCGGATGCAGCGGCCGCATTTGATGCACTTCGTCGGGTCGCGAGCGATGCTCGGGTTGTTCGCCGCGTCCTCCTTGTTTTCGACGACGATGGGCAGTCCTGTATGGCCGATGTTGAAGCGGCTGCAAAGCTCCTGCAGGTCACAGCGGTGGTTGCGCGGACAGTTCAGGCAGTCCTGGTTGTGGTTGGCGAGGATGAGCTGAAGGATGGCGATCTGCGTGTCGCGCACGATCTGTGTGTCCGTATGGACTTCCATGCCTTCCCAGACCTCGGTCGCGCACGCTGCCATGAGGCGGCGGCTGCCCGTGACCTCGATGGAGCAGATGCGGCAGCGAGCCTTGACGCGCTGATCGGGGTGGTAGCAGAGATGCGGGATATTGATGTGCACCTTGCGTGCGGCGTCGATGATCTTCGTGCCCTTGGGGACTTCGACGGGAATGTTGTTGATTTTCAGGTGTACGAGTTCTCTTTCTTCTGCCATCAGTGTACGCCTCCGATCCGGAATGTTTCAGGGAAGAGCTTGAAGGCGGCGGAAAGGGCGTTTTCAGCGCTTTCGCCGAGGCCGCAGAGAGCGGACATGGGCATGATGCGCGCGATCATCTTCATGTTTTCGAGATCCTTTTCCGTCGCTGTTCCTTGCGCGAACTTTTCCAAGATGAGCTTGATGTGAAGGACGCCCTCGCGGCACGGCGTACACTGGCCGCAGCTCTCGTGCGAGAAGAACGCCTGCGTCATGCGCAGAAAGTCGAGGACGCTCGTGCGCTCGTCGACGACGAGGATCGCGCCCGAGCCTACGGTCACGCCCGCCGCCTTGAGGTCGTCGTAGGTGTAGGGGACGTCGAGGATGGATTCGTCGGCGATCTTGCCCGACGCGCCGCCGAACTGGATGAGGCGGATGCGTCGGCCGCCCTGAATGCCGCCCGCAAGGTCATAAATGATTTCGCGCACGGTCGTGCCGAAGGGGATTTCAAAGACGGCAGGACAGTTGACATTGCCGCCGACGGAGACGAGCTTCGTGCCGAGGGATTCGCCCGAGCCGTAGCTGATGTATTCCTTCTTGTCGTCGAGGAGGAGATGCGGCACGATGGAAAGGCTCTCGACGTTGTTGACGCACGTCGGCAGCGCGAAGAGGCCGCTCTGCTTGATGAAGGGCGGCTTCATGCGCGGCCGGCCCGCCTTGCCCTCGATGGAGCGGATGAGCGCCGTGCCCTCGCCGCAGACGTAGGCTCCCGCGCCCGAGCGGAGGTGGATGTGAAAGTTGAAGCCTTCCTTGCCGAGGATGTTCTTGCCGAGGAAGCCGCAGCGCTCCGCTTCTTCGATGGCGTTCTTGAGGCGCGAGCGAAGGTGCGCGTATTCTTCGCGCAGGTAGATGTAGCCGTCCTGTGCGCGGATGCTCCAGGCGCCGATCGTCATGGCCTCGATGAGGTTGAAGGGGTCGTTCGTGATCAGTTCGCGATCCTTGAAGGTGCAAGGCTCGCCCTCGTCAGCGTTGCAGATGATGACCTTGTGCTCGCCCTTGACGGCACGCGCCTGCGACCACTTGCGTCCCATGGGGTAGGCGGCGCCGCCGCGCCCCTTGATCCGGGCTTCGGAGAGAAGGGAGGCGATGTCCTCGCCGTCCATTGTCACGGCCTTTTTGAGGGCGTTGAAGCCGCCAATCGCCAGGTACGATTCGATGGACATGGGATCGTAGCGGTGGAAGTTCTTTGTCATGAAAGAAACCTTGCTCATATAGTCTCCTTTCGTGTGGATGTCGTTTTGTTTCCGGTCCTTTTTGTGCGTCTCGCAGAGAGGAGGCGCGGCTGCAAGGGGTGGAGCGCCCTTGCAGCGCAGGTTCGGTGAAGATGTGCAGACTACTTACTGCAGCGTGTGCAAAAGTTCCTCGATCTTCTCGCGGCTGTCAAGATGCCCGTAGACTTCGCCGTTGACGCGCACGGCGGGCGCGATGTCACAAGCGCCGAAGCACGGCGTCTTTTCGAGCGTGAAGCGTCCGTCGTAGGTGACTTCGCCGACGTCGATGCCGAGGAGGCTCTTGAGCGCAGAGAAAAGCGTTTCGTTCTCGTTGATGCGGCAGACGACGGAGTCGCACACTTGGATGGGGTACTTGGCGCGCGGCACAGGCGACAGGCTCGCGTAGAAGGTCAGACAGTCGTAGATCAGAGAGATCTTCAGCGGCAGTTTCTCCGCCACGTAGTAGGCGGCAGGCTCGGGCACATAGTGGCGCTCGAAGAGGTCCTGCACGTCGAGCAGGATGCCGACGATCTGCGTCGGGTCGTAGGAATGAGCCTCAAGCACGCGGTC
>ERZ773005.1123-NODE-1123-length-15275-cov-2.445795_pt1 | contig 15275 bp, 13 predicted proteins | sample MGYA00580666_ERZ773005 | MGnify/ENA primary metagenome ERZ773005 (study PRJEB29015, sample SAMEA2737999) | human oral metagenome | biome: human oral; feature: human-associated habitat; material: dental | place: China | collected 2061 ...
CCCTTCGTGTAGGACCCGTCCTTGTGCTCCCGCCCGGCCTTCGTTCCGGTCAGAAGCTCGATGCCCTCGTCGATCGTGTCCACGGCCCAGATGGAGAAGCGCCCCTCTCGGACCGCCTGAATGACCTCCGCGTCCAGCATGAGGTTCCGCACGTTCGCCCGCGGGATCATCACGCCCTGGTCCCCCGTCAGCCCCGTGAGCCGGCACAGGCTGAAGAAGCCCTCGATCTTCTCGTTGACGCCCCCGATAGGCTGGACGTTGCCGAACTGGTCCACGGACCCCGTGACGGCGATCCCCTGGTTCAGGGGAAGCCCCGAGAGGGCCGAGAGAAGGCAGTAGAGCTCCGTGGAGGAGGCGCTGTCCCCCTCGATGCCCCCGTAGTTCTGCTCGAACGTTATGCGCGCGGAGAGCGTCAGGGGCATGTCCTGGGCATATTTCCTACCCAGGTAGCTCGAGAGGATCATCAGCCCCTTGTTGTGGATGGGCCCCGTCATCCGCACCTCCCGCTCGATGTTGACGACCCCCTCCTGCCCCATGAAGACGTTGGCCGTGATGCGCGAGGGGTGCCCGAAGCGGTAGTCCGTCAGGTCTATGACGGCGAGGCCGTTGACCTGCCCCACCACGGCCCCGTCCGTATCCACCCGGATGACCCCGTCCTCGAAGGCTCGGGTCAGCTTCTCCTGATACATGCCCGACCGGTAACGCTTGTGCTCGATGGCCTTGCGGACGTGATCCCGGCCCACGCGCGGCCCGCTCGACCCGGCGGCCCAGGCGTGGGACTCCATCAGCAGTTCCCTGAGCCTGCCCAGCTCCGTCGAGAGGAGGTTCTGGTCCTCGGCGTCCCGGCTGGCCCACTCGACGATCTCGGACAGCGCCTCCGCGTCGAAGGGCTTCAGGTTCTCCCGCCGCAGGATGTCCCTCACACACAGCCCCATCCGGCGCTCCGTCGCGGCCGTCCGGGGCATGTCCGTGTCGAAGCTCGCCTTGATCTTGAAGAGCTTCCGGAACTCCGGGTCGTAATGCTGCAACAGTTCGTAGATGTAGGGCATCCCGATCATCACGACCTTGAGGTCCATCCGAATCGGGCTGGGGCGCAGCGAGGACACGGGGACCGCCCCGTACTGTTCCCCGAGGTTCTCGATGGACGCCTCCCGAGTGCGGAGCAGGCGCTTGACCGCCTCCCAGGACATGAAGTTCATGAGCACCTTCTCCGCATCGAGGACCAGAAACCCGCCGTTGGCCTTATGGAAGGCGCCCGCCACGATGCGGCGGAAGTCGGTGTAGAGGTAGCCCTGACGGCTCTCGTACTCGACCTTCCCCGCAAGGTTGTAGTAGGTGGGGTTGGTCTCCCAGACCACCGGAGCTCCGTCCTTCGGGTCGTTCGAGACGAAGAGGTTGCCCAGATACCGCGAGAAGTCAATTTCAGCCGACTCGTCCCGGACCGAGGTGACGAACGCCCCGAAGTTCTCGATGACGTCCTCGGCCATCCGGTCGAACCATTTCGACAGGGGCTCGTTGCCCGAGTACGCCTCGCGGACGTCCGCCATGCAGGGGGCTATCGCGGTCCGGCATATCTCGGCCTCGAGCTCGCCGATCCGCTCCTTGAGGTCCTTCTCCATGTCGCGGATGCGACGCAGCCCCAGAAGCGTCCTCTGGGACACCTCCTCGGACAACGTCTGAAAACGTTTCTGCTCCTTCTCGTCCAGGGCCTCGAACTCCTCCTGCTGGATCTCCCGGACGACGGGCTTGCCCTCCTCGTCCTTCGCCTCGATCAGGGGGATGTTGACGAACCCCTGGGGGGTGCGTTTGAGGGAGAAATGGTGCTCGGCGGCCCAGGACTTGAGCTCGTCCATGATCGCCCCCGCCCTCTCCTGGAACTCCTTGACGTACTGCGCCTTGGCGTCCTCGTACTGGCTCTGCTCGAAGGCCTTGCCGATCGTGGTCCTGAGCTCGTTCAACAGCCCGTCCAGGGCGGCGCAGAGCTCCTTTCCCCGGCCGGCGGGCACCGCCATCGCCAAGGGCTCCCCCGGCTCGTCGAAGTTGTGAAGGTAAAGCCAGTCGTCCGGGGCGGGGAGGTCGGCCGCCCGCTCCCTGAGACGCTCGAGCGCATAGCTGGTGCGCCCGCTGCCCGGCTGGCCGGTCACGAAGATGTTGTATCCCCTCCCCGGGACCATCAGGCCGAAGGAGATGGACTCCACCGCCCGCTCTTGGCCGATGAGCCCCACCCCTTTCCGGCCGGGGCCCCACTCGTCGGTCCCCTTCACCTTCCAGCTCCCGGGGTCCTTCAGCCGCCTCAGTTTCCCGGGCGTCAGCTTCCATTTATCCGTCACGTCATTCCCGCCTTCTGTCCCATCGTGGTGTCCTGAGCCAGGACATCGTCGGCGACATCGAGATTGTATTGAAATTCAATGATATTGCACAGAATAATTGTACAAAAAGATCGCACCGAAGGGCCCGCACCCCTCCTCGATTTCCAGACACGGGGATTCCATGTTCGGATATTCTATCCTATCATGATCCCCCCGCCGATTCCTCATCAGTTTACCGCAAAAACGATTTCGGCGGAAAAAGGACGAAAACGGCCGTCCCCTCCCCCTGCTATAATTTAGGGACGATCGCCTCGGACACAGCACGGAACGCGGGGAAGTGCCCGAGGGCGCAGGCGGTCCGAAACGAGACCCCGGACAGGCGACAAAGGAGGCATAACGTTGTTCCGAACTTTCTTCACCCAGGTTCTCACCCGCCTTTGGCCCCCCCGCCTCCTCGGCGGGCTGGGCCGAATACTGACGGAGTGGCAGGGCTCCGACATTCGGGAAAGGGGGATTCTGCTCCTCGTCTTCGCCCCCATGCTGTTCTGCGTCCTGGGGCTCCTGTTCAGCGTGGCCTCCTTCGTCCTGTTCGTACTCCCCTCCTTCATCCTGAGGCTTCTGGGTTGGGCCGTGCTCACCGCGCTGTTCGGCGCGGCAGGGGCCTACTGCCACGACAGGCTGAAGGGGCGGGCCTCATCCTCTTCGTATCGCGCCGGCCGAGACTTCTACGACGTTACCGAGGGGACGTCCGGCCCCAATACTAAGGAGAGAGCGTCCTCGTCGAGGTCCGCATCGAAGGAGGAGGCGTCCCCGTCCTGGTTCGACAACGTCCGCAGGATGCGCTGGAGGGAATAAAGTACGTCAAGGTTCCCTCCTAATAAGGGCAGCGGCGGCCCCACAGGAGGAAGGCTTCCGGATTGAATCGGCGTTTCTTTAGGTCTTTTGAGCCGTCTGATTTTTATTATATTTATATTTGGAGGGGATCGGCATGAGCGGGGCCGACGAGAAACCGGTTACGCGGGCCAAGCGCTCGAACAACCTTTGGATGACGGAGGAGCAGACGGAGAACCTTCGGCTCTCGCTGAAGGTTTCGGACATCCTGCACCAGGAGCGGACCCCCTGGCAGGACATCTTGGTCGTGGAGACCCCGGAATACGGCAGGGCCCTGATGCTGGACGGGGCCATACAGCTCACGGAACGGGACGAATTCTGCTACTCGGAGATGATGGCGCACGTTCCCATCTGCTCACATCCCGACCCCAGGCGCGTCCTGATCGTGGGCGGAGGGGACGGCGCCATCCTGCGCGAGGTGCTGAGGCACCCCTGCATCGAGGTCTGCACGCTAATAGACATCGACGAGAAGGTCGTGGAGACCTCCAAACGTTGGCTCCCCTCCATAGGGTGCGCTCTGGGCAACCCGCGCGCCGACGTGCGTTGCATGGACGCCCTGGAGTACATCCGCACCACGTCCGACCGCTTCGACGTGGCCATCGTGGACAGCACCGACCCCGTGGAGTTCGCCGCCGGACTCTTCCAGTCCCCCTTCTATGCGGACATCAAAAGGGTGCTGACCCCCAAGGGGCTGATGGTGGAGCTGACGGAGTCGCCCTTCTCCGACACGGCGCTGATGAGGCAGGCCATCAGCCAGATGCGCACCGTCTTCCCCGTCGTGCGGATGTACTGGGGGGCCGTCCCCACCTATCCCACGGGGATGTGGACCTATGGGGCCGCATCCCTCTCCCCCGACCCGGCCACGCCGATTCGGGAGGTCCGGGGGACGCGCTACTACACCAACGCTGTGCACCGTGCGGCCTTCGTGCTGCCGCCCTTTCTGGAGGACCTGATCCGCGAGGACTGATGCAGGCGATTTAGAAAACGCTGATTTAATCCATGAAGCACCCCGGTGGTACCCTAGCTTGCCTGTTTTGAGGAGGGAACTTGCCGGGGCTGTTGTTATCCCCATAGGGGAGCCTTTCGGCCATCCGCTCGCTTCGCTTGCGGGCCGATCAGTCTCAGGATAGCGGCGTGGGGGCTTTAAGCAGACAACCGGCAAACGCAGTGCGCCGAGTTGGTCGCTTAGTAGCTTCACCAGGGGCTTCATCAGAGTGGCTAAGGGGACTAAGCATTTCTTTCAGCGCGAATTGGTATCAAATCCCGGATTATGGCTATTTCAGCAGACGGACCTACGTCTATCTGTACTATAACGTTGCGCGGGCAGACACGGAGTTTGGCATGTTCACATCCCGACTCCTCCAGGTCAGGAAGGACCTCGAGTCACTGTCTAAATCCGACATGGAGCAGTATTCACGATACTTCATCGTCAAGGAGACGCCGAAATAAGGCCGAAGATTGGTGTTCAACGAGAGGGTGCCAAGTCTTGCAGGGGTATTGTACTACATAAACAATGCCTGAACCTGCGGACATCCAGCAGCCTTTGGATGAATATCAATCAATATCAGTCATGTTTTTTGATTGATATTGATTTTTTCTCGGCGCTGTTCTAAACTTACTATATCGTCAAAGAATGTCCTATGGAGGGGAAGGCGATGCAAAGACGCGCGCATCCTTCGATCCTTCCGGCGGGGCGTCAGCGCAGGATCATGGACACCCTTCGCAGCGAGGGAGCCGTCACTGTGGAGAGCCTGGTCCCTCTTCTCGGGGTGTCCGAGTCCACAGTACGCCGCGACCTGGAGCAACTGAGCGAGCAGGGCCTTCTAAGCCGTACCCACGGCGGTGCGGTTCCTCCCTCGGTCAGCACGGCTTTCGAAAATGCTTATGCCGACAAGAAAAAAACGTTTGTGGAGGAAAAAATCCGCATTGGAGGTTGGGCAGCCGCCTACGTCGCCGACGGGGACACTTTGATCTTGGACGCGGGGTCGACAACCCTGGAGATTGCCCATCAGCTCTCCGAACACAGGCGCCTCACGGTGCTGACCTACGACTTCGCGATAGCCGGGATCTCGGAGTACCACCCCAGCACTTCCATTTTCCTGGCGGGTGGGAGCGTCCGGCGCGACTTCAACGAAACGTTAGGCTCCGACACCGAGAGCTTTTTCAGAGATGTACGCGTCAACAAGGCATTTTTGGGAGCGGACGCCATAGATCTTGAACAGGGCATCTTCAACGCAAATATCGCAGAGCGTGCCGTGAAACAGTTGATCATCCGGGCTGCACAGGAGGTCATTCTGGTCGCGGACCACTCCAAATTCGGTAAGAGCGCGCTGGTCAAGATCTGCGGACTGACGGAGATCGACAAGGTTGTGACCGACCGGGCGCTCGCCCCCGAGTTCGCCCGGGAGATGGAGCGCCTGGGCATTCCTTTCGAGGCCGTTTGAACTTCGGGCAGAGGCGCACGCTTTCGCTCTTCGAGGGAGTTCAGAGGCTGTCTGCAACCTAAATTTATTTATGGGAGGTAAGACACATGAGGAGCGTCTTCAGGATCGTCCTAGCTTTGTCCCTGTATATCGCACTTGGGGGCTTGGCCGTAGCCCAGGAGCACACGATCGCCACAGTAGTCAAGCTGAGCGGGGTAAACTGGTTTCAGCGTATGGAGGAAGGCGTCAAGCACTACGCCGCCGATAGCGGCAACAACGCCTTCCAACAAGGTCCGTCCAAGGCCGACGCCGCCCTGCAGGTCCAGATCGTCGAGGACCTGATCGCTCAGGGGGTGGATGCCCTCTGTGTCGTGCCCTTCTCCGCTGAGGCCCTAGAGCCTGTTCTCAAGAAGGCCAGGGACCAGAAGATCGTCGTCGTCACTCACGAGGCATCGGCACAACAGAATGTGGACTACGACATCGAGGCATTCGACAACGCCGCTTACGGGGTTCACTTCATGGATGCTCTGGCCAGGCTGATGGACGAGAGGGGCGAGTATGTGGTGATGGTCGGTAGCCTCACATCGAAGACGCACAACGAATGGGTCGACGCCGCCATTGAGCATCAGAAAGCCCATTATCCCGAGATGAAGTGGGTGGGGCAGAAGATCGAGACCAACGACGACCAACAGACCGCCTACGCACGGACTCGCGAGCTCTTCAAGGCTTTCCCCAACCTCAAGGGCTTCATCGGTAGCTCGGCCGTGGACGTGGCGGGAGCCGGCCTGGCGATCGAGGAGATGGGCCTTGCCGATAAGACCGCCGTCGTGGGGACCAGCCTGGTCTCGGTCTCCGGCCAGTACCTCAAGACAGGGGCCGTCGACATGATCAGCTTTTGGGATCCCGCCGAGGCCGGCTACGTCATGAATAGGATCGCGGAGATGGTCCTTGAAGGCAAATCGGTGGAAGATGGGGCGGACCTGAATGTCAAGGGCTACGAGAAAATCCAGCTCGACGGCAAGGTGATCTACGGCCAGGCCTGGATCGACGTCACCAAGAACAATATGGAAGAATACAGTTTTTAATCCGGCCTGGGAGGGGGCCGTTCCAGACTCCTTCCCGGCCTTCGCTGTTCGGAAGAATCCTGGAGAGGAGGCAAGGGCGTTGCCCCCCTATCTTGAGCTCAAGGACATCAGCAAATCCTTCTCGGGGGTGAGGGCGCTTCGTGGCGTCAATCTGCGGCTCGAACAGGGAGAGATCCGGTGCCTTGTCGGCGAGAACGGATCCGGCAAGTCGACCCTGATCAAGCTGGTCGCCGGGGTTATCCGGCCTGACTCGGGCAGCGTGCTCATCGACGGGGAAGGGCACTCCTTTTTGAGGCCCCGTCTCTCCATCGCCAAAGGTATTCAGGTCATCTACCAGGATTTTTCACTTTTCCCCAACTTGACGGTGGCGGAGAACGTCGCGCTCAACACCCTGGTGGCCTCCAGCAGGCGTACCATTATCCGTGGAGAGATGAACGAAATCGCGCGGAAGGCCATGGAGCGCCTGCAGGTGCGTCTCGACCCCGATGCTTTGGTAGAGGAGCTCCCGGTTGCTTCCAAACAGCTGGTGGCCATTGCCCGGGCCGTCGTGCAGGGTGCGCGCCTGATCGTCATGGACGAGCCGACGACGGCCCTGACCCATCAGGAGATCGAACGGCTGCTGGCGATCGTGGAGGAGCAGAAACGCCGCGGGGTTTCCGCCCTTTTTGTCACGCACAAACTGGATGAGGTCCTGAAGGTCTCCGACACGATCACGGTGCTGCGGAACGGCAGGGTCGTGGCGGACGAGGAGGCGCGCCGGTTCGACACGAACCGCCTGACCTTCTTCATGACCGGACGCGAGATCGCGGCGGCGCGCTTTCACTACGAAAAAGCCTCTGGAGAGAGGCCGTTTCTTCGCGTTCGCGGTCTGAGCCTTCCTGGTGCCTTTTGGGACGTCTCCTTCGACCTGCATAGGGGGGAGATCCTGGGGATAACGGGCGTCCTGGGCTGCGGGGGCACCGAGCTTGCCCTCTCCCTTTTCGGGCTTCGGCCCGCGAAGTACGGAACGATCGAGATCTCGGGTGGCGTCGTTCGCGTGAACAGTGTACAGGACGCCATGAGGCTGGGGATTGCCTATGTCCCCGAGGATCGCCTTTCGGAGGGGCTCCTTCTGCCTGTGTCAATAGCCAAGAATATGGCTCTGAGCGTGATCGACCGCCTGTCCTGCGGCGGCCTCCTGCGGAAGAGCCGCATCCGTAACTGCGCGCGGAGCTGGTCGAAGAAACTCAGGATAGCCGCTCCCTCCGTCGATATCCCCGTCAGGAACCTCTCGGGCGGGAACCAGCAGCGCGTGTTGCTGGCCCGGTGGCTGGCCACCGAGCCACGGCTTCTGATCTTGAACGGTCCCACGGCCGGTGTCGACGTCGGTTCGAAGGCGGAAATACATGCGCTCCTGCGTGAGCTGGCCTACGAAGGAATGACCGTCCTGCTCATATCAAACGATATTCCGGAGCTGCTGTCCACGTGCAGCCGCATCCTTTTGATGCGGGAGGGACGTGTCGTCAGGGAGACGTCAGCGGACGCTCCGGAGTGGGAACTGATGGAGGCTTTGGCGGAATGAGCACGATCCTGAAACGATGGGTGGGGCACAACGAGTTCTGGGTGGCTGCGACGACGATTGTGCTCTCCATCGTCATCGGCAGCGTCAATCCCGCCTTCTGGTCTCTGATGAACCTGTGCGATCTTCTGAGAAGCGCGACAGTGACGGGGCTGTTCGCGTTAGGGGCCCATATGGTCCTCATCTCGGGCGGAATCGACATCTCCTTCACCGCGATAGCGGCGGTCTCCTTCTATGCGACGACCAAGCTCCTCGTCGGGGTGGGATATCAAGGGCCCATGGTCTGGATTTTTCTCCTGGCTGCCTCCGCCGGGGCGCTCCTGGGATTCGTCAACGCCCTCTTCATCGCGGCGGCAGAGCTGCCCCCGTTCATCGTCACGCTAGGGACGCAGAACCTTTATCGCGGCTTTCTCCTAGCCTTCATCGGGAGCAACCACATCTCGAACCTCCCGCAGGCCATGGTCGCCTTCTCACGCTGGGACCTCTTTCGGGGAACGAGCGGGTCTGGAATCGTGTATGGACTCCCTGGGGCCGTGCTTTTTCTTCTGGCTGCCGCACTTCTGGTGAGCTGGCTCCTGAACCGGACGCTCATCGGCCGGGGCATCTACGCCTTGGGAGGCGATGCCGCGTCGGCCGAGCGTGTCGGCTTCAACCTCGCCGCCATACGCTGCTTCACCTATGTCCTCGCGGGGGCGCTCGCCGGACTCACCGGAATCGTCCATTGCTCGCTGTCTCGGATAGCGAATCCCTTCGACCTCGTGGGCAGCGAGCTGAACATCCTGGCGGCCGTCGTCCTCGGAGGGGCGCGCATATCGGGGGGATATGGAACAGTCACGGGGACCCTGATGGGCGTAGGGCTCCTTTCAATCATGACCAACAGCCTGATCCTGATGGGCGTCCCCAGCTACTGGCAGCGGGTCGTCGCAGGCCTCATGATCCTGACCGGCATAGGCCTGCCGGCCCTGAAGCGCCTCCTTCGGGCCGGGCGTGCAAGGGGAGTGGCCTCGAATGTTTAGAATCGCTCGCAATCTGCTGCTGAGGACCTCGCAGCTCCAGAGGCTGTTCGGGATTGCGTGCCTGAGCTTCCTTGGAATGGGGATCCTCGTCCCGGGGCGCTTTCTCTCCCTGCGGAACTTCACCTCCATGTCCTTCCAGTTCGCGGAGGTCGGACTTCTGTCCATAGCCATGACTCTCTCCATGATATCGGGCGGAATAGACCTGGCCGTGGTCGGGACAGCGACGCTCTCCGGAATTCTGGGCAGCATGCTGATGCTGCACTTCATTCCTCTTTATCCGGATTCGGTCGTTCTCGTCGTCGTCCTGGCCGTTGTCGTCTCCTTGGCGGCCGGGACCCTCTGTGGTCTAGCGAATGGCCTGCTCGTCGCGGGGATGTCCCTACCGCCGATACTGGTCACGCTCGGCACTATGCAGATCTTCACGGGAACGGCGATCATCCTGACCCGGGGATCGGCTCTCCACGGTTTTCCCGAGCCCTTTCTCTGGCTGGGCAACGGCTACCTCCTGGGCATACCGGTCCCGCTGATCGTCTTCGCCCTCGCGATGCTGCTCTGCAGCGCGATGCTCGCACGGACGACCTGGGGTTTCAAGCTCTATGCGCTGGGGACGAATGCGTCGGCCACCCGTTTCGCGGGGGTGAACAACACGCTCGTCCTGATAGAGACCTACATGATGTCCGGCCTCCTGGCCGCCGCCGCAGGGCTCGTCATGTATGCCCGAACCAACTCTGCGAAGGCGGATTATGGGGTCTCCTACATCCTCCAGGCCATCCTCGTGGCGGTTCTGGGCGGAGTCGACCCCAATGGGGGTTCCGGACAGCTGTCGGGGGTCCTGCTAGCCATCCTGTCGCTGCAGTTCCTCTCCAGCGGCTTCTCCATGTTGCGTTTCAGCAATTTCTTCAAGGAGTTCGTCTGGGGGGGCCTGCTGCTCCTCGTCATGCTGCTGGGCCAACTGGAGGGGAGTGGTGCCCGTCCCGGGACGTTCGAAGACGAAAACCACAAAAACGAAGGGAAGCGGGAACGATGAACACGACGAGCCGCCTGTTCGAAGACCTCGAGATCATGATGCGCGTGAGCGCCCTGTCTGGACACGAGGAACCCATGATCCGACTTTTGAGGGATTCGCTCGGGCAGGTTGCCGATGCCGTCTCCACGGACTGTCTGGGAAACGTCCGCGCCCGAATCGGGGGGACGGACGGGGATGCGCCCCGAGTGATGCTCTTCGCCCACATGGATCAGCTGGGCATGATCGTGCGCAGGATCGACCCGGACGGCTACGTCCGCATGGAGCGTCTGGGAGGGATCCCCGAAAAGGTACTGCCCGGGTGTCGTATGTCCGTCGGAACCCTCTCCGGGGAGTCGGTCCCCGCCATCATCGGGATCAAAGCACACCACGCGACCCCGCAGGAGGAGAAGTCCCGGGTCGTGCCCTATGCCGAACTTCACCTCGACCTCGGATACGACAGCGCCGATGCGGTACGGGCGCTGGGGGTGGAGGTCGGGTGCCCCGTCGCTTACGAGCCGTATTGCGCACGCTGGGGGAATCGGATTGTCGGGACCTCGGTGGACAACCGTGGAGGGTGCGCCGTCCTGCTCGAGGCGGCGCGGCGTCTAAGGGCACGACCACCCCGATGCGAGGTGCACGTCGTGGCGACCGTACAGGAGGAGTTCAACCTCCGCGGCGCGCTCGTGGCTGCCCAGGACATCGAACCCGATATCGCCATAGCGCTCGACGTCATGGTGGCCGGGGACACCCCGGACCTGAGGGGAAAGAACGACATCGTTCTGGGGGGCGGTCCCGTCCTGGGGATGTACAGCTTCCATGGGCGGGGGACCCTCAACGGGGTGCTGCCCCATCCCCTGTTGCTCTCCTCCTTCCGGGAGGGCGCGGGGCGCCTCGGGATGCCCCTGCAGTACAACGCCGCCACGGGCCTTCTGACGGACCTCTCCTACGTCCAGCTCGTCGGCCGACATGGCGTCGCGGCGCTGGATTTGGGCTTCCCCGCACGGTACACCCACTCTCCCGTAGAGATGTGCGACCTTCGGGACCTCGAGGCCCTGGCTTGCCTCCTGGAGGAGACGATCTCCAGCTGGGGTCCCATGGATCTGAGGCGGTGAACATCATGGCGACGGCCGAACGTGGATTTCTTCTGGGTATAGACATAGGGACTTACGAGTCCAAAGGTATGATCGTTTCAACGGACGGATGCCCGGTGGCCTCTCACGCCGTCCCACATGATTTGCTCCTGCCCCGGCAGGGCTGGGCGGAGCACGACGCCGAGTCCGTCTGGTGGGGGGACCTCTGTACCCTGACGAAGTCGCTGCTGGCTCAGTCGCGTATGGACCCGAAGGACATCCTGGCCATCGGTTGCAGCAGCATCGCCCCCGACATGCTCCCGGTGGACGATGGGGGGCTCCCGATCCGAAACGCCGTTCTGTACGGTATCGACACACGGGCACAGGCGGAGATCCGGGAGCTGGAGGATCGCATCGGCGAACGGACGATCTTCGACCGGACGGGCAACGCACTATCCGCCCAATCGGTCGGCCCCAAGATCCTCTGGCTCGCCCGAAACGAGCCGGAGGTCTACAGGAGGGCCCGCCGTTTCGTCACGGGGACGACGTTCCTCGTCGGCCGCCTGACGGGACGCTGGGTCGTCGATCACTACACGGCCTCTTGCATGGGGCCGCTCTACGATCCTTCGAAAGGGGCCTGGGCCGAGGACCTGTGCAGCGGGATCGTGGAGACGAACCGCCTACCGGAGATCGCATGGACGGCGCAGATCGTGGGCGGGGTCACACGCGAGGCTGCCCGAACCACCGGATTAGCAGAGGGAACCCCCGTCATCGCCGGCACTGCGGACGCCGCAGCCGAGGCCCTAAGCGTCGGTGTCGTGGCACCGGGCCGGGCCATGCTGATGTACGGCTCCACCATGTTCTACATCCAAGTGACGGATATGCCTCTGCGGGACCCCCGCCTTTGGTCTGCCCCCTACCTCTTTCCTAAAACTCACGCCGTCATGGGGGGCATGGCCACTACCGGAGCGCTGACCCGCTGGTTCCGAGATCAGCTGGCGCGCGAGGAGGGAACCGAATTGGAGGCCTATGCCCGATTGGCCAAGAGAGCCGCTTCCATCCCCCCCGGAGCTGAGGGACTTCTGGTCCTGCCCTACTTCAGCGGCGAACGGACGCCGCTGAACGATCCCCAGGCCCGCGGCGTGTTCTTCGGCCTGACGCTGTCGCATACGCAGGAGCATCTGTACCGTGCCGTTCTGGAGGGTGTGGGGCATGGGATACGGCAGCATCTGGACCTCCTCGAAAGCTTGGGGAAACCGCCCCACAGGCTGATGGCCGTCGGAGGTGGGACGAAGAACCGGCCCTGGCTGCAGATGGTCAGCGACATCTCGGGCCACGCTCAGACGGTCCCGTCGGTGACGTGGGGGGCCGCCTACGGCGACGCCTTTCTTGCCGGCATGGGGGCGGGGCTGTTCCGTGACCCCGTGGAGGTGGACCAATGGGTAGAGGACAGGGAGACGGTATGCCCCTGTCCGGGTCTCAAGGCGCATTACGATCGCTACCACGAGCTCTATCTGGAGCTTTACCAGCGTAACAAGGGCCTGATGCATGCCCTGTCGTCCCTGGCACGGAGCTAACGGCGAAAAGTGGGCGGCCAGGGAGAGGAATGCCGCACCGGTCCAGCGGCCGGGACATGGCACCGAAAGATCGAAAGGATGAGGAACATGAGTTGGCTGAAGGAGACGTTGGGAACCGAGAAGGCTATCATCGCTATGTGCCATATGCAGGCGATGCCGGGGGACCCCGGGTATGACAAAAAGAAGGGGATGTCCTGGGTCCTGGATATGTGCGCCAGGGACCTCGAGGCCCTGCAGGACGGGGGCGTGGACGCGGTGATGTTCTCCAACGAATTCAGCCTCCCCTACTTGACTCAGGTCCGTACTGAGACGGTCGCGGCCATGGCCTCCATCATCGGCCAACTGATGCACGACATCCGGGTTCCATTCGGGGTGAACGTCCTGTGGGATGCTGAGCGCTCGCTGGACCTCGCCGTGGCCACCGGGGCGAAATTCGTCCGGGAGATATTCACCGGCGTCTACGCGAGCGACTTCGGGCTCTGGAATACGAACGTCGGCGAGACCGTCCGGCACAGGATGGCCATCGGTGCCGAGGACGTCCGCCTGCTCTTCAACATCGTGCCCGAGGCGGCGCGCTACGTCGCGGATCGGGACATCGAGAGCATCGCCCAATCAACGGTCTTCAACAACCGTCCGGACGCCCTCTGCGTCTCTGGGCTCGTCGCCGGAACGGAGACGGACGCCCAGATCCTGAAACGCGTCAAGGATGCGGTTCCCGGCAGCGTGGTCCTGGCCAACACTGGTTTGAGGCCGGAGAACGTCGAACAGCAGCTCTCCATTGCCGACGGGGCCGTCGTGGGCACTACCTTCAAGGTCGACGGCCGTTTCGAGAACCCCGTGGACAGCTCACGTGTCCGAGCCTTCATGGACAAAGTGAAGGCGTTCCGTTCGAGGAACTCCGCCTAAGGCTTTCAAGTGCCCCAGGTTCCGCGGGGCTCCATTAGAGAACAGAGGATTCGGAAGGGAGGAGTCAATCGTGGCTTTTCGTTTCGACCCTGCATCCAACGCTACGGCCAAACTGTCCCCTCTGGACGTGGAGACCTATTTCGCCTTCAACGCCTCGCACCCCCGCCCCACGAACGAGGAGGTGCACCTAAGGCATATCTTTCGGCTCTACGTGGCGCGCGCACTCTCCAAGACGGGCTGGAAGGATATTTATGTGCTCCCGGAGGCCCTCGTCGGCGATCGGCCCCTGGCCCCGGACATCTTGGGCTTCAAGGGGGGAAAGTACCTGGCAGCGTTCTGCGACAAGGACTCCGTCACCCCAGAGACCGAGGAGAAACTCGACATGCTGTGCGGCGAGGAAGACGTCAAAGCGTTGGTGCTGCACTCCCAGTTCGGGACACCCGGGGAGATCCCGACCCGCTTCGCCAAAGAGATCGCCACGGGCAGGCTCCGCCTCATGGCAGTAGTGCCTCCCCCCTTCGACGACGCCTACGAATACGACGTCTGGATCTTCGAGACGACATTCAGGGACGTCTTCGCCGGAGAATTGGGCTGAGGATGCAGCAGAAAGGCAGAAAAACGAACCATGACGAGCGCGCACCCAACACTCAAGATCGTTGTAGCCTGCGGAACCGGCATCGCGACCTCGACGCATGTCGCGGTGAAACTCAGAGAACTGCTGGCCCGGCGCGGCAAGGAAAACCTGGAGATCGTCCAGTGCCGCGTACCGGAGATAACGAACTACGTCCATGACGCCGACCTGGTCATCTCGACGGCCCAGGTCCCCTTCGACGTTCCCGTCCCCGTCTTCACCAACGCTATAGCATTTTTGACCGGAATTGGCATCGACGAGCTTGTGGAGGAGATCAACGGCACACTGGACGGGATCCTAGCCGAGAACGGCGGGCAACAGACAAACGCGAGGAGGTAACGTAAGATGGAATGGATCAAGACGATCAGCGATTTTATGACGGGGCTGGGCCCAACCATCATGCTTCCCATCGTGGTGTTCTGCCTCGGAATGATTCTAGGACAGAAGTTGGGGCGCGCCCTGGTCTCGGCGATTACTGTCGGCGTGGGCTTCGTGGGGCTGAATCTCGTCATCGGCCTTCTCCTTGGAGCCCTGGACCCAGCGACAAAAGCCCTGATCGAGGCAACGGGCGTTCGCCTTGAGGCGGTCGATGTGGGCTGGGGTGTTGGGGCTGCCATCGCGTTCAGCACCACGATCGGTGCCCTGATCATCCCCTTGGCCTTCGGAATCAACATCCTGATGCTGCTGACCCGGTCCACCAAGACCCTGAATGTCGACATGTGGAATTTCTGGCACTTCGCCTTCACTGGATCCGTCGTCTACCTCGCACTTGGTGGTGGTACCCGGGGCCTGAGTTACGGCCT
>ERZ773005.1124-NODE-1124-length-15241-cov-6.779139_pt1 | contig 15241 bp, 15 predicted proteins | sample MGYA00580666_ERZ773005 | MGnify/ENA primary metagenome ERZ773005 (study PRJEB29015, sample SAMEA2737999) | human oral metagenome | biome: human oral; feature: human-associated habitat; material: dental | place: China | collected 2061 ...
GCCTATGCGCGTGTCCATGGGCGCATGGCGGCGCTCTGCGTGACGAGCGGGCCGGGTGCGATCAACGCCCTGAACGGCGTCGCCGGCGCTTATCAGGATTCGATTCCCATGCTCGTGCTCTCGGGTCAGATGAAATCCTCTCTGATGGTGCGTGCGAGCGGTCTGCCTCTTCGCACACTGGGCGGACAGGAGTTCGACATCGTGACGGCTTTGGATAATATGACGAAGTATGCGGAGATGATTGTCGAGCCGCAGAAGATTCCCTTCGCGCTCGAAAAAGCATATCACTTGGCGCAGAGCGGCCGCCCCGGCCCTTCGTGGCTCGACCTGCCGCTCGACATACAGGGGAGCTTCATCGACGACGATCTGCCGGGCTTCAAAGCTCATGCGCAGGAGGAATATGCCGACGTCGAAAAGGCCGCGCGTCATGTGCTGCAAAAGATTGGAAGCGCCGAACGTCCCGTGCTCTACGCGGGCAACGGCATCCGCCTCGCGGGCGCGGCATCTCTTGTCGACGAATTGGCACGCCGCTTGTCCGTGCCCGTCGTCACATGCTGGGACAGCATCGACCTCATCGCGACCGAGCATCCGTACTACTGCGGCAGGGGCGGCACGATGGGCGACCGCGCGGGCAACTTCGCCGTGCAGAACAGCGATCTTCTGCTCTCGATCGGCAGCCGCCTGAGCATCTATCAGGTCGGCTACGACGTGCGCCTTTGGGCGCGCGCGGCATATACGATCGTCAACGACATCGACCCTGCGGAACTCCAAAAGCCGACGATCCGCGTCGATTATCCCGTTTGCGCCGATGCGGCGGACTTCATGCGTGCGCTTCTCTTGGCGGCGAAAGCTGAGCCGCCGAAGAAGAAGGAGACGTGGCTCGCTCAGTGCCGCGAATGGAAGCGCGAGTACCCTGTCGTGCGGCGCGAGCAGAAGGAGGCGGCGGGCAAGGCGAATGTCTATGCTTTCATGGACGCTTTGAGCCGCGCTCTGCCCGAAGGCAGCATTACGGTCGTCGCCAATGGCTCTGCGAGCGTCGTCGGCAGCCAGTCATACTTCATCAAGGAGGGCAGCCGCTTTCTCATGAACTGCGGCATCTCGTCGATGGGCTACGGCCTGCCCGCTGCCGTCGGCGCGGCCGTCGCGAGCGGCGAGAGCGTCGTCTGCATCGAGGGCGACGGCAGCATCATGATGAACTTGCAGGAATTGCAGACCGTCGTCACGAACCGCGTGCCCGTCAAACTTTTCGTCATCAACAACAACGGCTATCACCAGATTCGCCAGACGCAGAGGAACGTCTTCGGCAATGCGCTCGTCGGCGTCGGCCCCGAGAGCGGCGACCTCGGCTTTCCATCGTTCAAAAAAATCGCGCAGGCGTTCGAGATGCCCTACATCAAGATTTCCTCCAACGCGGAGCTGCACGAAAAGATCGCGCAGGCGCTCGGAGAGCCGGGGTATGTGCTCACGGAGGTATTCGTGACGGAAGAGCAGAAATTCGAGCCGAAGTCCGCGACGAAGCGTCTGCCCGACGGGCGGCTGACGAGTCCGCCGTTGGAAGATCTCGCTCCTTTCTTGCCGCGCGAGGAACTGGCACGCAACATGTACATCCCGCTCGTCGAGCCGGAGGGAGGAAGATCATGATCAACCTGCGTCATACGGGCGTCTACGTCAAGAACTTGACGCGCATGGCAGCGTTTTACCGCGAGGTCTTCCACATGCGCACGATCTGTGAAAACTTCAGGCAGGCGGACGCGCTGATCGCTGACCTTCTGCGGACGCCGGAGGCGTGCGTGAAGATCACGAAGCTCATCACGGAGCAGGGAGAAGCGAACGGCACGGGCGATATGATCGAACTGATTGAGATTGTCACACCCGAGGAGAAGGCGGAGAAGATTCCGCAGCCGATTGCGGCGGGGATGCACGTCGCTTTCGGCGTGCGCGATATGGAGACGACGCGCACGGCGATCCATGCGCGCGGCGGCATCTGCGTGACGCGCGTGCACGATATGGGCGGAGGCAATCAATGCTGCTTCTGCCGCGATCCGGAAGGGAATTGGCTGGAGCTGATCGCACGAAATGAGTCGTAGGGACGGCGAAGAGAGCGAGCAGGCGATTTCTCGTTTGCTGCAATAGGGGAGGAATCCGCGTGGGAAATGAAGTCGTACCTTTTTCCGAGGCGTATCAGAAGGATCGCCTGACGCTGCGCGAGGTCGTGCCGCTCGCCGTGCCTCTGTGCGTATGCATCGAGCCGACGAATATCTGCAACTTCAAGTGCCTGATGTGCTGGCAGAGCACGAAGGAGTACACGAAGCACGGCGGACCCTTCGGCAATATGACAGACGAGCTTTTTGACAAGCTCTTGGAGGACATGAAGGAGTTCTGCAGTCATCAGGGCAGGAAGATCAAGCTTATCAAGCTCTACTCGACAGGAGAGCCGCTTCTGCACAAGGGCATCTGTCGCATGGTGAAGAAGATCAAGGAAGCCGATATCTGCAACGAGATGGAGATCACGACGAACGCTTCCCTCATGACGAAGGAGATGGCGGAAGCGTTCGTCGACCTTGGACTCGACTATCTGCGTGCATCCATCTACTCCGTGCGCCAGGACGGGCAGTCGCGCATCACGCAGTCGCGCGTGACGCCGCACGAGATTCGCGAGAACATTGCCTATCTGAAGAAGTACCGTGACGAGAAGGGCGCGAAGAAGCCGTTTATCTGTGCCAAGATCATGGACACGCACGGCGAGGAGAACGAGGAGTTTTTCCGCATGTACGAGGACGTCTCCGACGAGCAGCTGATCGACACGCCGTGGAACCTGCCGAAGACGGAGGAGAACGCCCTTGACCGTCTCTACGGCGGCGAGGAGGGGGGAGAGGAGGCGCAGGCGGCGTATTTGGCACAGGCTCTTTACAAGGAGCGCAAGGTCTGCCGCTACCCGTTCACGCACATGACGGTGCGCAGCAACGGCGACGTCGTCGTCTGCTGTACGGACTGGTCGCGCGACACCTTGGTCGGCAGCATCTCTGACAATACGCTGGAAGAGATTTGGAACTCGAAGAAGCTCTATGATTTCCGCTGCATGCAGCTGAAGACGAAGGGCGCACACCATGCACTCTGTGCGACGTGCGAGCTGCCGCTGAAGGATACGAGCGAGGACGATCTCGACGATTTTCCCGTGGAAAAGCTCCATTATTGGGGGGAAGGCGATGGAAAGAAGAGCGTTTCTAAATAGTCCGATCATCGAAGAGGACATGCAGGACATTTACGCGCGTGGGATGGACTGGCAAAAGCTCAGGGGAAAGACCGTATTGCTCACGGGTGCGACGGGAATGCTCGCGTCCTACGTCGCGTTCTTCCTCTTCTATCTGAACGAGGAATACGCGATGGGGATGCGGCTGCTGTTCCATGTGCGAAGCGAGGCGAAGGCGCGCGCACGCTTCGGCGAGTACGCGGATGCGCCGTATATCTCGCTCGTGCAGCACGACCTAAGAGAGCCGTGGCAGATCGAAGGGGCGGTCGACTTCATCATCCACGCTGCAAGCCTCGCGAATCCTGCGTACTACAAGACGACGCCCGTCGAGGTCGCCGAGCCGAACGTGCTCGGCACATACCATCTGCTGCGCTTGGCAAGGGAGAAGGGGACGCAGTCCTTCCTCTTCTTCAGCAGCGGCGACGTCTACGGCAAGATGCAAGAGGGCGTGGGTGAGATTCATGAGGCGGATGCTGGCGCGGCAGATCCGCTCGATCTTTCAAGCTGCTACGGCGGCAGCAAGCGCATGGGCGAGACGTGGTGCCGACTCTTCTCCGTCGAGTATGGCGTGAACGCGAAGATCGCACGCATAGCGCACACCTACGCGCCGACGATGGATATTGAGAGCGATCCGCGCGTCTTCTCCTCCTTCATGAAGTGCGTTGCGGCGGGCACGGACATCATCATGCACAGCGACGGCAGCGCCTGCCGCCCCTTCTGCTACATCGCCGATGCCGTGGCGGCGTTCTTTCTCATCCTTTTCGAGGGCGCGGCGGGCGAGGCGTACAACGTGTCGAACGACAGGGCGTTCTTGAGCATCCGCGAGCTTGCGGAAGTCCTCGTGAAATTGCGTCCCGAACTGGATTTGAAGGTCATCGCGAAGGAACGGCCGAAGGGCGCGGCGTATCTGGAAAACAATTTCAACAAGGCGAACCGCCCCAGTGCCGACAAACTTCGCGCAATCGGCTGGCAATGCCGCTTTGACGCGGCGGCGGGATTCGCACGCGTCTGGCGATACCTGCGCGATGTGCAAATATCTTGCCAAGCGAGCGGAAAAAGGGTAGAATAAGAAAAAGACGGCAAGAAGGGGGTCATACGATGAAACATATCAAGACGGTCAACAAGCCGACGATGCAGAAGACGCTGAAGACGGGCGGCTGCGGCGAATGCCAGGCGTCGTGCCAGTCGGCATGCAAGACGTCCTGCACGGTGGGCAATCAGGTCTGTGAGAGCAGGAAGCAAGCGTGAAAAAAAGACCTCTTCCGTAAGGAAGAGGTCTTTTCTTCACGCTTCAGCATATATGGAGGAATTATGAAAGAGAGAATACACAAGTTCAAGCAGGCGGACAGCTTCATCCTGCTTGACGTCAACAGCGGCGCCGTCCATGTCGTCGATGAGATGATCTACGACATCATGGATGTCTTCGACGGCGCGAACGATCGGGCGGTCGTCGATGCGCTCGGTGCGAAGTACTCGAGGGCGGAACTTTCCGAAGCGCTCGAGGAGCTGCACGAACTCATGGCGCTCGGCGAGCTTTTCGCGCCCGATATCGACGTGCCGCCGACGTTTTCCCAGAAGGGACTCGTGAAGTCGCTGTGCCTGATGGTTGCGCAGGACTGCAACCTGCGCTGCAAATACTGCTTCGGCGACGGCGGCAACTACGGCATGGAGCGTGCCGTCATGTCGCCCGAGGTCGGATGTCGCGCCGTCGATTTTCTCATCGAGGGTTCAGGGCCGCGCAAGCACTGCGAGATTGACTTCTTCGGCGGCGAGCCGCTCCTCAACATGAAGACGATCAAGAAGGTGACGGAGTATATAAGGAAGCGCGAGAAGGAGACGGGCAAGATCTTCAAGCTCACGCTGACGACGAACGGCATGCTCTTGAACGATGCGAACATCGCGTGGCTCAACGAGAACGATTTCTCGCTCGTGCTGTCGCTCGACGGGCGCAGGGAGACGAACGATGCCATGCGTCCCGACGTCGGCGGGCACGGCACTTATGACCGCATTGTGGAGAACTTCCGAAGGTGTCTCGCGAGCCGCGCGGGCGGCGACTGGGACTATCGCGGCGTCTATACCTATCTTCGCGGCACATACACGAAGCGCAATCTCGACTTCACCGAGGACGTGCTCTCGATGCACGATGCGGGATTCAATATCCTCTCGGTCGAGCCTGTCGTCTTGAAGGACAGCCCGCTCGCCCTCATGGAAGAAGATTTGCCGCGCATCCGCGAGGAGTACGACCGCCTCGCCGCCGCTTACATGGAGCGTCATCGCGCGGGCAGGGGATTCTTCTTCTTCCACTTCAACATGGACTTGTCGAATGGCCCTTGCGTCGCCAAGCGCCTCTCAGGCTGCGGCGCGGGTCACGAATACTTCGCCGTCGCGGAAAACGGCGACCTCTACCCGTGTCATCAATTCGTCGGCAGAAAGCGCTACAAGCTCGGCAGCATCTACGATGGAGTGACAGACGAGACATTGCCGCCGTACTTTCGCGAGTCGCACGTCCTCAATAAGGAGAAGTGCGTCGACTGTTGGGCACGCTTCTTCTGCAGCGGCGGCTGTCACGCCAACGCCGACCTATTTCACGGCGATATAAGAAAGCCTTACGAAGTCGGCTGCGAGATCCAGAAAAAGCGTCTCGAATGTGCGCTCTACGTGCAGGCGTTGCTGGCGTTGGAGAAGGAAGAGCAGGTGCAGGCGGCTGCTCTGTAGGATGATTTCACTGACAGATGGGGGGAATCTGTCTGCACAAGCGCCCGCGCTGCACATGTTTGTGTTGCTCGTACATGAAAACGGAGGTGAGATGACTTTGAATCGAATTGTCGTTGTGTCCATGGTGCGCAATGAAGAGGACATCATTGAGAGTTTCGTGCGTTGGCATTGTGCGATTGCAGATGCTGTGATCGTGCTCGATCATAGAAGTACGGATCGTACAAAGGAAATCTTGTGCGCACTGCGCGATGAGGGTCTGCCTCTTATCCTTACAGAGGCGGAGGATATGGCGTATAGGCAGTGGGAATATACGACGGAGCTTGTGGTTCGTGCGTTCCGCGAGTTTTCCGCGGATGTCGTATGCCCGCTGGATGCGGATGAGTTTTTACTGGCTGATACCGAGGATGTCTTTCAAAGTCGCCGCATTCTGCAAAATTTGGAGCTTGGAGTTTATTATCATTTGGCATGGATTGATCATTTCCTTACGCGCCCCGAGGAAGACCGGGACATGTTCCTTCTCGCACGCGACCATGAGAGAGAGAGGAGTCCCAGAATAGAAAGCAAGGTTTTGTTGACTCGCAGAGACGAGGATATTCCCCTTTGGCAGGCGGGAAGGATGTCCGTTGCGCAGGGAAATCATTTCGTGGTGATGCACGAAAGTAGCCAGTTGGTATATTGTCCGATGAAAGAAAGAGCGGGACTGTACATTGCGCACTTTCCAGAACGCAGCGTAGAGCAGATTTTATCTAAGAATATTGTTGGCTGGCTCACGAATGTAGCAAAGTTTTCCTGCGGAACTGTTATGGCAATCCATTGGCGTCTTGTTTTTCAAGCATACCTCGCACATGAACAAATTGAAATGACAGAGGCAAGCGACCCTTTGCTAGGCCGGCAGGACGCTTTTCGAGGACGTTTCCCGCTTCGTTTCACACGGGAGGAAGTTCCCGAGCATAAACTGCTGTGCAACATCATGCTGACAGCGGAAGGAATCGCAGAGGCCCATGCGCAGAAGGAAGCCGTTCTCCGCATAGTGGAAAGAGATGGTCGAAAGTGTGTAGAACCGCCCGTGGTCAGTGTGCTTATTCCTTTTTATGATGACATGCAAGCACTTCGCCTTTCTCTTAGCGATCTTGCTTTGCAAAAATATTCTTTTTACGAATGCATCCTCCTGTGCTTTTCTACCGTGGAAAAGGAGAGCCTTCGCGTCCTTGCCGAAGAGGCGGGGATATCGCATCCGCTCATTCTGGCGAAGGATGAGGTTCAGCATTTGTCGCAGCATGTCCGCGGCACTTATGTGCAGTATTTCCTGCCGGACGTTTCCCACAATAGCGCCTGCTTGCAGCAGATGGTGACCTCGCTTGCACTGAACGATGATATTTCTTTTGTGATGGCGGATGCTGAAGGATCGGAGGGAGATGCTCCTGGACCGCCCGTTTATCTGGACTTTGCCACGTACGGACTGCCGTTTTATGTTTTTGAAAGTGACGACCTGCGAAAGACAATTCTCAAACAGGGGAAATTTCCTAAAGGCGGCATGTCCGAAGCGCTCTTTCGACGCGAGACGATGGAATCTTGCAATTATCTTCTAAGAGAACTGCAAGATATGAGTTTGCAAAGGCTTTCTCTATGGCTCTCAATCTTTGAGAAAACAAGCCGCGTCGGCTTCTTCAAGAAAGAGCTCGTTCAGGTTCGGCGAAGGCTCAGTTCAGAGGAAAAACTCCTTTGCCACATGGAATGGCTGTTGTTGCTTGAGCAGGAGATTCAAACGAGAAAACGGGGGATTTCTTCAGAAGAACTAAAAGTTGCCGTCACGCTTGCCATAGATGGCACCCGCGATGGAATCCTCGCCGTCCGGTCTGGCGTAAGTTCTGGACTTTATGAAGCGTGCAGCAGACTTCGGTCAGAACTGGCGCAGCAGGTATGCTGCTTGGAACATGGATCAAGGTGAAGGGTGGTTTAAAACAATCACCTGTGTATAGCTTCGTTTTTGTGTCATACGGTTACTTGGATGAAACTGAGTTGGTTTTATTCGAGTAACATGAGTTCTGCCTTGTTGATGTGGGATTCGCACTCTTGCAGGAGGGCGAAGAAGCTGATGCAGCAGCCATGAAACAACCCATAGAAAAAGCGACCCTTGGGGAAAGGGTCGCTTTTTGGGAGTGGTCGGGGATTGGGGAAATCCCCTCTGGATAGTGGTTATGGGGTTTGAGAAGGTTTTAGAAAGCACGGACGAATCGAGAGCGCCGATGGGACGGACTCATCGTTATCCGTGATTTCTTTATGGGGAAGTTCTCGGGGCGGTTCAAGATCCCCGCCCCGAGGGAAAGTCCTTACTTATTGCCGAAGTAGCGGTCGAAGAGACCCTTGAAGCCGCGGCCGTGACGCGCCTCGTCCTTGCACATCTCGTGCACGGTGTCGTGGATGGCATCGAGGTTCAGCTGCTTCGCGAGCGTAGCAAGCTCCTTCTTGCCCGCGCATGCGCCGTGCTCGGCGTCGACGCGCATCTTGAGGTTCTCCTTCGTGCTGTTCGTCAGAACCTCGCCGAGAAGTTCCGCGAACTTCGCTGCATGCTCGGCTTCCTCGAAAGCGTAGCGCTTGAAGGCCTCGGCGATCTCGGGGTAGCCTTCGCGGTCCGCTTGGCGGCTCATCGCGAGGTACATGCCGACCTCGGAACACTCGCCCGTGAAGTTCATGCGCAGGCCCTCGATGACCTTTTCATCCGCGCCCTTGGCGGCGCCGACATGATGCTCGTCCGCATACTGCATGTCGCCCGTCTGCTCGATGAACTTGGAAGCAGGCGCATGACAGATCGGACACTCTGCCGGAGCCTGATCGCCCTCGTGAACATAACCGCAAACCGTGCAAACAAACTTTTTCATTTTACATTACCTCCCAAAATATCGTGGATGTTTTTCTTTTTCAGGTAGCAGCTCGCGATTCACCGTGGGGTTGTTCCCTCATGTGCTTGTCGCTTGCTGTGCCCTTATTATAGGCGAAGCGTCCCAAGAAGAAAATATCGAAAAAATGCCAAATAACAAAGATATAGCTATATATCATGAAATATCTCCATATATCTCGCATTTTTATACTTTTTCAAAATAAATACTAGTGGATAATTATTATTGATAAGAAGTATCGCTATACTTGCGCGAAGCGTTTCAAAAAACGGCGCCCTTGTGGTATGATAGGCAGAGAAATGACGGAGAGCTTCGGCAAAAAGTCCAGCGCGATGGCTGAGAGAAGCGGCGCTCTCCTATGGAAAGGTGTTGCAGCAATGTTTACGGTGGAAACGGCTTCGCCTGAGGAGACGGCAGCGCTCGCCGAGCGCATCGGGGCGCTTTGCCCGGCGGGGACGGTCTTCGCGCTCGCGGGCGATCTCGGCGCAGGAAAGACGCTCTTCGTGCAGGGACTGGCGCGTGGTTTGGGATTTTCGGGCGAGGTCACGAGTCCGACGTTCAACTTGATGAACGTATATGAAGGGAAGATGCGCCTTACGCATTTCGACGTCTATCGCCTGGAGTGTGCTGAGGAGCTTTATGACATTGGCTTCTACGAGTATGCGGACGATTCCGAGGGTGTCGTCGTCGTCGAGTGGTTCGACAAGTTCCGCGAGGAGATGCCCGCGGACTATGTGCGCGTGGCGATCGAGCGCGTGGCGTCTTTGGCGGAGGAGGCCGGTTCGGGGGATGCGGCAGATCGCCGTCGGCTGTGTTTTGCTCTTGCAGGAGTGCGGCTCAAGGAATTTTTTGAGGAGATGAGGGACGTTGTCGATTCTGGCGATTGATACGGCAAGCTCGGTGTCGAGCGTCGCCGTGGCGAGCGAAGGGAAACTGCAGGCGGAAGTGACGGTCGAGGCGGGGCGCACGCATTCGGAGACGCTTCTTTCGCATATCGAGGGGGCGCTCTCCTTTGCGGGCGTCGAGCGCTCGGCTCTCCGAGGTGTTGCCGTGAGCATCGGCCCCGGCTCTTTCACGGGGCTTCGCATCGGCCTGGCGACGGCGAAGGCGATCGCTTACGGTCTGGGCATCCCGCTCGTCGGCGTCTCGACCTTGGCGGCGCTCGCGCTCGCCTTCCCCGTGCCGGACGTTTATACGCTCGTCTTGATGGACGCGCAGAAGGGAAACGCCTATGCGGGGCTCTACGAGTGGCGTGACGAGAGTCTGCACGAGGTGCGTCCCGTGCGCGTCGCGCCGCTTGCCGAGGCGATCGCCGAGGCGGCGGAGCTGGGAAAACCCGTATTGCTGACAGGCGAACTCGTCCTAAAAAAGCGGGCGCGTCTCGAAAATTTGCCCGAAAATGTCACGCTCGCGCCCGCGCATCTTCTGACGGCTCGCGCCTCGCACGCTGCATGGCTCGGCCTCGCACGGCTTGCGGCGGGCGAGTGCGATGATCCCATGACGCTGGAGCCGTTCTACATTCGGCGCTCGGAGGCGGAGGTGCTTTGGGAGAAGCGTCATGGCAAAGAGAAGACGGAGGGTATGCCATGCTGACCTTTCGCAAGATGCTTCCCGCTGATGCCGCCGCCGTCGAGAAGGTGGAGCAGGCGTGCTTTTCCATGCCGTGGTCGCGCGAGTCTTTCTGGGAGGAGGCCGCGCAGGAAGCGGCTTACTACCTGTTGGCGCTTGATGACGCAGAAGTCATCGGCTACGTCGGCGTCTGGCTGCTCGGCGAGGAGGGCCACATCACGAACGTCGCCGTCGCGCCCGAGATGCGCCGTCGCGGCGTCGGCGCATCGCTGCTCGCAGAACTCATGCGGATCGCCCTGGGGCGCAGCGTGCATAGCATGACGCTTGAAGTGCGCCCGTCGAACGAGGCGGCGCTCGCGCTCTACAAGAAGTTCGGCTTTCGGAGCGTCGGCAGGCGGCCGCACTACTATACGGACAACGCGGAGGATGCGGAAATCCTCTGGAACACGGACATCGAAGCGACGCTCGCCGTACTCGAAGAAACGCAGGGGAAAGGAGATGAGGCGCATGGATAAGGATATCTTGACGCTCGCCATCGAGACGAGCTGCGACGAGACGTCCGCCGCCGTGCTGCGCGGCGGACGCGAAATCTTGTCGAACATCATCGCGACGCAGATCCCCGTGCATCAAAAGTACGGCGGCGTCGTGCCCGAGATCGCGTCGCGCTGTCATATCGTGAACATCGTGCCCGTCATCGACGAGGCGCTCAAGGAGGCGGGCGTCGCCAAGGGGAAGGTTGGTCAAGTTGCCGTCACCTATGGGCCGGGTCTTGTCGGCGCGCTGCTCGTCGGCGTCGCCGCCGCCAAGGGACTTTCCTTCTCGCTCGGCGTGCCGCTCATCGGCGTCAATCATCTCGAAGGCCACATCTTTGCGAACTTCTTGAGTTCGCCAGAGCTGGAACCGCCGTTTGTGGCGCTCGTCGCTTCGGGCGGGCACACGGCGCTCGTCCACGTCAAGGACTACAACCATTTCACCTTGCTCGGGCAGACGCGCGACGATGCGGCGGGCGAGGCGTTTGACAAGGTGGCTCGCGTGCTCGGGCTGCCGTATCCGGGCGGCCCCGAGATCGACCGCCTCGCGAAAGAGGGTGACGCCTCGGCCATCGACTTTCCGCGCGCTTTGGAAGAAGAGGGCAACTACGAGTTCAGTTTCAGCGGTCTGAAGTCTGCCGTCTTAAACTATCTGAACTCGATGAAGCTCAAGAAGATTGAGGTCAATGCCGCCGACGTCGCAGCGTCGTTTCAGAATGCCGTCGTCGAGACGCTCGTCGAGAAGTCGCTCGCGGCTCTGCGCGAGACGGGGCTGAGGACGCTGGTCTTGGCGGGCGGCGTCGCGGCGAACAGCTCGCTCGAAGGGCGGCTTCGCCAGGCGGCATCGGAGAGCGGCATCGAGTTCCATTATCCGGGGCTTCGGCTCTGCACGGACAATGCGGCGATGATCGGCTGCCGCGCCTACTATCAGGCTCTGGCGGGCGGCTTTGCAGACTCTCATCTGAACGCCGTGCCGGGGCTTTCGCTGCGCGATGTGGGCGGGGCGTGAAGCATGTTTCCGATGCTCGCTGCACGACGCACGAAAGACGCGGCAAGAGCGATGATTCCCGGCAGTTCGTTCGGGCATCCTCCAAGAAATGGCAAAATAATTTCAGTTGCGCTTTTTGTTTGAATCTGCTAGAATAAGTGGGCACGCATAGGTTTGGACAGAATCGTCGGTGCGGGCAGCGTCCATGAGGGCGCTTTCACATGTATCAGCAAGGGAGATATTTCATGGAGTTCCAAGACAGGACATTGGTTTGCAAGGATTGTGGCAAGGAGTTCACGTTCACCGCAGGTGAGCAGGAATTCTACAAGGAGAAGGGGTTTGAGAATGATCCGGTTCGCTGTCGCGACTGCCGCAGCAAGAGACGCCGCAGCCATGACGGTGACAGCGGTGAGCGCACGATGTTCCAGGTGACATGCGCTGCCTGCGGCAAAGAGACGGAAGTTCCGTTCGAGCCGAAGGACGATCGCCCGGTCTACTGCCGCGATTGCTTCGCTGCCAGAAGGGGCAGATAAGCCGAAGCTTTGCATATTTTTGCCCGATGGAAGCCTGCGGGATGGTTTCTGGTGATCGGATAAGACGCAAACTTTCGTAGCATACGGTACAGTCTTCTCTTGTTTTATATGCTAAGATGGTAAGGAGGGCATATAAAATGAGAGGAGACTGTTTTTTTATGAAAGAATGGTGCGTGATTTATTCGTCGCTCACGGGAAATACGAAGCTCGTCGCCGAAGCGATGGCGGCAGAAGCGGACGCCGACCTCTTCTCGGTGGCAGAGGCGCCCAAAGATCTTTCGGGCTATGAGGCCGTGGCGCTCGGCTACTGGCTGCGGCGCGGCGCGCCCGATCCGAAGATGCTCGCGCTCCTGCCAAAGATCGAGGGCAAGGATGTCGTATTTTTCCAGACGCACGGTACAGATCCGGGCAGCGAGCATGCCGTCACGGCGTTCGCACGTGCAGGATACATGCTCGGTGCGGACTGCTATATCGCGGGCACATTCTCGTGTCAGGGCAAGCTCAATCCGAAGATCGTCGAAAAGCGCAAGAAGGAAGCTGCCGCAGAGGATGACCCGCACGCGGGAAAGAAGGCGCAGGCACGCTGGCAGAGAGCCGCGAGCCACCCCGACGCAGAGGATCTGCAAAGGGCGCATGATTTCATGCGCGCGATGCTGGAAAAGCGGCTGAAGCGAAAGGCGCGGCTGGAAGCTGGAAAATAGCGGGGAGGCGTCCTCGTGTTCCGCCTTGTCGAGAAATTATTCTTTGTAGTATAATAAAGGCGAGGAGATGAACGGCGTGATGAAGACAGTGAAGCGGACTTATAAGGATTCGCTTTTCCGCGACATATTTCATGATGAAGTTCGTTTGGCGGAGCTTTCAGCCGGTCTGCTCGGCGAAGTTGTAGAATTCTCTGATATACAATTGACGACCTTGGATTGGACATTTTTCACGGGGATTCGCAATGATGTGGGTTTCCTCGTGAAAGACTGCCACATCGTTCTTTTGGAGCATCAAAGCACGTTGAACAAGAACATGCCTTTGCGGCTGCTCATGTATATCGCTGAACTTTATCGCCAATATGTCGATGACGATGCTGTCTATAGACTGGCACGCATCCCGCTGCCTGCACCGAGATTCTATGTGCTGTACAATGGTGAGGAAGAAATGCCCGATCGATGGACGCAGCATCTTTCCGATGCTTTCGGTGGGAGAGTCGGTGACCTTGAGCTTACGGTCGAGGTCGTCAACATCAATGAGACGCAAGGCGGCGCCATTTTTGCCAAGAGCCGCGCATTGAAGGCGTACAGTGCATTCGTCGCCAAGGTGCGCCGACTTGTTAAAGATGGTGCGAGTCTTGAAGCAGCGGTGCGTCAAGGTATCCGATATTGTTTGGAAAATAACTATCTGGAGGAGTATTTCAGGAAAAAGCAGACGGAGGAGGTTTTTGACATGCTGAATTTCGTTTGGGATCAGGAACGCGCTCTGAAGGTTCGGGCGGAGGAAGCAGCAGAGGAAGCGGCAGCAAAAGCGGCAGCGGCAGCGTTGGAAAAAGGCATGGAAAAAGGCATGGAAAGAGGCATGGAAAGAGGAAAAGAGAGAGAACGGATCTTCTCCATTCGCAACCTCATGAAAAATCTGCAGTTTACGGCGGAAAAAGCCATGGACGCTCTTTCCATTCCGAAAGCGGAACAGGCTCGCTACAAAACGATGTTGTAAGGCTGGAAGATGAGTCTTGTGATGGAACGGTCTTGATGGAGGCGGCAGCTGATGGAGAGGAAGATCCTCTTGAATCCGGGTCCGGCGACGACGACGGATACGGTGAAGATGGCACAGGTCGTGCCCGATATTTGTCCGCGCGAAGAGGAGTTCGGCGTCATCATGCGCGAGGTGGCGCAGGGGCTTTTGAAGATCGTCCGCGCCGATGCGAAGGAGTTTTCGTGCGTGCTCTTCTGCGGCTCGGGCACGCTCAACATGGACGTGTGCCTGAACTCGCTTTTGCCTGCGGGGAAGAAAGCGCTCGTCGTCAACAACGGCGCGTATTCGGCGCGTGCCGTCGCTATCTGCCGCGCATACGGGCTGGCGCATATCGACCTGCGCTTTTCCGTCGAAGACGTGCCTGACCTCAAGGCGGTCGAGCGTGCGCTCGCGGACGATCCCGACATCGCTCTCGTCTATACGACGCATCACGAGACGGGCACGGGCGTCCTGAACCCCGTCCGCGAAATCGGTGCGCTCGCGCATGCGCACGGCGCGGCGTTCGTCGTTGATACGACTTCGACGTATGCGATGCTGCCCTTTTCGATGGAAGAGGCGAACATCGACTTCTGCATGGCGTCGGCGCAGAAGGGACTGCAGGCGATGACGGGGCTTTCCTTCGTCATCGGCCGCACCTCGCTCATCGAGGCGTCGAAGGCCTATCCTGTGCGCTCGTATTACTGCAACCTTTATCAGCAGTACGCCTACTTTGAAAAGACGGGTCAGATGCAGTTCACGCCGCCCGTGCAGACGATCTATGCGGCGAAGCAGGCGCTCGCCGAATACTTTGCCGAGGGCGAGGCGGCGAAGGCGGCGCGTCATGCGCGGGTGGCGCAGGCGATTCATCGCGGGCTTGCAGCCCTGGGGCTGAAGGAGGCGATCCGCCCGGAGATTCAGTCGGGACTCGTCGTCTCCGTGCTTTATCCTGCGGATGAGCGCTGGGATTTTGACCGCGTGCACGACTATTGCTATGCGCATGGCTTCACGATCTATCCGGGCAAGATGCAGGAGAAGGGGACGTT
>ERZ773005.1126-NODE-1126-length-15226-cov-11.583548_pt1 | contig 15226 bp, 14 predicted proteins | sample MGYA00580666_ERZ773005 | MGnify/ENA primary metagenome ERZ773005 (study PRJEB29015, sample SAMEA2737999) | human oral metagenome | biome: human oral; feature: human-associated habitat; material: dental | place: China | collected 2061 ...
TATTGCCGAGTTGGAGCGCATTCAGGCGATGAACCCAATACGCCGCTGGTTCTACCAGAAATTCCATATCTAGCGGAACCCTGAACACGTAGACCCGCACGATTGCCCGCTCAAGGGCGCATCGTGCGGGTATTTTTATACACTAGATTCAGGCAGTAACCTCGCATCTTGGCTCGCTAAATCGTAGCCTGAACCTCCACACATCAGATAAGGTTCGCCTGGGCGTGTGATTAAAAACGTATAGCCTCAGTTGAAAAGTTCGGCTAGGCGAACTATTGTTAAATTATCCTGTTTCGCACCGGTTTATCGAGGATGATCGACATCTAGGTACGAAGCCTCAATGAGTCGGAGGCGATTCCTACAGGTCAGCAGGGTAATGCATCCGCAGCATAAGAAAGCGAAATCATGACAACCGTATTCACTGCGCACCGTCACGGTGCGAACGCTAACACTGTAAGTACCGCACATCCGCGCCGTTTTCTCATGCTGGGGATAGCCTTGGCCAGTATCCTTGTGCTTCTGCTCAGCGCCTGTACTTCGGCGGGGAAGCAAGACGAAAAGAAGACTGTGCTCACCACCTTCACCGTGCTGGCGGATATCGCTAAAAACGTTGCGGGTGATCACCTGAATGTCGAATCGCTGACCAAGCCCGGAACTGAGATTCACGAGTATGAACCTACTCCCAGCGATATTAAGAAGGCGCATGATGCTGATTTGGTGCTCGACAACGGGCTGAACCTGGAAAGCTGGTTTACCAAGTTTGTACAGGATTCTAACGCCCCGCACGCCACCGTGAGCGAGGGGGTGCAGCCGATCAATATTGCCGAGGACGCTTATGCAGGCAAACCCAACCCGCATTCGTGGATGAGTCCCAAGAACGTGCAGGTTTACGTGGATAATATGGTGCGCGAATTCAGTAAGCTTGATCCCGCCCATGCCGATGATTACCGCACCAATGGGGAAAACTATAAGAAACAGCTGCAGCAGGTTCAGGATGAGCTGGTGCGCGATGTTAGCGTTCTGCCTGAGAATCAGCGGGCGCTCGTAACCTGCGAAGGTGCTTTCTCGTACTTGGCGGCGGATGCCGGTCTCAAGGAAAAATATATTTGGGCGGTGAACTCTGAACAGCAGGCAACCCCCTCGCAGCTAAGCTCGACCATTGATTTTGTGCGCGAGAACCAGGTGCCCGCCGTATTCTGTGAGTCTACCGTTTCGGATGACCCCATGCGCCAGGTCGTGGATGCGACCGGTGCCAAATTCGGCGGCGTGCTTTATGTCGATTCCCTCTCTGAGGCGAATGGTCCGGTTCCTACCTATCTTGATATGATTCGTCACGATGCGCGCACCATTGTCGCGGGGCTGACGGGCAAGCAATCTTAGCCGGTCGGCGGCGGGAGAGTAGGCCGCCGCATACTGCGCCCCCCGCCGGTTCGTGGTGAGGGGCGCATCCCACCGTCACAGATGACGAGCGGGGCTTAGAAGAAGTACGCGAACGAAATTTTGTCGGATACAAAACTTATGGAAACACTGTTGAGAGTCGAAAATTTGGGCGTCCATTATGGAACCGTGCGCGCCCTGTACGAGACTACTTTCGAGCTTGGTACCGGGAGTATATGCGGACTGATCGGCATGAACGGTTCGGGAAAATCGACCCTCTTCAAAGCCATTATGGGTGTTATTCCCGCGCATACCGGAACCGTGGAGATCGCGGGCAAAGAACCATACCTTGCTCGTAAAAACGGCATTGTCAGCTATGTGCCGCAGAGCGAAGAAATAGACTGGAGCTTTCCCGTCTCGGTGCGTGAGGTCGTGGCGATGGGGCGGTACCGCGGGCTGGGCATCACCCGTCGGCTGCGTGCCACCGATAAGCAGGCGGTCGAGCACGCCCTAGAGCGCGTGGAGCTGACCGAGCTTGCGCATCGTCAAATTGGGGCGCTCTCGGGTGGGCAGCGCAAGCGGGCATTCGTGGCGCGGGCGATAGCGCAGGGCGCGCGGCTTCTATTACTTGATGAGCCCTTCGCCGGAGTGGATAAAAGGTCAGAATCCATGCTCATTCAGGTGTTGAAACAAATGCGCAGCGAGGGTGCAACCGTGCTGGTTTCAACCCATGACTTGGCGTCTCTACGTGCCTTTGCCGACGATGCTCTGCTGCTGCGCCAAACGATTTTGATGCACGACACCCCGCAGGCGGTGTTAGCCCCCGAAAACTTGGTGCAGGCGTTCGGTATGCAGGTTCAGGCGGGCGCTGATAGCGGCGCATCCGACGAGCAGACCCGGCGTGAGAAGGGAGAATAGCATGAGCATTCTGGATTACCTGGTGGAACCGTTCACCCTTCCCTTCATGACGCGCGCCATGGTCGTTACTGTGATCGCCGCCGTGGTCTGCGCGCTGCTTTCCTGCTGGCTCGTGATGCTCGGCTGGTCGCTTATGGGCGATGCGATCTCGCACGCGGTACTGCCCGGCGTGGTGCTCGCCTATATTGCGGGCATCCCCTTTGCTGTGGGAGCGGTGATTGCCGCTCTCGTTGCCGTTACCTTGATCGGCGCGGTCCAGCGCAGCGGGCGCGTGCGTGAGGACGCCGCTATCGGCATTGTCTTCACAACTCTTTTTGCGCTCGGCCTTGTACTGGTTTCGGTGACACCCTCAAGTACCGACCTGAACCATATTCTTTTCGGGAACGTGCTGGGCGTATCCTGGCCGGATGTCTGGCAGGTAGCTATTCTCGCCGTCATCGTGGCGGGTGTCCTGCTTATTAAACGCCGCGATTTTATTCTGTACGCCTTCGACCGCGGGTTCGCGCACGCTATCGGGCTGCGCCCCAGGGTTCTTGGAGCGCTGCTTCTGGTGATGCTGGCGCTCACGAGCGTGGTGGCGCTGCAGATCGTGGGAGTCGTGCTCGTGGTTGCCATGCTTGTGATTCCCGGATCGACCGCACGTCTGCTTACCGACCGTTTCACGCCAATGCTCGCGGTCTCGGTCGGGGTGTCGGTGCTGGGTACGCTCGTGGGGCTTTATGGCAGCTACCACCTGGATATTTCACCCGGTGGCGCCGTGGTCGTTACCCAGGGCATTATTTTCTTGACCGTGTATATTTTCGCTCCGCGCTACGGAATTCTGGGGCGGATGCGCGCGGCACGCCGCCCGGCAGAGCAAGCAGAAGTCTAGGTTTGCGGCAGATTCGCGCGGGAACGCGAGCAAGTTCACTCGGCGGCTCGGGCGCAAGCCGCACACGATGCGCCTAAGGTATCCGACCCCCCCCGAGGCAAGGCTATGACGGGCGAGAGACGAAAAGCCCAGCCGCTGCGGCGGTTCCTAAGGGTATAGCACCCGACCCCGGGTTTTGAGCGGCAGGCACATCGGAACTATCGGCGTGCGCGAGAACCCGCACGTTAACCGCCTCCGAAAAGGGGGCGCCTTCTTCAAGAAGTAAACGCGCGCCGGGAACAAAACCGTGATCCTGCAGATAGCGCAGCAGCTTCGGGTCAGAATCGGTGATCCGCTCCAAAATCACGCGCTCGCCGGGCTCGCACTGAGTGAGCGGAACGGTCTGGGGGAATGAGATACGCCCGGACGCATCCGGAATAGGATCGCCGTGCGGATCGCGCGTAGGATGGTCCAGAATCGCGTCGATACGCTCAATCATGAAATCAGATACCGCATGTTCGAGAACCTCGGCTTCGTCATGCACACGGTCCCAGGTGTAACCCAAAGTTTCCACTAGGAAAGTTTCGATCAGGCGGTGGCGGCGAATCATGGCGACCGCATAGGTGCGCCCTAGCGGGGTGAGTTCGATGGCGCCGTAGCGCTGATGGTCGATCAGATCGGCCGTCGCAAGTCGTTTAAGCCCGTCTGAGACCGAAGAAACCCGCAGCCCCATGCGTTCGGCTAGGGCGGATGCGGTCGCAGGAGCTTCCGTCCACTCTTCAAGTGACCAGATGGCTTTGAGGTAGTTCTGGGTGCTCACAGATAGTTCTGACAAGGGCATAAGGATAAGTTTACCGAAGTTCGGGTTCGGGTGTGCCTTTTCTTACCGCGAGCAGATAGTATTTCGACGAAAAGATAACGAATTGCTATCTGCTCGCGCGTGGGTAGTCTCGGTTAGGATGGGGTCATGAGCGTTCTTCTGTACGACCCCGACTGCGGTTTCTGCACCGCGAGCGCGAACCTGCTGCGTCGCCTCGAACCGAGGGCGCGTATCTTGCCTGGAACGCCTGAAAATCTTGTGCGGTACCGCGTGGATACGCGCCGTTTCGCCCACGCTTTGCCGTTCATTAACGATGCCGGGCAGATCATCTACGGTTCGGATGCGATCGCCCTGACTCTGAGCACGTGCTCGGATGCGACGCTGCGCGGCAAGTTCCTGCGTGCCGCCGGGGTTCTCCTGTTGAACCCGCCGATGCGCCCCGCCGCGCACCGAGTGTATCGGTTGGTGGCGGGGCACCGGGCACAGATTTCTCGCCTTACCTCTCGCTTGGGGTGCACCTCTTCGTGCGCGGTAAAACCGGTCTGATTGCAGAACATATTCGCAGCGTTCTCATCATATTTTAAGAAGCTATATGCAGCTATTAATTCCAGATTCTCTTGATAGTGTAAGTACTGTTTGTTGCTGATGAGACGGGAGGACCTGTGGCAGAATTTGATAATTCTAGACCATCCAAAGTTGCAACTGGTCGCGCCATTCTTTTTGTAGGAATTGTTGCTCTTGGCATAATTACATTCGCCTGGTGGATCCTTGCCATTATTTTCGGGTTTATTTCACCTTTTGAGGCATGCCAGACCATTTTTAAGTGGGTGACTGCTCCTGACTGGGAAGGATGGGGAAATATTCTGAGAAATACAGCTGGTTGGGCTGCTCTAATCGCTGCCATCGCAACTGTGACGGTAGCTTTGAAGACAAATACGACACGGGCTAAGGAAGCTGCCAGCGCAGATTTCCGGGATCAAATGCAGTGGGCAGCAGATCATTTAGGCGAGGATGTAACACCTTATCAGTTTGTGTATGCATTAATGCTGGTTGAGCGGTATGCAAAACTTCCTCCAACTCTTCTTTCGGATGAGGATAAAGAATTAGCTGTTAGACTTCAGGCTTTAATTGAACAAAGTACTGATATTTCAGAGGATGCTGAACAAAATGAGGTATCTGATGAGAACGATGAGGCTACTTCCAACAGTGAGCCGAACACGGTAAACTGAGATAACTAATGGTGAGGGAAGGGAACGTGCTATGAGTACTCACACTGCTGAAGGACTATATAACTCCGTCATGCGCAATGGAAAACCTGCACGTTTACGTTCTGATTATAAGAAGGTCGTAGATACCGAAGTTGGTGAGCTACGGCAAAGCATTTCTCAGCAGGTCAAAGAACGTCAGCAAAGCAAGTTTCAAGATTCTCCACAGCCTTGGTGGACAACGGTGGTGAATCCGATTCGTAATATTTTTAATCGGTAGATTATCAATATTGAGGTTTATACCTGCATAACGTAGTGAGGTCATCCAGATAATCTGGATGACCTCATCGTTTTATTTTGTCGGGCTGGCAGAATCCAGCCGGTTGAGCAGGTCGAGTACCGCCGGGCGTGCCGCCTGCTCTTCGTGCCAGAGCGAGCGCATGAGCGTGCGGCTGACTGCTTGGGTGGTAATGCCGAGCGCCTGTGCAACTGCCCGCTGCTGCCCGCGAACTCCGGGAACGAGCAGATCGACGACCCGCCATTCGGCCTCGGTACGGTCGGAACATACCCGATACAGCAGGCGTGTGAGCCCCGAAGCCATGTCTGCGACTGCGCGATTGTGTGCCGATACCGCAATACCGCGGGCGGGGGCGCCGGTGCGTGCCGCCTCCACGGCAAGCCGTGAGAATTCGAGGGCGTCGCCGGTGCAGTCGTTCGTGCTGACCGTTCCCAGTGCCCCGGCGAATCGGGGAATGCGCAGCTCGCCAACTCCGATGCCAACCCAGAATCCCTGCTCACGCGAAGCATACAGGGCCGCCTGCAGGGCGTCTGCGGAACTCTCGAAGGCACCCTGAATTTCGTCCGGATAGGTTTGTGTGAATTCAACTCGGGGATTGAGTTTGGAGAGCTTGTCGAGAAGCGCAGGCAATGAAACCTGTGGGGAACGTTGAATGAAGGTTAACACGAACACCCCTCCATTATGCCTGAGCGCCTCGGGTTTTGATAGGGTTTCGCGGCACGGGTTGGCATGGGCAAGCACACCCGGGCGATGCCGTTTCTCACAATCGTGGCGGGTTTGGTGCCGATGAGCGTGCGCGCCGCATAGAACTGTCTAATATGCCTTGTCAGCCCTCGATTGCGGGTGATTCCCAGGAGGTGGCGGAGCGTATCAAACCCAGGTATCCGCCTAGCGTCAAGAGTTCGGGGATGCTCTGCGGCACGAACCGGTGCAGGCTGTCGGATGCGACCAGCACGGAACACCACTGCCCGCGTGAGAGAGCCACGTTCAGGCGGTTAGGGGAGAGCAGAAATTCTGCGCCTCGCCCCGACACTCCGGCATTTGAGGAGGCCATTGACACGATCGTCACCGGCGCCTGCTGACCCTGAAACTTATCAACGGTTCCCACGCGCACGCCGTGACCGTCCGCATCCAGAAGTCCGGCGCGGCGCAGGTGCTCCGCAATGGTATCGACCTGCGCGTTATAGGCGGCGACCACCACAATATCCTCGCCGGTGAGCTCGCGTGCGGGGTGATTCGCCCCGGGAGTCCAGGAAGCACCCACGAACTCGCCCGCTAGGCGCGTGACGGCTGCCGCCTCTATTTCGGAACGTACGGTGCAGTGCTCGTGGTGAACGCCGTACATATACAGCCCGGGATCGGCAGGGATAATAGGTTCTTCCCGTGCGGGAACCTTGAGGATGCGCTCGCTCGCCGCCGCAGCCGAGTGCAGCTTCCCGCTGTAGGACAGTGCAGAAACCGGCGCGCACAGCTGCGGGTGCATACGCCAGGTGACCTGCAGAAAATAACCGAATGCAGCGGGCAGTACCGACTGCCCGCCAGACAGCCAACCCAGCGCCGAGGTATCCAGCGGGTACGGATGCTCACCCACCGCCACCTGCGGCAGCTGCTGCGGATCACCCAGCAGAAGCAGGTTCCGTGCGGCTCTTCCAACCGCCAGGGTGTTAGCGAGCGAAAACTGCCCGGCTTCGTCAATAACGAGCAGGTCGAGCGAGCCCTCAGGAATACGGTTCGGGTTCGCAAAATCCCAGGCGGTCCCGCCAAAAAGAACGCCGGGCGAAGTTCCGGCACCGGATTTTTCGCCGCCAGACCCACCGGAATTGTCTAATAAAGCGGTCAGATCTTTATCGCTGACCTCAACCCAGGGGTAATCGGGGAGCTGAGATTTGCCCTTGGCGCGCATCACCCGGTCGGCGGGAAACAGGTTACGTTCCAGGCACGCGGTCAGCATATTCTCCACGACGGCGTGAGACTGCGCCACCACACCCACTTTTGCGCCCGCCGCAACCAACCTGGCGATCACCTGCGATCCCAAGAAGGTCTTACCTGACCCAGGCGGACCCTGAACTGCCACATAGGAACGGTCAAGGTCACGAACCGCCGCGAGTACCGCCTCAACAGTAGGCAGCTCGGCGTGAGAAAACTCCGTCTCTTGGGGCAGACTCTCGCGGGTTTTGAGCCGCGGTGGGCGGCGTTCGATAAGGTCAAGTGTCCCGGTCGCGGCAACGTTGGGGAATGAGTCTTCAACCTCGACCGCTACGCGCACAAGCGCCGCCTCTAGCTGCTTTGTCGTCACGGGTGCGCCCGGGGTGAGCCCCAGCGGGAAAGCCTCATGTTCTTCATCGTTCACGCGGATGCGCTCGGCAACTACCATCACAACCCGCTGCCCGCCGCCTGCCGCCAAAGCAGCATCCTCTGCGGGTTCGCCCGGTTCCTCATACGGTTCGAGAGACATAATTTTCGCCCCGAAAAAACCGAGTCTATGCAGCGTATCTGGCACGCGGGCCTGCGGGTTAGTCGCGCGGAACGCCTCCACCTGGGAATCGATGCTTTCGTATGCCTTCGCGGGCGCATCATCGGCACTATAAAGCAGATAATGCCCGGTATCGTCGGCCTTGAGAGTGTGCGAATCCGCCAGGGTGGCGACCGCACGCAGAGTACGCATTTTCGCCCCGCGCACGCGCTCCCAATCGGTTGCGGTCTCAACACTCTCGAAAATCACGCAATTGCGCGTATTCGCCCAATTCTCGTAGGGTTCGTGCAGGCGGCGTAGATGATCCCGCCAAAATGGTGCCTTTTCGCGGCGATAGAAATCGACACCGGAGAGGAGCATCGCCAACCGGGTATTTTCGCCAGATAATCCCCGATTCTTCTGATTCTGCTTTTCGAGCTCGGCAAGGCGTTCCCGCAGGCGCTCAAGCTGAGCGTATTCTTCATCATCGTCGGCAGGGGTGGCAGGCCGCACCCGGTACGGATGCTGTGCCTTCGTGGGAATGCCCTCAAACGTCGATTCCGCTGCGGAATCACCGGAATCCGCCCAGGATTCTTCGTCTGAATCATCGCTGCGATGAGGGACGAGCTCTGGTTCGTCAAGCGTTTCGGATGCGCCAGCTTCGGCCTCCGCCCGTGCCGCACACGCCGGGCAGTCACCGCAGCTCAGCAGGTTGGGAATATCGGCGAGTGCCACACCCTCCCGCCATGATGCGCGCAAAAATTCGTAGCGTTCCGTGAGGGTTTCCAGCACCGGGATTAGCCTCGCGAGCGGGTAGTGTTCCGTGCCCTGAGCGGTGCGTATTTCCACATCGGCGTCCGCCATATTCCTCATGTCTGTGCCACATGAAGCCTGTGCCGCCTCCAGGAGTGCCACGACTTCTGGGTTTAACTGGGGCGCGCCGCTATCACTACGCACGACATGAGAGAGCTCGCTCGCGGTGGTGTCGTGTTCGTTCTCCCGGGTGCCTGCCGTATGCCGCGAAAAATCGGCGTAGAGCGCCGTCTCGCAGTGGTGAACACGCAAAAGCTCCGCGATGGCGACTCTCGGCAGATCGTCGGGCGCGGATGCGGCAGAGGGTGAAGACACGAAACTATCCTTCGGAACGGGGTGAGTGAATATGCGCGAATAGCCGCAGGGGCGCTCGCGATGCGCGGCTACTGTATGCCTGTAGACGTACTCGGCAGTCAGATAAATATACAATACTTTGCATATTCGTGCTCTACTGCGAGCTGGGAACCTCGGCTGGGTTTTGCTCCACCGCCTGGGAGGGCGTATCCCCCTGCGGCACGTTCTCACCGGCGGGTGAAGCGGAAGATGAACCATCCGGGGACTGCGAGGAATTCGGGGAGGAACCCGAACCTGTCGCATCGGGAGACGAAGATGAACCCGGTACCTGCGAGTCCGAAGGTGCGGGTGTTCCCGTGGGAGTCGCGGGAGGTTCAGTACGCGCCGCCACAATCGCAGCGGCGCTATCGACCGTATCCTTCGCGCCAGGCAGAGCCTCCGCACCGCCGACATCGTTGAGCAGACTCACGAAAATCAGGCGTGTGCCGTCTGGGCGGGTCGCATACCCCGATAACGAAATAGCTGTGAACAGCGTGCCGGTTTTTGCCGCCACATGCCCGCGCGCATACTTATTCGCTTCTCCGCTAAAACGATCCTTGAGCGTACCCGAAACACCCGCAACCGGGAATCTGCGCTCAAGCTCGTCATGCTTCGGGTGCGCCGCCAACGCCCCCAAGGTTTGCGCCAGGGTGCGTGCCGTCACCCGGTTCTGCAGGGACATACCGCTCACATCCGCCTGCACCAGCCCGGTAACCGAAATCTTCGCCTCCTGCAGTTTCTCGCGCACAAGTTTCTGTGCCTCGGATGCGCTGCCCTCACGCCCCGCAGCGATCGCCATATTGCGCCCCAGCACCTCGGCGAGCACATTATCGGACTCTAACATCATCACAAAGGCCTGATCGAGCGCGGATGCCGACTGAACCTGAGCGATCTGCTCAGCATCGGCCTCACGGGGGCGGCGGTCGGCAACCGTAAATACGTACCCTGCTTTGACCTCTGCATGCTCTTCACTCGCCTTATTGAGCACCTTCACGAACGCTTCTAGGGCGGCGATTCCGGCGTCTTGCGGGCGTGCCGGTTTGTCGGGGGTGGACTGCCCGGGCACGGTGTGCGAGGCCAGCGCGATCGGGTTAATCGGGGTGATCTGCCCGGATTCAAGGTCGCCGGGCTCCCAGCCGGGGTTTGTCGCGGAACCCGTGTAAATCGTGGTGTCGAGGTAGACGGGGAAGGTGCCGTGCGCGACCTTGCGTTCGTTCATCTGCTGTACGGTATCCGCAGCGAGCGTGCTCAGCCCGGCGCGCATCGTCGGTGAATCCGCAGTGGCCGGTTCCGTGGCTCCTTCCACGAGCAGAGTGTCGCCGCCTGCCACCAGAAACAGCCCATTTTTACCCTGCACCACCGAGGTTGTGAAAGTGCGTTCCGGGGCGGTCTGCACGAGCGCAAAATAGGTCAGAATCTTCATATTCGAGGCGGGCAGGCGCGGGGTATCTGGGGCATCCGCATAGAGCTCGCGTGTGCCGTCAAGGGCGGTCACAAGCATGGAATGGGCGGGGTAGGTGCGCTCCTGAAAGAGCTTATCAAGCCGGGTTTTCAGGTCTTGAAGCTGCTGAGCATCCAGCACCGGAGTGGGGCTCGGCGTGGGTGTGACCGACGGGGTTACGGATGCGGTGCCGCTCTGCGACTGTCCGCCGCTTGGGTTTGAGCATGCGGCAAGGAATAGCGCGGGTGCTGCACCGAGCAGGGCGCGGCGAGTGAACGGGGTGTTTATCGGTTGGGGTGAACGCATCTTAAGAGCATAACGAATTCCGCCGCGAAATACCGAGCCGTTACGCGCATCGCGAGGACTGCACGCTACCAGCCCGCCTGGAGATAGCGTGATGATGTTCGCGGCAACGTATTCGAAAGCACGATTTTTGTGGCATTGAATGGGTGTTGTGCACGCGTTCAGGGGGTACAATGGGGGAGTTGTTCGCCGCCTTGATGCGCGGTGCAGAGGCTTACATTCATAGAAAGAGGTTCCCATGGAACTCGACGTCACGATTGAAATCCCCCGCGGCTCCCGTGTGAAGTACGAGATAGACCACGAAACCGGTCGTCTGTATCTAGATCGCGTGCTGTTCACCTCAATGCAGTACCCCACCGCATACGGCTACTTTGAGAACACACTCGGCGAGGATGGCGATCCGCTGGACGCCATGTTGGTTCTAGACGTTGATATTGTTCCCGGTGTGATCGTGGAGGCTCGCCCGGTTGCTGTCTTTAACATGACTGACGAGGCTGGTGGCGATGCGAAGGTACTGTGCGTGCCCACCGATAAGCGCTACGATCACATCAAGTCGCTGGCGGACGTGCCCGAGCAGCTCAAGGCTGAGATTCAGCACTTCTTCGAGCGCTACAAGGACCTGGAACCCGGCAAATGGGTGAAGGGCGAAGGCTGGGACGACATCGCTGCGGCAGAGAAGATGGTTCAGGAGGCGATCGACCGCTTCGCCGCTGAAGGTCACTAGGTCTTACTCGCGTTCCTGTTAACATCGGGAGCGGTTTCTTCATTCGGGAGCACTTTATTTGCTCCCACATGAAGAAACCGCTCCCGTTTGTATTAGGGGGGCAAGAGCGGTTCTCGCGGTTGCTATTATGGAGCCGCAGTTTTCCCGAGGAGCTTTATTAAAAATTAATTTTATTTTTGTTGAACTGCGGTGGATGAACATATACCGTGGTGAAGTAATACAGCGTTCATTAAATCTTAGATAAATACTGCGATGAGGTTATTCGCCCATAATCTGGGTATCTGTACGCGATATAGCATTACGTATTTCTTAATTAAGAGTTGGTTGTGCGCCAGGAAATTTGCAGCATATTTACATCCTGAAAATGCATATTCCGTAGTGAGGAGTATAAATGAAAGGCTTTGTATGTGAATGTCGAAATGCCATTCGTTTAACTGCCACGGCAGGGGTTTCTGCGATTTTCGCGGGTGCTGATACTGCTGCGCGGGCTACTGTCCCGAACGCAATACGCAAGGTTCTTGGTACTGAAAATGTAGATAATACGTCGCACGGTATTACCGGCAAAACTAAGTCCGTTGTCGCCCTGCGAACGCGCGTGTCAGCTCTGGCCGAGACAATAACGGAATATAGTAAAGCTATTGGGCGGAGCCGAAAAACGAAACAGCTTTGGAATAGTGTCTCTGGTCTGGGGAGCGCTGTCCGTCAGAGGACCTTGTCAATGAGGTCGGTGAATGCGCCGCAAACCCTTGGGAAGCAATACTCACCCTTGAGGGAATTGCTTCAGCCTGTCTTCCAGAGGCTATCTTCGCAACTTTATATGGCATCGCTCGTCTGGGGCAGCGTGTCTATGTTGTGTGGAGGGCGCACGAAGGAGCGTCAGTATACGCCGGATCATCCAGAGTATGTAGCGCTGACGAGTGCACTGAAGGGTGGTTACTTCAGTGGTTTTTTAGAAGCGGTCTGTGTCTTTCTCGTGATTCTCAGTGCTCGGGCCGTTGTGCCAGCTTCAAAGCTTTCTGCGCTGTCTCTTCCGCGGCTGCAGATAGCTGGTATCGCATGGATTTCCTACCTCATCTTTCCGCTAGTACTCGTATTGGTGCAGCGTCCACTGGTGGTGCGTGCGCAGCATGGCTCTCCGGGAGGGCTGCTATTCGCTGCATGCGATATCTTAGTGCCGCCGCTGGTGTATCTGGTGGTAACACTAGGGATGTTTCAGGATGTAGGCAAGGCGGCAACAGTAGGTTCCTGTGCCTTAGTTTTCTATCTGGTCTACGCGGCATGGCTTAAACCCTGGAAGCCTGGTTTAACCCAAGCAGAGTTACGCAGCAAGATCGAGCAGACCAAGCAGATGACCCGCGAACTGGTGAGCGATATCGCGCAGGAGTACGCCGGGATGATGCAGGAGCGTGCTGAGATTATGCAGAAATACGCTGATGTTGATGATCCGGCGATTAAGGATCTGTTCCTGCCGGGTAATCGTTATCGTATGCCCCTCGATCATGACGAGAGCCGTTCCTAGCTCGCTTCTTTTATGCGCTGCATCTGTTAGTACATCTGCGTGTTCCGGGAGCGGTTTATTTTTTGTATGGGGTCAGGGTGGGCTCTCGCACAGGTGCCTATCCTTCTGAGAAATTTATTTTAGGAATGCTGTTTAATACAACTTGTTTCATAATCAATAATTTTCTGCAGAATCTTTATTGAAAATTAATTTTATTTTCATTGCACTACTGTCAGGGAAGCATATAGTATGGGATTAATACGGTGTTCATTAAATTTTATATGGGCATGGAGGTGGTTTATTCGGGGCATTTATGCGTAATAGAGTCCAACTCATTCTTGGTCAAGAGTTAGTTGTTCATCAAGGAATCAGCAGTGCATTACATCTTTGAAATGGTTATGTCACGGTGAGGAGTAAAGATGAAGTACATGGTTAATCGTCGAAATGCTGTCCGTTTGACTACCGCAGCAGGGGTTTCAGCGATTTTTGCGGGCGCTGGTACTGCCGCGCAGGCGGCTACTCCGAATGCAAAGCGCAATAGTCTTGACTTGGCTCTTGATACGTTCTTTGGGGGTCATCAGAGCCTCCAGCCTGCGCACTCTGGGGGCTCTCAGGCTGCTGCCAAGCCGAAAACAAAATATAGGACCGCCGATGAGCATCTTGACGCAATTCTAGAGAAGCTCTTGCAGGTTCCGGATTACCTTCAGCGTGCAGATCCTAAAACTTATCCCAACTTTGAGGCAGAGTTGGATAAGTATCTGGACGGTATTACTGTTCTTAATCCTCGTGATTATGGCTATGATACCGAAAAGGCAAATAGTACGCCGGATCACACCACCAACAAATCGGACAAGGCAGATCGTGCCGTCGCTAAGATGGATACGTTAGATGGCAGCACGAGCAAAGCTGAGCCTGTCTTTGACCTCTGGGCGTGCATTGCGGCCGTAGCAGGGGTTGTAGGGCAATATGGGCTGCCAGTTATGAAAGTCATAGGATGGATTCGAAAGGCGAAGGAACTTTACAGCGACGTCTCTGGTATTTTGAGTGCTATTAAGAGGGGAGAAGCTGTTGCTGAGGTCGGTGAGGATGGTGCAAAAGTTTTGGAAGCAATACTTGGTATTGAGGGAGTTACCTCAGCCTGTTTTTCTTAGGGTGTTTTTACGACGCTGCGCGATATAAGAGGGGCTGAGGTGGCGTAATTAGTCGTGCCCCGTGGAGAATGCGGGAAGGGATACATATGGAGAGCAGTCAGTATACGCCGGATCACCCAGAGTATGTACCGCTGGGCGCTGCGTTGATGGGCGGTTATTTCATCGGTTTTTTCGAATCGTTCTGTGTCTTTTTTGTGATTCTCGCTGCTGGGGCTGTTGTGTCCGCTTTGGGGTTCTCTGCTCTGTCTCTTTTTCAAGCGGTTAGGATCGTGCTGGTTTCTTATCTTATCTTCCCGCTACTACTCGCGTTAGCTCAGCGTCCGTTGGTGGTGCGTGCACAGCGCCCCTCTCCGGGAGGGGTGCTGTTTGCTACATACGAATTCTTAATTCCTCCACTGGTGTACTTAGTGGTCGCACTGGTAGTAACTCAAGATACAGATAAGACCGCGATAGTGGGGATCTGTGCCTTGGTCTTTTACCTAGCTTACGCGGCATGGCTTAAACCCTGGAAGCCTGGTTTCACCCGGGCGGAGATACGCAGCAAGATTGAGCAGACCAAGCAGATGACTCGTGAGATGTTTGGTGAGACTATGCAGGAGCGTGCTGAGACGATGCAGAAGAATGCTGAGGTTGATGACCCTGCGGTCAAGGATTTGTTCTTGCAGGGTAATCGTTATCGGATACCTCTCGATCATGACGAGAGGCGTTCCTAGCTCGCTTCTTTCTTGTGCTGCACCTGTAAGTGTCTGCGTGTTCCGGGAGCGGTTTCTTTATTTGGGAGCACTTAAAGTGCTCCCAAATAAAGAAACCGCTCCCACTTGTGTGTGAGTGTCTTCTCATCTAGAGAATTTCAAAATTTTTCCGAATAATAGTTCGTATTTACTGTATTTTTAGTCTCCCTGCGGTGTAAAATTCTTAAAAACCGAACTATTATTCGTATTTTTAAGGGGGATGCGGCCATCATGCCGCACATACGATGGCTTTTCATGCAGAAGAGTTTGCTCAGAACTTCGGGCAGCGAGTGCGGCGCATCCGTAAGGAAG
>ERZ773005.1127-NODE-1127-length-15219-cov-6.232986_pt1 | contig 15219 bp, 14 predicted proteins | sample MGYA00580666_ERZ773005 | MGnify/ENA primary metagenome ERZ773005 (study PRJEB29015, sample SAMEA2737999) | human oral metagenome | biome: human oral; feature: human-associated habitat; material: dental | place: China | collected 2061 ...
GCGGCACGGCGACGCTCATCGGCGATCCGCCGAACATCATGATCGGCAGCGCCGTCAAGGAGCTGACGTTCGCGGCGTTCATCGAGAACCTCGCGATCATCTCGATCATCAACCTCATCCTCATCACGGCGATCTTCGTCCTGCTCTATCGCAAGCATTTGACGACGAAGCCCGAGCTCAAGGCTCTCGTGATGCAGGAGAACGAGCGGGACGAGCTCAAGGACATCCCGCTTCTCAGGAAGTGCCTGTTCGTGCTTGGACTGGTCATCTTGATGTTCTTCCTTCATTCGCTCACGGGTCTTGAGTCCTCGCTCATCGCGATTGCGGGCGCGTTCCTCCTGCTCCTTCTGGTCGGCAAGGAAGAGTTCGTCGAGCACGCGATGCACGGCGTCGAGTGGCCGACGATCTTCTTCTTCATCGGTCTCTTCATCGCCGTCGGCGGCCTCGTGGAGACGGGCGTCATCCGCGATCTTGCGGTGCAGGGCGTCAATCTCACGGGCGGCGACGTGACGAAGACGTCGATGCTCGTCCTGTGGATGAGCGCGATCGTCTCGGCGTTCCTCGACAACATTCCGTTCGTTGCGACGATGATTCCGCTGATTCAGGACATGGGGTCGATGGGCGTTTCGAACCTTGAGCCGGTTTGGTGGAGCCTCGCGCTCGGCGCCTGCCTCGGCGGCAATGGCACAATCATCGGTGCGTCTGCAAACGTCATCGTCGCGGGCATGGCGGCGGAGAGGGGCGTCCCCATGACGTTCGTTCGCTTCATGATGGTCGGCTTCCCGCTGATGATCCTGACGATCTTCACCTCGACGGTCTACGTCTACCTGCGCTATCTGATGTAATCTGTCTTTTTACCTCCCTCGCCTGCGGGGGAGGTTTTCTTTTTTTTGCGGCACGCGAAAGAAATGACCTTAGTCGAGCAGGATTTATGTCGCGCGGCTAGAAAAGAGGCAGGAGCAATCAATCATGCAGCGCCGTTTGACTGTCGGCGGGTTCACTGAGGAAGTGCGGATGAAAGGAAGCCGCCCGGATGTGGGAAGATGGGCGACTGAAATTATCGGTGATTCCTTAAGGCCGTCGGAGCAAGCGGTGTTTCCTTTGGAGGGATTCTTGGTGAAATTTTCTTCGGGGCGCGGCTTCGGCATGTGCGCCGTATTCGTTCTTACAGGCGCGGTGCTCGGCGGGCTTCTGGGCGAGGCTCTGCGCGGCGTGGAGGCGCTTTCTTCGATTGCGCCGCTTCTTTCCGAGACGCATCCGGCGTTCGTCTTGGCGCCCGTTGCACTTGATCTCTTCGTCGTCAGCGTGAGTTTCGGCCTTTCTTTCACGCCGAACATCATGAGTCTCGTCGGCGTCATCGTCGCGCTGATTCTTTTTCGACGTTATTGAGGGAGCGTTGATAAATTCAGCGTCATCCTTTTGTCCGTAATTCCTTGAGGGGGAAAGATCCATGTTCATCCTGGCATCGGCTTCGCCGCGCCGCCGCGATCTTCTCGCGCAGATCGGCGCCTCGTTCCGCGTGGAAGTGAGCGAGGCTGAAGAGGTGCGCGAGGCGAAGACGGCGGAGGAGCTTGTCCGCACCAACGCGCTTGCCAAGGCGCGTGCCGTGGCAGCGCACGCCTCGCTTCCTGTGCTCGGCGCCGATACCGTCGTCGCGCAGGGCGCATGCATCTTCGGCAAGCCCGCAGACGAGGGGGAGGCGTGCGCGATGCTCGCCGCGCTCTCGGGACATGCGCACGACGTCCTGACGGGCGTCGCTTGGTGCAGGGGAGGCCGGGAGTTTTCGACGGTCGAGAAAACGCGCGTCTTCTTTGCTCCGCTTTCAGAAGAGGCGATCGCGCGTTACGTCGCCACGGGCGAGCCTCTGGGCAAGGCGGGCGCCTATGCGGTGCAGGGACGTGCCGCCGTCTTCGTCGAGCGCGTCGAAGGCTCGTTTTCGAACGTCGTCGGACTGCCGCTTCATGCGGCGGCAGTTCTGGCAGAAAGAGCGGGGGTCGATCTCTATGACGCTTCTCGTGCGTGACCTGCCCGTCGACGAACGGCCGCGTGAAAGGCTTCTGTCCGAGGGCGCGGCGAGCCTTTCCAACACGGAACTGCTCGCCGTTCTCCTGCGCACGGGCGTCAAGAACGATTCGGCGCTCCGCGTCGCCGAGAAGGTGCTCGCGCTCTACAAGGAGCGCGGACTTGCCGCCATCACGCAGATGAGCGCAAAAGAGCTTTCGTCCATCAAGGGCGTGGGCATGGCGAAGGCGGCGACGATCCTCGCCGCCGTCGAACTCGGACGGCGCCTCGCGCTCAAGGCGGCGGAGGCTCGGACGGTTGTGCACGGCCCTGCCGACGCCGCTTCCTACGTCATGCCGCGCTTTCGCTTCGAGCGCAGGGAGCACTTCGCCGTGCTGCTTTTGAATGCGAAAAACCACATCCTTGCCTTGAAGACGATCTCCGTGGGAACGCTCACGTCTTCCGTCGTCCATCCGCGCGAGGTGTTCCAGGCGGCGATCGAACAGTCGGCGGCCTCCGTCATCCTCGTCCACAACCATCCGTCGGGCGATCCTGCGCCGAGCGGCGAGGATCTCGCCGTGACGCGCCGCATGGTGGAGGCGGGGGAGATCATGGACATCCCCGTCCTCGATCACGTCATCGTAGGTTATGATAAATTTATTTCCCTAAAAGAAGAAGGTATGATACAATAGAACACGTATCTTCATCAGCCCTTACATCTATGATTGACAAGGCTTTTTGACAGATTTTTGCAGACGTGTTTTATGGGATGCGTGTGAAGAGAAGGGAGTTTTATTTCAACATGTGGAGTCTTTTTGGTGGCTTGTCCCGCGATATGGGCATCGACCTTGGAACCGCGAATACATTGGTGCATGTGAAAGGCAGGGGCATCGTTCTGCGCGAGCCGTCTGTCGTAGCGATAAAGAGTGAGAACGGAGAGGTGCTCGCCGTCGGCGAGGACGCGAAGCGCATGATCGGCAGGACGCCGGGCAACATCATCGCCATCCGTCCGATGAAGGACGGCGTCATCGCCGACTTCGACGTGACGCAGGCGATGCTCAAGTACTTCATCCGAAAGTCGATGAACACGAAGTCCTTCGTGCGTCCGCGCGTCGTCGTCGGCGTGCCCTCGGGCGTGACCGAGGTGGAAAAGCGCGCCGTCATCGACGCGGCGCAGCAGGCGGGAGCGCGTGAGGCTTATCTCATCGAAGAGCCGATGGCGGCGGCGATCGGCGCAGGTCTTCCCGTCGAGGAGGCGACGGGAAGCATGGTCGTTGACATCGGCGGCGGCACGACGGAGATCGCCGTCATCTCGCTCGGCGGCATCGTCACGAGCCGCTCGATCCGCATCGGCGGCGATGAGATGGACTCTTCCATCGTGCAGTACATCAAGCGCCAGTACAACCTCATGATCGGCGAGCGCACGGCGGAGGAGATCAAGATCACGATCGGTTCCGCCATCGTGACGCCCGATGTCGACCGCGACATGGACATCCGCGGCCGCGACCTCGTCAGCGGCTTGCCGAAGACGCTCTCGATTCGCGCGAGCGAGGTCAGGGAAGCCTTGAACGAGCCGATCTACAAGATTGTCGACGCCGTCAAGGGAACGCTCGAAAAGACGCCGCCGGAACTGGCGGCCGACGTCATGGATCACGGCATCATGATGACGGGCGGCGGCGCACTCCTGACGAACCTCGACAAGCTTTTGAGCCACGAGACGGGCATGCCCGTCCTCATCGCGGAAGATCCCTTGTCCTGTGTCGGCGAGGGCACGGGAAAGTCGCTTGAAAACATCGAGCTCTTAAAGCGCGTCGTGATGATTTCCAAGAAGTTGAGACAATGAGCCGCATACGCAGAGACGACCAAGACTCGAACCGCAAGGTCTGGCTGCTCCTCGTTTCGCTCGTCTGCGTCCTCTGCTTGGTGTTCTTTGCAGGAAAGGGCAGGTTTCATTCCCCGTTCTTGAGCCGCGCCGCCGCGACGGTGCTGCGCCCCTTCCAGTCCATGACGGCATGGGCCGGCGACAAGATCCACTATCTCGGCACGGAGTTTTGGGAAATCTATTACGTCTACGACCAGAATCGTATGCTGAAGAACGAGGTGGAGGAGCTGCGCGTGCAGAATCTCGAAGCGAACGAGGCGCTTGCCGAGAACGTGCGTCTCAAGGCGCTTCTCGGCTACAAGCAGACGAAGACGCAGTTCGATCTCGTGGCGGCTCGCGTCATCGGGCGCGACTATGCGACGTGGTCGGGCGTCATCGTCATCGACCGCGGCACTTCGAGCGGCGTGCATGAGAACATGCCTGTCGTGACGGAGAAGGGGCTTGTCGGCGTCGTCGTCGAAGCCGCGCCGTACTCTTCGAAGGTGCGGCTGATCCTCGATCCGCGAGCCGCCGTCGGCACGCTCGTGCAGCGGCAGGAATCGCGCGTCGCGGGCATCGTCGAGGGCGATCCGGCCAATCCTCTGATGCCGCGCATGAAGAACATCCCGAAATCCGCCGATGTCATCGAAGGTGATGTCGTCGTGACGTCAGGCTACGGCGGCGTCTATCCGAAGGGCATCCTCGTCGGCACGGTCAAGATGCTGAAGAACGACGAGGGCGGCCTCTTGAAGTATGCGGTCTTGGAGCCTGCCGTCGATTTCCAGCGACTGGAGGACGTCGCCGTCATCGTGGCGTCGCGCGAAGCGCCGCCCGCGCCGATCACGCCGCCCGCGCAAACGCCGGGCACGGAGACGGATCCGGCCGCCGAGAAGGCAGCGGCTGAAGAGGCGAAGCGTGCGGCATCGCAGCCCACGCCTGCGCCTCCTCAGCCTGCCGCACCGTCGCAGCCGAAGCAGCCGCCGAAACAGCAGAACGCCCAGCCCGCCGCACAGCCGCAGGGTGCGCAGAAGCGCGAGGCAGGTGCGCGGCCATGATCAGCTACCGCAAGATCTTTCTTTGGATCGCGTTCGTGCTCGCCATCTTCGTCCTGCAGACGTCATTTTTTCCCATATTTTCGTGGAACGGCGTCTCGGTGAACCTCATGCTGGTTCTGACCATCTCGTGGAGTCTCCTTTACGGGGCGCGGCAGGGAGCTTTCCTGGGATTCATGACGGGACTTCTGCAGGATCTTGCCACGGGCATGTTCTTCGGCATGGACGTTTTTGCCCTGACGGTCATCGGCTATGCCACGGGCGCATTTTCGCGCAACGTGTTCAAGGATCCCGTGTTCCTGCCCGCGATGGCGACGATGTGGGCGACGGTCGCGCACTATTTCTTCGTTTTCGTCCTCATGCTGCTTCTCGGCTACGGGTTCAGCCTGTTCTACATCGTCAAGACGCTCCTTCCGGCGCTCTGCTGGAACGTCTTCTTCGCCTATCCTGTCTATCGTGCGACGAGCCGCATGAAAGAATGGCTGGGGAAGCGGAAGTAGCATGCAGGGAGATGTCGCTTCAAAGAAGAGCATCCTTGAGAAAGCTGCACGCACAAACGTCCGCTTCGTGGACATTGTGCGCCGCCGTTAATGAAAGCTGCCCAATCCGTCTGCGCCTTCGGCTTGACTTCTTGGACTTTCATGGTAATGGTCAAGGCGCCTCGCGGGGCGTCTTCTTGTCTGAATGGGGAGATATACCTTTGGAAGAAAATGAAAACGAGTATGCAGGGCGCATGCGCGTGCTCGGCGGCGTCATCATCGCCGTCATCACCGTGCTGCTCCTGCGGCTCGTCTATCTCCAGATCTACGACGGCGACTACTATGCGAGTCTCGCGGACGGCAATCGCATCCGCATCATCCCGAGCGTCGCGCCGCGCGGCAACTTCTTCGACCGCAACGGCACGCCGCTCGTCATGAACCGCCCGAGTTTCACCGTGTCGCTCTTGCCGCTGTCGGGTACGATTCCCGAGGACGTCATCGAGCGATTGTCCGCCCTCCTCCATGTGCCGACGGAAGAGATCCACAAGAAGATCGACGCGCATGTGGGCTTCGATCCCATACGCATCAAGCAGGACATTGGCCCTGAAGTTTACACGATCATCGAGGAACAGCGCGACAAGTATCCGGGCGTCATGATCGAGGCGCAGCCGATTCGCGACTATATCTACAAGACGTGGGGCGCACACGTCTTCGGCTACGTCAGCGAGATCAGCAACGAGGAGCTGGAAAAGCGCAAGGAGGAAGGCTACAAGTCGGGCGACATCGTCGGCAAGTTCGGCTTGGAGCGCGTCTATGACAAGACGGTGCGCGGCACGGACGGCGGCAGGCAGGTCGAGGTCGATGTCGCGGGCAAGCCCGTGAACAACCTCGGCACGAAAGAGCCTGTCGCGGGCAATGACCTCGTCCTGACGATCGATGCGACGATCCAAGTCGCCGCCGAGCGAGCCATCGACCAGCAGCTTTCCGCCATCGGAGCCCATGCGGCGGCAGCCGTCGTCATGAACCCGCAGACGGGCGAGGTGCTCGCTCTCGTGAGCCGCCCGTCGTTCGATCCGAACCTCTTTGTCAATGGCATATCGACGAAGGATTGGAAAGTCATCAATGAGAACCCGTATCATCCGATGGACAACAAGGCGATCACGGGCGAATACCCGCCCGGATCGACCTTCAAGATCGTCACGGGCACGGCCGCGCTGCAGGAAAATGTCGTCTCGCCGAATGAGATCATCTACGATTCCGGACGCCATTGGATCATCCCCAAGGGCAACGCGGGCGGCGAGGCGCTCGGCCCGATCAACTTCATCCAGGCGCTCGCCCATTCGGACAACGTCTACTTCTACGAGATGGGCAACCGCCTCGGCGTCGACCGCCTCGGCGAGTATGCGCGCATGTTCGGCGTCGGCTCGAAAACGGGCATCGACCTGCCCTACGAGGCCGAAGGCCTCGTGCCGAGCCGCGAGTACAAGAAGAAGGTCTACGAGGACGACTGGTATCTGTCGGAGACCTTCGATGCGGCGATCGGGCAGGGCTTCGACCTTGTGACGCCGGTGCAGGCAGCAGCCATCATGGGCGCGATCGCGGCGAACGGCGACCGCTATCAGCCGCATCTCGTGCAGCGCATCGTCAGCCCCGAGGGCAGGACGGTCGAGACGGTGAAGCCCAAGCGCATCGGCGTGCTCGACGTGCGCCCCGAGGTCATCTCGCTCGTGCAGCAGGGACTCAGGGACGTCACGAAGTACGGTACGGCGGCGGCGGCTTTCGGTGCACAGTATCCCGTCGACATCGCGGGCAAGACGGGCACGGCGGAGAACTCGCAGGGGCGCGATCACGGCTGGTTCGTCGCCTACGGGCCGTTCAACAATCCGACGGTCGTCGTCGCGGTCATCGTCGAGCAGGGCGGTTTCGGCTCGCTGTCCGCCGTGCCGATCGGCAAGAAGATCCTCGATGCGGCTTTTGGCCTCGATACGCCCGAAGTCAAGGCCGTCCGCCAAGAAGTGGCGGCGCGGCAAAAATCTTGATATAATAGAGTCATTGAGCAAGGAGGAATGATTCCGTCAAAGGTGTTGGAACCGTTCCTTGAATCCCCCGTGCGGCGTCTTGCCGCACACGCAAAAGCGAGGAAATTATGGAGAAAGAAAGCGTATTGTTCAAGGGGCTGAAGACGGGGCTTCTGCTCGTGCTGGCAGGAAAGCCTGAGTTTTCTGCGGTCGAGCGCGAGATTCGTGAAAAGCTGGAATCGAGCGCCCTGTTCTTTCGGCGCGGCACGGTCATCGAGTGGCGCACGGGGACGTTCACGGCGAAGGAAAGCCTCGCTCTGAAGAAGCTCTTTCTGCAGCACGGGCTGTACTTCCGTGAGATGAAGGAGGAGGCCGGCGTGAAGAAGCCTCTCGTCGGCGCAGCAGGAGGAGGGGCGGCAGCTGCGAGAGCGGGCGCCGTCCTGGGCAGGAAGAAGGCGGAGCCTTCCGAGGCGAAGGCGGAGCCGGCCGCAGATAAGAAGGACGTGCAGATGCTCGTCGTGAACCGCACGCTTCGCGGCGGTCAGGAGGTGCAGAGCCAGGGTTCGGTGCTCATTCTCGGCAACGTGAACCCCGGCGCACAGGTCATCGCGGGCGGCAGCATCGACATTCGCGGCACATGCCGCGGCATCGTCCACGCAGGAGCTTACGGCGACAGGGACGCCATCATCATCGCAGATCACTTGATGCCCGTGCAGATCCGCATCGCCGATGTCATAGCGCAGTCGCCCGAGCAGTATGAAAAGCCGGAGCTTGCCGAAAGGGCGAGCGTGCAGGATGGACGAATCGTGATTGAACCGATAGAAAGGTAGGAGGCAGCCGATGGCAGAAGTTATCGTTATCACATCGGGAAAAGGCGGGGTCGGCAAGACGACGACTACGGCGAATATTGGCGTGGGACTCGCGAAGCGCGGCAAGAAGGTCGTGCTCATCGACACCGATACGGGACTCAGGAATCTCGACCTGCTCTTGGGACTCGAACGACGCATCGTCTACACGCTCGTTGACGTCATACAGAAGCGCACGACGTACAAGCGGGCGCTCGTGCGCCACAAGAAGTATGAGACGCTCTTTCTGATGCCGACGTCGCAGGTCGCGGACAAGTCGGCGATCGAGCCCGAGCAGATGAAGGAGCTCATCGCCGAGATGAAGGCGGAGTTCGACTACATCCTCGTCGATTGCCCGGCGGGCATTGAGCAGGGCTTCCAGACGGCGGTCATCGCAGCGGATTGGGCGATCGTCGTCACGATGCCCGAGATAGCCGCCGTGCGCGACGCCGACAAGATCATCGGCAGACTGCAGAACGACGGCAAGGAGATCAAGCTCGTCGTCAACCGCATCCGCTCGCAGATGGTCAAGGACGGCACGATGCTCGACATGGACGCGATCAACGACATCCTGTCCTTGCCGTGCATCGGTCAGATTCCCGACGACGAGAAGGTCATCGACTCGGCGAACCGCGGCGAGCCGGTCGTCGACAACGCGAACTCGCTCGCGGGCAAGGCGTATGCCAACGTCGTCTCGCGCATCCTGGGAGAGGACGTGCCCTTCCTCGAAGCGCCGAACGAGAGCTTCCTGCAGCGCCTCAAGAACATGATCCTCGGAAGGGGGAAGCGCGATGATTGAAGCTTTGCTCAAGATTTTCGGCAAGTCCGGCAAATCGTCGCGCGAGATCGCCCATGACCGACTGAAGGTCGTCCTGATCCACGATCGCTTGAGCGTTTCGCCCGAGGTCATGGACAAGATCAAGACGGACATCATCCACGTCATTTCCAACTATGTGGAAATCAATCAGAAGGACATGGAGATCTCGCTCGCCAACGATCAGGATTCCGTCGCGCTCATCGCGAACATTCCCGTGAGCCGAATGAAGCCCAAGGAAAGCAGCGGACGCTAGGAGGCGCAGGGGAAAATGAACAAGCGTTGGCTCAGGCGCATGGACTTCACATTGATCTCTGCGGCGGCGGCGATCATCGTCATGAGCCTCATCGTCATCGGCAGCGCCACGCACATCAATACGGCGGGCGGCGATCACTACTGGTTCGTGCAGAAGCAGGGCGCTTTCGTCCTCTTGAACGTGCTTTTCGCCATATTCCTCATGAACTTTGATTACAAGGCGCTGCAGAACTACGGCAGGAATCTCTACATCTTCAATGCCGTCATGCTCTTTCTCGTCATGCTCATCGGGCAGACGGCGCTTGGCGCACAGCGCTGGATCCAGCTCGGCCCCATCACCCTGCAGCCGTCGGAGTTCTCGAAGATCATCATGATCGTCGCGCTCGCCGCCATGCTGGAAGACCGCGTGGGAAAGCTCAACACCATAAGCGACATCCTGCCCGTCGTCGGCTATGTGGCGCTGCCGTTCCTGCTCGTCCTCAAGCAGCCCGATCTCGGCACGTCGCTCGTCTTCATCGCCATTCTCCTCGGCATGATCTTCGTCGCAGGCGTGAACCTCCGCATACTCGCTCTATCCTTTGCGGCGGGCATAGCGGTATCGCCTCTGCTCTGGCATTTTTTAAAAGACTATCAGAAGATGCGGCTCAAGGTCTTCCTTGATCCGAGCGTCGACCCGCTTGGCTCTGGCTATCACATCATCCAGTCGAAGATCGCCATTGGTTCGGGGCTGATTTTCGGCAAGGGGCTTTTCGGCGGCACGCAGAGTCAGCTGAATTTCCTGCCCGAGAACCATACGGACTTCATCTTCGCCGTCGTTGGCGAGGAACTGGGCTTCGTCGGCGCGGCGGCGCTGCTCCTTTTGTACCTCGTCGTGCTCTGGCGCGGCGTGAAGATCGCGCGTGACGCGAACGACGCGTTCGGCCGCCTGCTCGCCGTCGGCATCACCTCGATGCTCGCCTTCCACGTTCTCGTCAACGTCGGCATGACGACGGGCATCATGCCTGTCACGGGCATACCGCTGCCGCTCATGAGCTACGGCGTCAGTTCTTTGACGACGAACATGATCGCGATCACGATCTTGCTCAACATCCACATGCGAAAGGCGAAGTTTGTATTCTGAGGAAGGATTTATTCCAGGGAGGATTTATGGTCAAGTTGGAACAGGAGATGCTTCAGGCTGTCGAGAAGCCCGCACGCTATACGGGCGGCGAATGGAACACGCAGCCGAAGGATTCCGCCGCCGTCCTTTGCCGCATCGCGCTCGCGATGGCGGACGTCTACGAGGTCGGCATGTCAAACCTCGGCCTGAAGATTCTCTACGAGATTTTGAACCGCCGCGATGATGTCGCGGCGGAACGTGTTTATGCGCCCTGGCTCGATATGGAAGAGGAGATGCGCCGACGCGGCGTTCCGCTCTTCTCGCTCGAAACCTTCCAGGAGATTTCTTCCTTCGACGTCATCGGCTTCTCGCTGCAGTACGAGCTTCTCATCACGAACACGCTCAACATGCTTGACCTCGCTGGAATTCCGCTCCATGCGGCGGAGCGCGCAGAGGCGCATCCTTTCGTCATCGGCGGCGGTCCTTGCGTATACAATACGGAACCGATCGCCGACTTCTTCGACTTCTTCGTGCTCGGCGACGGCGAGGAGATCGTTGCAGAAGTGTGTGACGCTTTGATCGCATGGAAGAAGGTGGGGCGGCCAGATGGCAGACGCGGCTTCCTGCGCCGCGCTGCGCGGATTCCGGGCGTCTACGTGCCGTCCTTTTATGCGCCCGAGTACGATGCGGCAGGCATGTTCACGGGACTTCGCGTCCTCGACGAGGCGGCTTCGCCGCAAATCTATCGGCGCGTCGCCAAGGATCTCGACGCAACGCCTTTTCTGGAGAAACCCGTCGTGCCGTACCTCGGCATCGTGCACGACCGCCTCATGCTGGAACTTTTTCGCGGCTGCACGCGCGGCTGCCGCTTCTGTCAGGCGGGCATGGCGTACCGTCCCGTGCGCGAGCGCCGTCCCGAGACGCTGAAATCTCTGGCGCGCACGCTCTTTGACTCGACGGGCTACAACGAGATGTCCCTGACGTCGCTCTCGTCTGCCGATTACTCATGCCTTTCGCCACTTGTCGACGCTCTTCTTGCCGATACCGAGGGCGAGCGCGTGAGCTTTTCTCTGCCGTCCTTGCGCATCGACAGCTTCTCCGTTGACATCGCCGAGCGATTGCAGCAGGTGCGAAAGAGCGGCCTGACGTTCGCGCCCGAGGCGGGCACGCAGCGCCTGCGCGACGTCATCAACAAGAACGTGACGGAAGACGACCTGCTGCACTCGGTGCGCACGGCGTTCGAGCAGGGCTGGAAGGCGGTCAAGCTCTACTTCATGATGGGACTGCCGACCGAGACGGACGAGGACATCGTCGGCATCGCAGAACTCGCGCAGAAGGTCGTCGACTGCTACAAGGAGGTCAAGGGGAAGCGCGGCGTCAAGGTCACGGTGTCCGTCTCCTGCTTCGTGCCCAAGGCGTACACGCCGTTCCAGTGGTTCGCGCAGGTGCCGCAGGAAGAGTTCGAGCGCAGGCAGCGGCTCTTGAAGGAGAGCATACGCGACCGAGCGATCGTCTTCCACTACCATGACGCACGCGCGAGCGTCTTGGAAGGGGCGCTTTCGCGCGGCGACCGCAGGCTCTCCGCCGTCATCGAGACGGCATGGCGAAACGGAGCGAAGTTTGACGGCTGGACCGATCAGTTCAAGGACGAGGTTTGGAAGGACGCCTTTTGTCGCTGCGGCGTTGCGCCCGAGTTCTACAGCCGGCGCACGCGCGACTTGGAAGAGCCATTGCCGTGGGCGCACACGAGTCCGGGCGTGTCAGAGGATTTTTTGCGCCGCGAGTGGCGGCGTGCAGAGGAAGCGGCGCTCACGCACGACTGCCGGCGCGAAACGTGTACGGGCTGCGGCGTCTGTCCGAAGCTTGGCTGCGAGATCGTCGATTGGAGGGGAGAGGCATGAAGCTGCGCGCACTCTTGACGAAGGGCGAGGCGATCCGCTTCATCTCCCATCTCGATTACGCTTCGCTCATCGAGCGGGCGATTCGCCGCGCCAAATTGCCCGTCGCCTATTCGGAGGGGTTCAACCCGCACATGAAGTTCTCGTTCGCCTCGGCGCTCGCCGTGGGCGTGACGAGCGAGGCGGAGGTCATGGACGTGGAGCTTTCGCGTCCCGTCGCGCAGCCTGAGGCGTGGGACAGGATCGCCGCCGCCCTGCCGCCGGGCGTGCGCCTCGGTCGCCTCGTCCCTTACGAGGGCAAGGCGAAGTCGCTGATGGCGGCGGTCGACCGCGCCGAGTACCGCGTGCGCGTGCCCTATGCGGGAACGGAGGAGGAGGCGCGGTGCGCTGTCGCCGCCTTCTTCGCTGCGCCCGAGGCCGTCTATCGGCGCGTCCTGCCGAAGAAGACGCGCGAGATCGACGCGAAGGCGTATCTGAAGGAAATCCGTGTGGAAAAAGAAGGCGGCTGCCTGCTGCTCTTCCTCGCCATTGCCGTCACGCCTGCGGGCAGTCTGAAGCCCGGCGAGGCGGTCGAACTTCTGGCGCATGATTTTGCCTTGGCGGTTGAGCCGAAGGCGGCGGAGATTCACCGCACGGCGCTCCTCTCGGGCGGCAGGGATCTCTTCGCGCTCATTGAATCATAAGCCGCGCTTGTACGCATAAGGGCTGATTCCCCAACGATGGAGTTGATGTGATGAAAACCATTCTTGTAAACTGCGCTCCCGAGGAAACGCGCATGGCGGTCGTGGCGGACGACGAGCTTATGGCGGTCGAGGTCGAGCGCGAGTCGCAGTCGCACCTCGTCGGCAACATCTACAAGGGACAGGTGCAGAACGTCCTGCCGGGCATGCAGGCAGCTTTCGTCGACATCGGCTGGGAGAAGAACGCCTTCCTCTACATCGGCGACGGCGTGCCGCACGAAGGAATGCAGGGAACGACGCCCGCGACGCGCATCCATATCGGGCAAAGGCTGCCCGTACAGATCACGAAGGACGCCATCGGCACGAAGGGGCCGCGTGCGACAATGCACCTGTCGATTCCGGGAAGGAACGTCGTTCTCATGCCGACGGCCGCTTACATCGGCATCTCGCGGCGCATCGAGGGCGAGGCCGAGCGCGCGCGGCTTCGGGAAATCGCCGCACGCATCTGCCCTGCGAGCATGGGACTCATCATCCGCACGGCGGCTCACGGGCAGACGGAGGAGAGCTTCCAAAAGGATGTCGACCGCCTCGTGCGCCTCTGGCAGACGCTGCAGGCCAAGAACAAGATGGCGAAGGCGCCGGCGCTCCTCTACCGCGACGCCGACCTCATCGTGCGCCTCGTGCGCGACTCCTTCACGGAAGACATCGAGGCGCTCTACATCGATGACGCTGACGCTTGGCGCCGCGTGAAGGAACTCGTCGAATCCATCTCGCCCGAGCTTGCACAAAGGGTTCATCTCTACGAAGAACGCGAGCCGCTCTTCCGCCGCTATGGCATAGAAGAGGAAATCGAGCGCCTCGGCGAGAGAGAAGTCATGCTGCCGTCGGGCGGCTCCATCGTCATCGACAAGACGGAGGCGCTGACCGCCATCGACGTGAATACGGGGCGCTACGTCGGCAGAGCGAACCTCGGCGACACGGTCTACCGCACGAACCTCGAAGCGGCGGCCGAGATCTTGAAGCAGATCCGCCTCAGGGACATCGGCGGCATCATCCTCGTCGACTTCATCGACATGGACACGGACGAGCAGAAGGAAAAACTCCTCGCCTTCCTGCGCGACCGCGTGCGCTTCGACCGCACGAAGACGAACATCGTCGACATTACGGCGCTCGGCCTCATCGAGATCACGCGCAAGAAGTCGCGGCAGAACTTGGAGAGCATCATCTACAGCCCGTGCCCTTACTGTCACGGCAGAGGGAGGGTCGAGTCGCCCGAGACGATCGCCATCCGGATCTGCCGCGACATCCGCCGCTTGGAGAGCAAGGCGCACGCGGGCGCCTATGAGATCGAAGTGGCGAGCCGCATCGCACGCGCTGTGGAAGCCGCCGAGCCGCTCGCGCACCTCGCCGCCGAACTTGCGCTTTGCCTGACCGTCGTCGCCAAGGACGTCATGGCGCTCGAAAGCTACACGATCTTGCCGAAGGAAGATGGAGAATAATAAATCGGCAAGCGCAGAAAACGGATTTCGGGATATGAAGCAGGGGCGAAAGCCATGGGGATTTTCAGCAAATCCATCGCATTGTTTTTGCTGCTTGAAAATTTTTTGGGAAACTGTCCGATTTGCTATTGCAATTAACCAGTTTTTCCGGGGCGCACTGTACATAAAATAACGCTTGCGTCCTGTGCCATAATCGTGTATAATATCTCTTGCTGGTGCGTGAGCACCGCATGATTCCTCGATAGCTCAGTAGGTAGAGCGCCTGACTGTTAATCAGGTTGTCGCAGGTTCGATCCCTGCTCGAGGAGCCATTTTACCCCTGGGGTAATTGGGGTATAGCCAAGTCGGTTAAGGCACGGGACTTTGACTCCCGCATCGTTGGTTCGAGTCCAGCTACCCCAGCCAGTATGGTTCACTAGCTCAGTTGGTAGAGCACCTGACTTTTAATCAGGTTGTCCCGGGTTCGACCCCCGGGTGAGCCACCACGGTGGCTTATCTAGTGACTGGCTTTACCGCTTCACATCATGACTCACTAGCTCAATTGGTAGAGCATCTGACTCTTAATCAGCAGGTTCGGGGTTCGAGTCCCCGGTGGGTCACCATTTTGTTGACTTCACCTTCGGGTGTTTCATATTTCCCTTCCTGGGGGATAAGGCTTGTAGCGGGCGATTAGCTCAGCTGGGAGAGCGCCTGCCTTACAAGCAGGATGTCAGCAGTT